>LSQX01000422.1_pt1 | contig 38019 bp, 27 predicted proteins | sample 654561 | NCBI WGS metagenome assembly LSQX01 (sample SAMN04489861, study PRJNA283612) | anaerobic digester metagenome | isolation source: 4 biogas reactors fed with cattle manure at either 37C or 55C with and... | place: Denmark: Kongens Lyngby | collected 2014 | reverse complement strand
GTTCTGAACAAAGAAAAGACAAAAAAAACAGACCATACTTACAAAAGGTACAATATTACCAATATATCGTATAATTAATGCAAATGAATGAAATAACCTATTTATAGAAGGATTTATTGTGATTAAAGGAAAACTACTGAATGGAGGTTAGCAATTGCTTGTGCCATTTTTTAGGAGAGGTTCCGGTAAATTTTTTGAAATTCCTATAAAAAGAGACTTCATTGGCAAAACCGGATTGTTCACTTACTTCAAGGATAGTAAGTGGATTGTTCTTTATGCTCATTAATGATTTAGCATAATCAATCCGGTATTTATTGATATAATCAGAAAAGGACAAATTTAATTCCCTGTTTAAATAGTTTGATACGTAGGTGCGATTACTTCCTACTCTTAAAGCAACATCAGAAATTTGTAGATCCCTCTGCTTAAAAAAAGTTCTTCCTCCATCAATACCCGAATCCTTTCTATGAGCGTTTCCTGGTTGGAGAAGGGATTATTCATTTCAGACTTATGGGCTGTTCTGGTCTCTAAATCAAAATCCTTAGCAGTGAAACTTTGTTTTAGTCCAACGAAACATACAGAAAAGATCATGGTGCTAAAAATGAGTGATGGGATCGCAATCAGCCCCGTTTCCTGTAGGAAATAACTACGCCCTAAATGATTCGCTGTAGCAGAGAAGAATGCAAAAAGAATGAACAATGTCAACATTATTCTTATGGGAGCCATTGTTTTATTTTGTGTATTGGAATAAAAATTGTTTATCTGTCTATTAAAGTTACTCAGTCGTTTATAGCCAAAGTATGTGACAGGAATCAATTGCACAAGAAAAACCAGTTTCGTAATATATATTCGAATAATTTGTCCACTTACTGCAAAGGAACTGCCATATGTTGATGCATCGTTATCGAACAAAAAGCTTTTCACAAAGTTTAATCGTTCATTTTCGCTCATAAGTGCATAGAATAGAAGAGAACAGATACTGATAGTAAGCGCGGGTAATAACACCCAGTAATCACGAACCTTCAAAGATCTTTCGCTGGTAAGTTTACATATATAAAGATAATAAAAAGGATAAACTGCCAGAGAAGTAAATGTATAAATACTTTCGATCAGGCTATAAAGATAAATTTGCTTGTGAAAATAAACAGCATGACAAAAATAGAGTATTGTACAAATCAGCATGAAGTATGTCAGAAGTTTTCTAGCCGGATCTGCACCCCTTTGATTTGCCAGGAAAACTACTAACCAGAATAAACTGACTAGAAATGGTAAAGAAGATATAAGATTGAGCCACATATCATTCCAGTTGCGTGTTACAAAATTAAAAAAAAAATAGCAAAATATGCAATAACAGATACAATAAAACAGAAAGAGCTATCGATCACCGACAGCTCTTTCTTCAATAAAAATAAATCTAATCTTTAAAAAATGAATGCTAAGAGTTAGTTACTAAATCCCGGATAGAGCCCCTTGCCGTCACGATACCCTTCAACCTGTTCAAGAAGTCCGTTGGAGAGGTTGATCTGTAATTGCGGTATAGGATAGAATCCCTTGGTTTCGTCATAGCGGGCACTGTAATTCATGTTTTTGATGACACCGTTGTAAACAGCTGCATTGCCGTAGTTGAAGATCGGAGCACCAATCTGTGATTCAAGTGCGGCTTTGGCATACTCTGCTCCCCAGCGGCGCATGTCGTTCCAGCGGATACCTTCGAAGGCCAGCTCATAGCGGCGTTCCTTCTGGATGTTTTCAAGCGAATAGGGCCTGTCATCCAGTCCTGCACGACTACGTACGCGGTTCATGTATTGCGCATCTTCACTCAGTTCAGACATCATCAGAAGGACATCGGCAAAGCGGATGAATATCAGGTCATCGCCATGCGACAGCTGCTGGTTGTCTTTGTTGTCATACATGAGCACGCTGTAGTCGTTGAAGTACTGGTTGCCTTCACGGGCGGAGATACCGTTGTACTTCTTACCCCAGTAGTTGCTCTCCATTACAAAGTCCCACTGCCCCTTCGCATAGTTGGGCAGCTCAGCTTCAATGTCGAGTACAGAGGCCCAGAGTCTCGGATCTTCCGGCTCATCAGCCAGCCACTGATCCACAACAGGTTTTGGTATGGAGTTACCCTGTCCCCAGCCACCGGCGAAGGGATAGGTGTTGGCCAGCGACTGCAGTCCGCGTAGTGCGAAATAGAGCTGGTACTGGTTGGCATAACCCCTGCGGACATCCCAGTCAGCAAAGTTTGAGAATTGCAGGGCGAAGAGTGTCTCGGGGTTGCGGGCACCGTTGTCACTGGCATATTTCAGCGTCTTACCCGTTTCAGCCATGTAGTTCTGAATATAGGGGTAATCCTGAATGGTCAGCTCATTGGTGTATGGCCACAGCTCGTGGAAATCACCCACCAGGATATGACCGCTGCTGGTGATACATTCGCTCAGCATACTGATCACCTCTTGTTTAGACACACTGCCGCCTTCTGCCAGCGGCAGGTCACCCTTCTGATAAAAACCGGTATAGAACAGCCATACCCTTGCCATCATTGCTTGTGCAGCCCAGCGTGTAACGTGTCCCTCGGTGGTGGATGAATAGGGTTTGTTTGGCAGCAGGCTTACCGCAGCCTTCAGGTCGGATGCAATCTGTCCGAAGATCTCTTCGGGGGTGGCACCTCCCAAATCAGCCATCTCGGTGGTGATCTTCAGGGGTACACTCCCGTAGAGCGTAGCCAAACGGTGAAAGAAAAATGCCCGCAGGAAGAGTGCTTCACCCTTGAACTGATTCTTATCCTCATCAGACAGGACTCCTTCAGGTAGTTCGTCCATTTTTTCAATGGCAAAATTGGCACGGTGAATACCTTCATAGGTCGTTTCCCAGTTATGGCTGAGCATTTCGGGATCGGAATACATGAAAGCTTCGTATGCCTGTGCTTTCTTGTCGTTTACACCACCGCCACCCAACTTCTCATCACTGGCTACTTCACACACAAAGAGATAACTCATGTCGGTTTGTTGATGCTCATTGGTCATGGTGGTATAGATACCGGCCATCATCTGGTTCACCTCTTCAGCCGTACTCGGGAAGCTGGAAGAGGTTTTGTCCGTCAGCGGATCGTAATTCAAAAAATCGTCGCAGCCGGAAAAGATCAGTGCAAATATGATAATATATAGTATTTTTTTCATAATCATCTATGTGTTTAAAATTTCAGGTTGACTCCTACAAGTATACTCGACGGGGCGGGGTAGAAGCCCAGATCAATGCCCGATACGAAGGGCTGCTCGTCGCCGTATCCCACTTCCGGGTCCATGCCGGAGTAGTTTGTGAACGTCAACAGGTTGCGGCCTGTGACATAGAAGCGAGCCTGTCCGAATGGCATGTTCGGGAAAAGATTCTTGAAGTCATAACCCAGCGTGAGATCCTGGATTCTTACAAAATCGCCATCCTCGATATAGAGGTCAGAGACATTCATGCGGTTGACACCGTTACCTGCAGTCAGGCGCGGCAGTTTATTGGAAGTGCCTTCGCCCGTCCAGCGTCCCAGAATATCGGTGGTGTAGTTGTGGAACTCATTGTCGGCATGTGATCGGTAGGATTTCAGGATCTGATGTCCGAAGGACCCCTTACCGGTGATCGAGAAGTCAAATCCCTTGTATCCCAGGTTGATGCCGAATCCGGTGCGGAACTTGGGATGGGGGTTTCCAATCAATGTCTTATCTTCAGGTGTCACCTGGTTGTCACCGTTGGTGTCAGAGAAGATAATGTCACCGGGCATTGGTTCACCTTGCAGAAATCCTTTGCTCCATTCGTTGATCTGCTGCGTATTCTGGAAGACACCCTCGGTCTTGTAACCGTAGAAGTAGCCAACCGGGAAACCCTCCTGTACACGCCACACGGGATCTGTACCCTGTGAGATGACGTTGGGATTACTATCAATGATACCGGAGTTGTCACCCATGCGGGTTACCTTGTTCTCTATTTGTGTGAGATTGAAATGCGCTCCGTAGGTAAGAGCTCCGATATTGTCGGTCCATTTCAGACCCAATTCAAAACCTTTGTTCTCGATGTCACCTGCATTGACGAAGGCTCCCTGCGGTCCCTGGATGTCAGCAACCGGTTGACGCAACAGCCAGTCGCGGGTGGTCTTTGTGAAGTAGTCGAACGTGGTCTGCAATCTTGAATTGAAGAAGTAGGCATCGAACCCTAAGTTGAGCTGTTCCGATGTCTCCCATGCAACATCTACGTTGGGGAGGATGGAGGGATAACCACCCAGCTGCATCTTCTTGCGATCACCTCCGAATCGGTAGTTGTTCTCGGGGTTAAAAGCAATGAGACTCATGTACTGGAAGGGATCGATGGCATGATTTCCGTTTTGTCCCCAGCTGGCGCGCAGTTTCAGGAAGTTCATCACAGCATTGTCTGCCAGGAATTCCTCTTCTGTGAGCACCCAACCGGCAGAAATGGAGGGGAAATAACCCCACCGATTGCCTTTGGCAAAATTGGAGGAGCCATCGGCACGCATCACCAGTGTCAGCATGTATTTCTCCATGTAGTCGTAGTTGATCCTGCCGAAGAAGGAGGCGAGCGCTTCCTGTCTGTGTGGTCCGCCGGAAATGCTGGTCACACCTGAGGTGAGGCCGTCTGTGTTACTGAGATAGGCATGCTTGTAACCTACAAATGTCGGATAAGCATTGGTAACATCCATGTTGGTTCCAAAACCGATCTTTTCCACTGACTGACCTAACAGCACATCGTAGTTATGATGATTAACACTTTTCCTGTAGTTGATCGTGTTATCAAGTGTCCATGAGTAGCCGCTGCCGCTCGTCTGCGCAATCCGTCCGGGACTGAGGGTTGCATCACCTGCCAGGTCGTAGTCGGGCTGATAGCTTCTGTAGGCATCGGCAAACATCCGATAGCCGAAACTGCTTCTGATGACCAGATCCTTGATGGGTTGGATCTCCAGGTAGGCATTGCTGTTGATGTTATAGTTCTGTGTTTCGTTCATCCCCCTGTTGAGTGCCATCTGGGCCAGTGGGTTGTAGAGACGTGATGAGAGCCCTTCAATACCGGAAGCTCTCACATCATCCCTTGCATAAAATTCACCCTGCTCATTGTAGGCCGGTACCAGCGGGCTGCCGGTCAGCATGTTGCGGATATCGTTGTAATACATACCGCTAATGGCGATACCGGAGCGTTGGCGGAAGCTGTAGTTGAAGGTCTCTCCCACCTTGATCACATCCAGGCCGTTCTTCTTGTAGATCACGTGGTCGCTGTTCAGACGTACCGTATAACGGTCGCTGTGCGGCTCAACCGGTTTGCCGAGAATCCCTTCCTGGGAGGTGTAGGAGAATCCGAGGGAGAAGAGTGACTGGTCTGAACCACCTGAAAGATTGATTGCATGGTTCTGAATAGGTGCATTCTGGTTGCGGATCTCCTCCATCCAGTCGGTGCCATTCCATTGACCACTCATGATCTGCTGATAGAGAGCCGGGATTTTCTCGGAGAAGTTAATTGCAGCGTCAGGATTATTCTGGGCGATTACGCGTTCTTCGTTGTAGATTTCCATATATTGCTTGGCATCCAGCAGGTCGGGCATCTTTGCCACGTTCTGCACTCCGTAGTAGCCATCGTAGGATACCACGATACGTCCCTTGCGGCCGGTTTTGGTGGTGACCAGAATCACACCGTTGGCAGCACGGGCTCCGTAGATGGCTGCGGAAGCAGCATCTTTCAATACATCAATCGACTCGATGTCGGAGGGGTTCAGCGTATTGATGTCCCCCCCGGCCACGCCGTCAATTACATAGAGGGGAGCGGAGTTACCAATGGTACCCAGCCCGCGGATGTTCACCTGAAATCCCTCTCCCGGCATACCGGAAGCCTGGGTGATGTTTACACCGGGTGCAAAGGCCTGCATTGCCTCCAGGGCATTTGTTGAGTGCTGATTTTGTAGTGTTTCGCTGTCTACAGAGACATTGGCACCGGTAACCAGCTTTTTCTTTTGCACACCATAACCCACAACCACCAGTTCATCGAGTGCATGCATATCTTCTTCTAAAGATACATTGATATTATTCCTTCCGGATGTAATAATTTCCTGGTCCAGATAACCTATATAAGAGACACGGATTACCGCATCCTCTTCTACCTGTAACGTAAACCGGCCATCCATGTCGGTCACCGTTCCGTTGGTAGTGCCAAGTTCTACGATATTTGCCCCGATTACGGGTGTGTTGGTTTCATCAACAACCGTTCCTGTCAGTTGTTTCTTTTGTTGTTGTGCCGTTGCAGCAAGCAGATCCTGATTTTTATGATCTGATTTTTCAATAACGGAAAGGATAATATGATTACCTTCCATGGTGTAATCCATCTCTTTCTCCTTTACAATCGAATTCAAAACTTCGGAAACAGCTTTTTGTTTTGCTTTTACAGTAACTTTTTCGTTTGTGTTTACGTTGTTATTGTAAATGAACAAATAATCTGATTGCTTTTCAATCTCATTGATTACTTCCCTGATCGTCGCATTTCGCTTGTTGATGGTTACCCTGGCATTTTGGGTGAAGCCAGTCTCGGCCATTGAGCAAAAGACGCATGTAAATAATAGAATTAGAGTCGTTCGCATAATCAATAATAAATGTTTAATGGGTACTTTTTCGGTTAAATATTTACCCAACGTGTTGTTTTTCTTCATACATTTGTAATTGTTTTTAGTTAATACATAAAATTAATTCTTGCTTGTGTTGACGAAAACATATAGTCGGTGGGTGTTGCAGCACCTGCCGATTTTGTTTTCTCTTCGATTCACTGTTATTCCATAGGCAAATGTTGATTTAAATGATTTATTACTTAATATAAATGATTCCTGTCTTTTCGTCTCTTTGGTAACTGAAGTGAATGCTTTTCTGCAACACTCTTAAAGCATAATCCACCCCATCAGATTGACGGAATTTACCGGTATAGGTATGTTGAGGTAATTGATTCGCATTAATTTGAATTTCCACAGCAAAATATTTTTCAAGTGTGAGAAGGATCTCTTCCAGCTTTTTACTGTCAAAAGCAATCAGTCCGTGACGCCAGAGATATTTATCAGTGTTGGTAATTTCTGAGGTTGAATAAACCCCGTTTTCAATGACAGTCTTTTCGTTGGGTTTTAATGATGTAAGCTTCTTCTCTCCGTTAAAAATATCCACTCCTCCTTCAAACAGGCTTGTTTCAAAACGTTCAAACTGACTGTATGCCTCAACATTAAAGGATGTTCCGGTTACCTTTACATCTCCCAGGCCGGTTTTTACAATAAAACGCTTTTTCCTGTTCTTGCTGACCTCAAAATAGGCTTCCCCATCCAGGTAGACAGTCCGGTTTTTTCTTGAGAATTGAGTAGGGTAACGTAATGTGGTGTTGGCATTGAGCCAGATATTACTGTTGTCTGCCAAAATTAGGTTGATACGTTGCCCGGGAGGGACGAGAATTGTATTGTACTGTTCCTGGTGGCTGCTTCTGTCGTACAGGTAAAGACCACCTGCAATAATTAATAATGCAACAGCAGCAACTGTGCTAATTACCCGGGGAGTGAAAGCGAACAATCTCTTTCGTCTGTTCTTCTCTTTCTGGGGGGTAAATAACAAAGCATCATAGGTCATCCGTTCATGAAGGAGAATCTTTTCGTTCTCCTCCGATTCAGTTAACCAATGACGAAGTTGTCTCTCTTCATCCAAAGATGTTTTTCCTTCAAAAAAACGGTGCAATAATTCTCTCTTCATGGAGTCCTCATGGAATAATTGATCTATGCTCTGTATGTAATAACAGTTGAGAAGAACATTACCCTAATGAAAAGCCAAATATTAACTAAAATAAAATAAAAAAAAAGGTTAGTGGTAAGAAATCTTTCAGAGAAATACGCAGTTCACCGAGCGCTTTTGAGATGTGAAATTCAATGGATTTGGTGCTTAGCTTCATTTTCTCTGCAATCTCTTTGTATGAAAGGCCTTCGAATCGGTGTAATACAAATATTTCCCTGGTTTTTTTCGGTAAACCACGCAGGGTTTCATCAATAATCTGCTTTAGCTCTTCTGAGAAAAGAAATTCCGGATCACAAGCCTGAAGAGAGTTTATGCTTAGTGATAATCGCCATTCTTCGTGTTCACTCAGCCTGTTCTCTATACGATGTCTGACCTGTATATGTTGAAGGTGGTTGAGGCATCTGTTTCTTATGATGGTAAGGATATAGGCCTGTGGAATTGTGTTCTTAGAAAGATTGTTTCGATTTTCCCATAACAGTGTGAATGCCTCCGAAACAAAATCCTCTGCTGTCTCTCTCTCTTTTACATAGCTTTGTGCGAACAGAATAAAACGATTGTAATATTCATTAAAAAGGAGGTTGAAGCTATGTAAGTCGGTAAAAGAGTCCATTGAGGTCTTATTTTGCAACAAATATAGGTAAACCTTGTTTACAACCGAAATTATTAACAAAAAAGAGAAAAATGTATAGTCGAATGTTAAATTAATTCTTAAAATGCAAGATATCAGACAATCCCGGAGCATTTGATACACACCCTAATACAGAATCTCTGAATTTACTTCACAATTATCTCTACGGTAGCCGGTGTGAGTGTTGGTAGATCAGCTACGGCGATGGTGGCACAGTGTGCTTACACGATTGGAAAAAGAGCGAAGAGAAGTAGTTTTTCAGGAATATTTTCTCTGGAGGCATATTTCCTCATTTTTTCCATCGCCCTGTACAGAAGCTTCCTGGCTGATTCTTCGTTGATGCTGAGCACTTCGGCTATTTCTCTGTGATGTAATCCCACCATGAATTTAAGATAGACTATCTCTCTCTGGTTTACCGTAAGGCTGTTTAGCAATGAGGTCACTTTCTTCTTTACCATCTCACTGTCTTCAACGTCTATGATCTCTTCCAGCACAGTCACATGAATGGTGAAGGAGTCGGTAATGGAGTCAATGTTTTCATCTCTTCTTTCAATTTTCTTCAAATCGATGAGGCGATGTTTGAAAGTCATGAAGAGATACGCTGTAATATTATCCACATGCCGAAGCTTCTCCCGCGTGATATAGAGTTTGTAAAAGGTATCCTGTATGGCATCCTTGCATAATTCCTTATTAAAACCCAAACTGATTCCATAGGAGTAGAGGTCATCCACACGATTGTTGTAGATGACAGAAAAAGAGTGTTTATCACCCTTTTCTATGAACTCCCTCCACTGTAGATCAATTAAGCTCATCCATTCAATTTTTGGTCCGTTTAAGGTTACTGAGAACAAATTAACATCATTTTTTCATTGTGAGCAAATATATTTTTACCGTTTAGCCGGGTGGTGTTTCCGTTTGTACAGGAAGATTCAGTGGTTGTGAGTATGAGACTCCGAAGGAATAACTTAAAACAGAGAGGATAAAAAAAGTGAGACTGAAATTAGAATCAGCCTCACTGTAGTATTTGTGTTATTAATCAACGACTGCTGTTGACTGCCATATCCGGTACGGAGTCATCTTCTCCGCTACCCCAGTCGAAATTGGGACTGGCTCCCATCACAAAGTGAAAGGTGCCTCCCCCGATTATGTCATCATGCAATATATAATTGAACCTGTATGGTTTTCCGTTCAGTGTAGCTGACTGGATATAGATATTTTTCTCAGAAGCATTTTCAGCCAGAACAGTAAAACGTTTACCGTTCTCAAGCCGAATAGTCATTTTTGGAAAGGTGGGGCTGGCAATCTGATAGTAGGGTGTGCCGGGACATACAGGATAGAAGCCCATCGCTGCGAAGATATACCATGCTGACATCTGGCCTGCATCATCATTTCCTGACAATCCGCCGGGTGACTGGAGGTATTCACTACGCAGGATATGACGCACGGCTTGTTGAGTTTTCCAGGGCTGACCTGCATAATTAAACATGAATGCCACCTGATGACACGGCTCATTGCCATGCCAGTAACGTTGCTCGCTGAACATTGAGTCAAGCTTCAACAGGTAGGCATCCTTACCTCCCATGCACTCCATCAGCCCATACGGATCATGCGGAACGTACCATGTGTAGTGACAGGGTGCTCCCTCGGTGATGAAATCAGTAAAACTGAAGGCATTGTCATCATCGAGAAATGTCCCGTCTGCATAGCGACCTTGTGCATAACCGGTACGCTGGTCAATCACATTGCGATAATATTGTGCACGTTTCATTAAATCAGTGTAGTCATCCTCTTTACCCATGGATTTTGCCATTTGTGCCAGCACAAAGTCGTTATAGGCATATTCCAGTGTACGTGATACCTGTTCACGCTGGTGATATGCATCCGGTACACTGTCCTCCAAAGGAATGTATCCATACTTCAGGTAGGAGTCGAGGGCTCGCCGGCCCAGTCCATTTTTGTAGTCTGCTTCTGACAAAGGTATCTCAAAAGCGTTCTTCCGCATCCCCTTGTAGGCAGACTCGATATCAAAATTGCGGATACCTTTACTGTATGCGTCGCCGATGGCAGCCAGAGAATGGTCTCCAATCATGGCGGAGGTATAACTGTTCCAGCAGGGGAATATAGGCAACCAACCACCTTGTTCATATTTGAGTACCAGCGACTGCATCATATCACCCCCTTTTGCGGGTGTGAGCAGGTTTACCAGCGGATGTAGTGCTCTGTAGGTATCCCACATACTGAAATCTTCGTAATAGGTCTCACCTAGCGGCAGCTGCCGGATAGGAGCTCCGGTCCCGAAAGAAGGATAACGACCATCAATGTCATTGAATGTGCGGGGCAGAAAGGATGCTCTGTACAAAGCACCATAAAATTGTTGTTTGGCAATTGTGTCTGATGTTTCAATCTCTACTTTTCCCAGTCGTTCTTCCCATATTCCGGTCAGCTCACTGCGTGTACGTTCAAACTCCCAGTGAGGTATCTCAGCCTGCAGGTTTCGCTCCGCCCCTTCCACGTCTGTAAAGGATGTGGCTGTCTTCACGAGCAGCTCCTCGCCTGCAGTTACACGGAAACGGAGATAGAATCCTATGCCCTTCCTGTTGCCTATCTCTGTTTGATTAGGGAAGATGCTGTCACCGCAGAATGTGCCGTATTCGCTAAGTTCTTTCTTATAAGTGACAACAAAATGACCGCTGAAACCTGCCGGTTCACCCCATCCCTGATAAATCCGATGTACAGGGTTAAAGCCGTAAATACGGTGGTTAATTGTGTCAAGGGCTATATATCCTTCTCCCTCATCACTGTTGGGATTGACAATCAACCAGGCATCACCCTCATCACGATAGGTAAAACGAAAAATAGCAGAACGGGAACGACCAGTCATTTCAGCATCTATCTGTTCATCAGGAAGTTCAAGAGAATAGTATGCGGGTGTGGCATACTCAGTGTCGTGCGAGAAACGAGTAGCTCTTACATGCGGCAAACAGCGCAAACTACCTGAAAGAGGCATCAGCGTCATGGAACCGTAATCCTGTGTACATCCACCCACTATCCAGTGTGAACCGCGAAAGCCCTGGAAGAGTGAATCACTATAATAGTAGGGAGCAACGCACTTCTGTTCCGTGTCCCGTGTCTGGGGTGTCCAGAAGGTCATGCCGTTAGGCTCCAGTACTGCAGGGAGGGTCTGCCCCTGTTCTTCGCTGTTCTTCCCAAACAGACCGGCTGTCTGAGTGGTGCTTGTCGCAGTTCCTACACGTGTATCCACATAATGTATCCTTGTCTCCGGCTGTGAACCGGTGCAGGCATACAGCAACAGACCGGAAAACAAAAGTGCGTAAAGTGGCCTTTTCATTTTTTCATTTTTTGATAATGTGACTTTGCATCATTCGATAGATTGAAAAAGCAGTTGAAAGTTAACATCTCACTAACCTTCAACTGCCTTCAATTCATGATATAATGCTAGTACCCTGTATTCTGTGACCAGTTGGTATTGGTATTCAGCACATAGGTGGGGATTGGAAATATACGGCGGAACTTCTGCGTTTTTGCATTCGGGTTGACCACATGCTTGAAGCCCCAGTCATCTTCGAACCTGCCAAACCTGATAAGGTCGTTACGCCGCCAGCTTTCATCTACGAACTCGCGTGCACGCTCATCCAGAAGATCATTCAGTGTAGGTGTACCTGTAAATTGAGGGGCATGTACGTATGAACGGATCTGGTTCATCAGTGATGCGGGTGTATCACCTTTTGTTGCAGCTGCACCCCGTAAGATCGCTTCGGCCTTCATCAGCAGCACATCCGCATAACGGAAGATAGGCACATCATTGCTCTGACTGCGACTCTGTGATTTGGTGGTCTTCAGGTCCATATAGAACTTGATGGAGCGGTAACCCTGTGAGCGGCCTTTCAGGTCATTGCCCACATCGAGTGTTGCATAATCCAGCAGCGCAATCTCCCGGGTGAGGGTCACATGCTCACCATTCACCATCCATGGTGTTGAGGTAGCTTTATATGTGGCCGGATCACGCACATAAAGAGGTCCTCTGAGGATCACTTCGTTGCGGTCGTCACCCTCCAGCGAGAACTTATCAGTAAATTCGGGAATATATGCAAAATTGCCACCCACGCTGTTGGGCAGATCAACACCATAGAACTCTTTGTTTCCCGTTCTGTGTGTCCAGAAGCGTGCATAGGTCATTCCCTGCTGCGACTCACGATCATATGGCATCGCATAGATGAAATCCTTGATATGGGGCCCGTTCTCAGGATAAAATTTAGTGAGATAGGGATCACTCAGGTCAAAATGACCCGACGCGATGATGTCATCGCACATGGCCACCACTTCGTTCAGTTTCTCGTTACTCTTGTCGGGTGTGTAGGATGCCACATCGGCAGATGTATAGACGGCCCAGTTAAGGTAGAGCTTCGCCAGCAACGCTTCGGCCATGTACCTTGTAGGTTTGCCGTAGGTTGATGCATCCACGTTTGTGAGCAGGTGATCGAGCACGGCCAGCAGTTCTGATTCAATATATCGGGCAACCTCGGCACGGGGTGAGCGGTCAATTGCCTCCTCCTCTTCCAGAAGACGGTTAAGGATTGGCACATCGCCGTAGCTGTCCATCAGCACCCATAAATAGTAGGCTCTTACGGCACGTACCGGCGCGGTTACGGGAACTTCCTCTCCACCCAGTTCTATGATTGCCTTGTTGCATTTTGTGATGCCACCGGTCAAAGCTTCAAAGTATCCGATTGTTGCATCATCAGGTGTCCAGGAGTGAAGTGACATATGGGCATATCGGCCGTTATCATAGTAGTCACCACTCAGGGATACTCCCATTGCTTCATCCGACGAGAGTGTCTGTGCATGGTGGTAATCACGTGCCAGTGGGTCTCGCATTGCAAAATAAACATCGGCTGTCTTAGCCTCCGCCGCGATCTCAGAATCGGGGAAGGTGGTGTATTGCGACTTGATATCCACTTCCAGATCGGTACAGCTTGCAGCTATCATAAGCAGCAATGTTGGTAGGATGAAATATATATGATTTTTCTTCATAATGATACGTTTTTTAGAAATTAACATTAACACCCAGCATGAAGGTACGTGTGCGTGGGTAGGTTTGACGGTTGTCGATACCCGGTTCCATGCCACCGAGGCTCATCTCCGGATCGATACCCTTGTAGCCGGTGATGGTCAGCAGGTTGTTGCAGGTGGCATAGACACGTAATCCCTTGATATGGTCATTGATGGTGCCGAAGTTATATCCCACCGTCAGTGCAGAGAGGCGGAGGTAGTCACCTCTTTCCAGGTAACGGTCAGAGGGCGCATGTGAGTTGTAGTCGGTGGCCAGGTTGTCATCAAACATAGAAGCCAGCACATTCTTTCCGTTACCCACACTGGCATAGTTACTGAGATAAGCGCGTGTACCGTTCATGATCTTATTGCCGAAGACACCCTGGAAGAAAGCGGTCATGCTCCAGTTCCTGTAGGTCAGGGTATTGTTCCACCCCAGTGTTAACAGGGGCTGTGCCGACCCGGTTGCTGTTCTGTCGTCATAGAGCGGTTTGGTCGTGCTCACCAGTTCTCCAGTCTGGTTGTCTTTATACCGTCCGTCGGCCTGTTTGCTTACCTTTGTGGCAAAATCATCGCCATAGATATCTTTCAGGTTGCCTTCGCCATAGACATAGAAATTCGATACGCCTTCGTTGTATCCGGCCCATTGCCAGGAATAGAACTGTCCGATGGGATAACCCTCCATCACCCGTTGTTGAGTGGCAGTTGAAAATCCGGCAGCATCGAGGTTGGCACGGTCGAAATAGTCAACAGAATAGGTGTCGTTGGAAAGTTTCTCCACACGGTTTTTGTTGTGTGAAAGATTGAGGGATGTCTCCCAGCTAAAATGTGATGTCTTTACAGGTACTGCATTGAGATTCAACTCAACCCCTTTGTTGCTTACCTCGCCCACGTTAGCTGTAAGCCAGTTGTAGGGGTATCTTGTGGTCGATACCTGGTAATCGGCTATCAGATCTTTGGTGCGTTTGTCGTAATACTCAACGGTACCGTTCAGCCTGTTGTTGAAGAAGGAGAAATCGAGTCCCACATTGAACATGCCGGTACGTTCCCATTTGAGATCAGGATTGGCATTGCGGGTTGGCCCGAGTGTGTGTACCAGCTCTGTTTCACCGGAGGGTGTCACATGTTCAAACCATCCTGTGGCACCGTAGACCTGTGTTGCGGTGAACACGTCAAAGCCCAGTGAATTACCACTGACTCCGTATCCCACGCGTAACTTCAGGTCGTTGAACAGGTTCAGGTCCTTGATGAAATTCTCTTCCGACAGTCGCCAGGCCATAGATGCTGAAGGAAAGGTGGCCCAACGATTGTTCTTGCCGAAGGCAGAAGAGCCGTCACGACGAACAGTTGCCTGAAGCATATACTTACTGTTAAAGGAGTAGTTGGCGCGACCGTAGAAAGAGATCATACGGAGCGTTGACAGCATATAACGGCCGTCGCCCAGTCCCAGACCATTGTTTTCCACTTTATTCCCCATTCCCAGGTTGTGGTAGGAGAGGACATCATTGTAGAAATTGTAGGTCGTCAGTTTGAAACCATCATTGTCGTTGCTTTCTTCCCAGGAGTAACCTGCCATCAGCCCCAGCTTGTGAGCTTCATTGAAGGTGCGATCATAATTGAAATAGCTCTCCAGTACTTTCTTTTTGTTGTTGACCACAGAGCGATCTGCTTTACCGCTCATGCCAATGGCCACCAGCGACTGTGTCGTGTTGTAGTTGCTGAAGAGATACTGCTCGTTCTGATACGCCAGGTTCATGTTGTAAAGCAATCCCTCTGTAATTTTAAGCGACGCCTTGGCATTACCCTGTATCTGCTTGTTCTCCGTGTCGTATATATTCTCATTGATGAGTGCCACAGGGTTGTAGTTCTGTGAGATACCGCTGTTCTCATACCAGCTGCCATCCTCATTCCTGACCGGAACAAGCGGAGAGTAATAACTCATGGCATCCAGCACGCTCTGTCCCTGGCCGTCGAAAGGCACGTTGCCACGGTTAGTGATGCTGGTATTGACGTTGAATGAAAGAGTGAGCCGATCGTTCAGGGCTTTGGCTTCCACAAAAGCGCGACCTATCAGACGATCCATCTCTGTTCCTTTGATCACCCCCTGTCGTTCCATGTAGTTGATGCTTGAGTTGTAGGATACATTCTCCGACCCGCCGCTGATGGATACATTGTGGTTGTGGCTTAAGCCTGTACGTTGTACCTCTTTCTGCCAATCGGTGCTCGCACCCAGGTCATTGATCAGGTTTATACCATTCTCACTTGCATAGCGCCGCATCTGCGGGCCATCCATCACATCCCAGTTCTTCAGAATATCATCTGCAGCTACATATGCACTGTAGTTAATGTTGGTTTGACCTGCTTTGCCCCTTTTAGTATTGACGATGATCACCCCGTTGGCGGCTTTAGAGCCATAGATGGCTGTTGCTGTTGCATCGCGAAGTACATCAATGCTTTCAATATCATTCGGAGATACCAATGCAAGTGACATGCCCGGAATACCGTCTATGACATAGTAAGGTTCCTGCGCTGCACCGCTGCGGAAAGTGGAAGCACCTCTCAGTGTAATCGAGGGTGAACCGTTAGGATTACTGCTCTGTGTGATGATCAATCCGGGGACCTTACCCTGCAGCAGTTGAGCCGGATCAGAAAAGACCCCCACATTCAGTTTCTCAGCATTTACGGTAGTGATGGAGCTGGTCACATCCTTGCGAGCCATGCTACCATACCCGATTACCACCAACTCTTCGAGTGACTGTGTATCTTCCAGCAAGACAATTGTGATGTCTGATTTTCCGGAGGTACTTATCTCCTGCGTATAGTATCCGATATAGGATATATGCAACACTGCATCCTCTTCCACATTCAATAGGAAATTACCATCCATGTCAGTTACCGTTCCATTGGTGGTACCTGCCTCCACAACATTTGCCCCGATAATTGATAGACCATTGTTGTCTTTAACATTACCGGTTATCTGTTTCTTCTGCTGTTCAATTGCCTGAATAACTGTGGCAGGTTTTTCACCTGTCTTTGGCTCCATGCTCTTGTAGAGAGAAACCTGCCTCTCTACAACGCTGTATCCGAGGTCTGTTCCGTTTAGCAGTGTCCCGAGGATGGTATGAATACTCTCTTTGTTTGCACGGATAGAAGTTCTCTTTTTGAGTTCCAGTTGAGCTTCATCTGCAATGAGGAAAACATAATCACTCGTTTTTTCAATTTCTGATATTGCTTTTGTGATCGTCACATTTCTCAGATTCAGTGACAGTTCCTTTTGCTGGGAATAGACATTCTCTGCCTGGATGCTAAAGATGCAGAGGATAAATAGTAAAATAGAGATCTTCATGATTCTTAAACTTCGGTTGCATTTTTTACATGCAATGTGTTTAAAATTAATTATTTCTTTCATACATTTGTTCTGAATTTAGTTTACGTACTATAGGGTTAATTGTAAATTATTTTCGACTGATCGGGCAATGTGACAGCATTGTCCGATTTTCCGTCCTACATGTTTCTCGTATATTTATCTCATAGGCATTTTATTTTTTTTTCTTATATGTATCATATTTTTTTCTCTTTTGTATTCTGTTGAGGAGAGTAAAGAAACAGATGTCATCACGCTATCCAGGTTGTTCGACAGGAACAGTTTTCCTGAACAGGTTTGATCGTTTAATTGTATATCTGAAGTACTATCAAACTGTACATTATAGTAGCGCCCTATTTTTTTTAATATTTCCGACATCGGTGTGGCGTTGAATTCCAACATTCCTTTTTTCCAGCTTATGTATTCTGATACATTTACACTCTCTTTTCGGATGTTGTTTCCCGTGATATCAATCTTCTCGTTCGGCAACAATTCAGCCAGTTGTGTATCACCTTTACCGATGTTTACTTTGCCCTCAACCAGCACAACCGTTTTTCGCTGTTCATCGCTGTAGGCCGAGATATTGAAAGAGGTCCCCTGTACCAGGATATCCATATCCTGTGCATGAACAATAAAGGGGATCTTCAGATTGTGAGCTACATCAATAAAGATCTCCCCGTCCACGTAGATCTCCCTCGTTTTTCCATTAAACTCAGAGGGGAAATCCAGCTGCGTACCGGAGTTTAACCATACCTCAGTACCATCAGAGAGTGTCAGATTGGATCTTTTACCGTATGGAACCACCAATTTATTTAACTCAGACTTGTCGAGTAATAACTCTTTCATCGATGCAGAGCTGTCGGTGATCACCGCCATTCCATCTGCGGTGAGGTCTATGTGTGAATTCTGGGCAAGGTTAAATATCTTGCCGGCAGAAATAAGATAAATCTCCTCCTCCGGTAGTGCTTTACCAACAATTACATCGTTCTCCCATTGCTGCTTCTCACCTCTGTAATTTTTCGTTTGAGTAACAAAAAGTACCGACAGAATAGCTATCATGAGCACTGCAGCAACTGAGCTTATCCTCATAATCAGACGTCTGCGTTTGTGATGTGTGACATTCTGCAGCACACTCCTGTAAATACTTTGTTTTTCTGATTCTGATAAATGATGTTTGTTGATTTCCAGGGCGTTAAATTGCCTGATCGCTTCCCGGAGTGCCTCTTCAAGGTGAGGATTCTGTAACCTGAATGTCATCCAGTAATCTTCTGACTCTTTTGTTTGAAAAAGTCTCCATTTGATAAATTCTTCATCCTGAAGAAAATTACAACCATCCTGTACCGTGTCTGTATTCTTGTTCACCTCTTGCTTTTTATTATTGACACTATTTTTTCTGTTTCGTGGACATAAATAAAGGAAAAAATCATAAATTTAACATTGATGATTCAAACCATCCCTCAGCGGTCAATGCACAGTTCAGAATATTAAGTACTTTTCAGCACATTCCCTCAAGGAATCTGTCACAATATCCTCATTTTATCGTCGCTGCCGGGTGTGTTTGCCGGATACAACTAACCGGCTACACCTTGAGAAAGATCCGCTTCGTCTCTTTTTTTACGGCAAATGGCCATCTCATGGTTCAACAGGAAGCAGCTATTTTCATAAGTCTTTAGCCGTATTATCTTCGGATCTCCTTCGGATATCGTTCGAATATGCTTCGAATATCGTTCGAACAGATCCGAAGATGTAAAGGGCTTATTATGGGTGAATTTATATCCAGTAAATTACCATATAAGGCGATACACAGGGAATGGGATTGTAAAAAAGGCCATCTCATGTTATATTATGAGATGGCCTTGTAATCCCGGTTCTTGCCGTATGTAAAGCTTAGTAGCCTTCGTTCTGAATGATCGTTCCGCCCGATTTATCAATCTCTCTTTGAGGAATTGGGTAGAGGTGATGCAGATCCTGAAAACCCCTGCTGCCTAAAACATCACCCGCAACACCCCATCGTTTGAGATCGCGGAAGCGGTGAGACTCAAAGGCCAGCTCCACCCTTCTTTCGTGGATCAGCCAGCTGGTGATGACAGCACTGTTTGTTTCATTCATATCTCTGTCCGGCAGTGTGCCTTCAGGAGGATAGGTGCCATCAGCAGTGATTGAGTTACGTGCTCTCCGGCGGATTTGATTGATCAGCTCAATGGCACCTTCACTGTTCCCTGAACAATGAAGATCTGTCCATTGAATTTTTAGCCAGCGAAACCGTAATAAGTAAAATACAGTTGTACAGGAAGATTAAACAGGTCACAGGAAATACACCCACGGAATTAATTCGGTCAATAAGGCTGAAACATGCAGGTAAATTGTTGAAAACAACCAATATGAACGTGAAGGAGATCATGTACTCCTCGGGATTCAGCAACAAGGCTTATTTCTACAGAGAATTTTCAAAAAAATACAATAAAACGCCAACGGAGTACAGAGAGTCGGTAAAACAGGACGGAGATAATGAAGAGTAGCGAAAAGATGATTTTTGCCTGTCTGCCAGATTTCTCAATTAAAAAACCTTTAAAACCTTTTTTCTAATTACTTAATTACTATTTTTGTCTGTCATGGACAATTATTATAAAAGGAAATTATGTATCAGTTGAAGATTGCCATAGCCAATAAAATTCTGGAGTTATCTTCTGTTAATGCTGAATCATTGAAGCCAAAACTAAGGGAGATACAACGGTTTAGTGATTTTGCCGATGCCTGTGAATCGATGATGCAGCGGTATCCAAATATTCAATCTGAGCTCCTGCAGATGGTAGATAATGATGATTTTGATACAGCGAAAGCATCACGGACCGTGGATTTGATTTTGCAGAATCAACATGATGTCTCTTCACCGGCAGCTTTCATTGAAGCCAACGACCCTGAAATGAGGATTCCTTATAATACGGGAGATCCGGAAAGTGATGATATTCATACTGTAAGTGAAGAGATCAGCCGCTATGATGAGGATGCGCTGATCGGTGCAGAAGAGAAAAAAAGGAGAATGATCCTTATTCTTAAAATTGTGGGCGTTGTTATTGTTCTGGTTCTTCTCTTTTTTATCATTAAAAACTATTGGGAGATCATTCTGGTGGTTGCAGGTATCGTTTTGGCTGCTTTTATCATATGGAAGGTCTACATGTGGCAAAAATCAAAAAAGAATAATTAATATATTTTGAATAACAGATTAAAAATAAACATTTCTACCCTGTTTTTCTTTCTCACAACTGTGATACTGGCGATCCTGCTGTTTGTGAACAACAGCAGAAATGAAAAGGAGAGAGGATACAACAGTTCTTCCGTTATGAACCGCATAACCTATATGCAGGAGCTGGCACTGGTGAAACACAATTATACCGGTGTGATCAGTTACAAGGACTACATGAAATTTCTGAACATTAATGTGCCCCTGACTGACAAATATTTCCTGCTGAAATACAACGGATATATCAAGGCGGGAGTAGATTTTAACAGGATAAAAGTGGATGTGAAGAATGATTCCACCGTACATGTCTCCATTCCCCGGCCTAAGATCATGGATACCGTGATCGATGAAAAATCGGTAGAGGTGTTCAACGAGAGTGAGAATGCATTCAATCCCATTAAAATATCAGATTACAACGATGCCTTGTCACGGGAGAAGAACGTGATGATCCGTGATGCCATGGAGCAGGGGATATACAGTGAGGCCACCAGACAGGCCCGGCTGGCTCTTACCTCCCTGTTGAGAGAGATGGGATTCAGCGAGATAATTATTACCGAAGAGCTGGTCATTCCGCAGGTGAAATAACTTTATATTATGAAATTTACTACACGCTTGTTCCTTTACTGGGTCTCCATATTTCTGATATTCTCTCTCGGAGTGATTGGTGTGGTATACTTTCTTTGGGGTTTTCGTGTGAATCTGCTGCAGGCAGCGCTGGTATTTTTTATCGTGGGTGTGATCCCTCCCGGATTAATCACCGCCTGGTTCTCCGGACGATTGAATTACATGGAGTCGGAAAATCTGGATCCACCTCCATTCTCAGGACAGAAGAAAGCCACATTTCAATTTAAAGGCCGTACCAGCAACCCTTTCGATGAGGTGTTGCAGCGAGTGGACCGCCAGTGGATCATCTCTTTCTCCGACAGGAAAAACCGTGTGCTGAAGTTCAGAACCGACGCCCGCATGTTTTCATGGGGTCTGGGAGGTTATCTGAAAATGGAGGATGATGAAAAGATCACGGTTATCGTCTATCCCATCAACCCGAAATCAGAAAGAGAAAAGCTCTTCCTGAATCAGTTACTTCGTGTGATGGGTACGATCCTCCAACCCTGTTAGCCGGTTTCTATTCATTCCATTTGTCGTTCACAATAGCGGATCACCTCTTCATTCACAAACCGGAGGAAGTCATTGTGCTGCTCTTTGGTGATCATGTTGGGATAACTCAGGATCAGCAGCTCCTGCGGTTGAGCTTCGAGACGGTAGGGAAGGTGTACAAACCGATAGGGTGTGAGCGTGTAGCCGGCACGTTCGTAGAACTGCAGCCGGCGTACCGAAAGCTCATTGATAAGCGGATCAATCTCAAGGATAATGGTATGCTCCGAATCACGCAGATAGCGAAGCATCTGCGATCCGTAGCCATGCCCGCGAAGGTCTGGATGTACTGCCAGATGTTCCAGGTAACGATATGAGTCCCATTCCCAGAAGAACATCAGCCCCACAAGCTGCCCTTCATCCCACACTGATAATGGAAAAAAACGCTCATCGGCAGTGGCGAGAAGATGATCCTCTATTTTTCTCCGTTCTGCTAGCGGGAAACTCTCTTCATACAATTTCCAGACACTGTTCCACCGTTCACTCTCGTCAGACCCGATCAGTAAAAATTCCATCATTCAATATTTTTATATCTCACAAACACCATCAGCAGAACAGGATTTACCCTTCGTCACCTCCGGTTCACCCTCTTTCACCACGCGGTTTTTCCAGTCGGTATGTGCTTTGCGCAACACCTTCAGGAAGAGATCGACGGGCTCTGAACCGACGATAGCCTGCCTCCTGTCCATCAGGAACGTAGGTACGGTATCGAACCCCAGATTGGCCATTTCCTGTATGTCCTGTTTGATTTCATAGAGATAATCATCACTGCCCAGCATCGCGTGTACCTCGCTCTCCTCCAATCCGGCATCGGTACCGATGGATAGCAGCAACGCCCGGTCGCTGTAATCACCGGCCTCCTCGAAATAGGCTTTCGAGAGTCTCATCAGTACAGCTGAATCCAGACCCTTTGTGGCAGCCAGTTTTATCAGCCGGTGTGCATCACGCGTGTTGGCTGCGATTGCATTAGGCAGATTGAACCGTACTCCAGCGTTATCGGCAAGCACTTTAATGGCCTGATGCATGTTATTCACCTTCTCCTCGGAAAGTCCTGCTGTCCGGGTTAAATACTCATTTACCGGGTATCCGTTTCCCTTGTCCGGCAGATCGGGGTTTAGCTGAAATGCTTTCCACTCCAGTTCCACTTCATCTGCATGCTCAAACTGTTTCAATGCCTTCTCGTAATGTATTTTGCCTATATAGCAATATGGACACATAATATCCGTCCACACTTCAATCTTCATCTTTTCTGATTCCATTTCTTATCTGATTTCAATTCATTTAAACAAGTTCCACCCTCTTTTGTTTAACTGATTAAATGTATTATTTACCGTTTATATGCACTCTCTTCTGCTGCATTCTCTGCGGGCCAGAGATTTTTTGCTTTCTCTCTGTTACCGGTCTTCTCTATCAGCCGCAACAAAATAATAATTGATTTCAAAAATATCCCGCGCAATATTGTGTTATTGCGCGGGAAGTTCTCTATAGCCTGTGATGAAATATTATTCATTCACTTTCATCACGATCTGCTGTTTCTCACTGTCGAAATCCACCAGGATGGTATCGCCTTCTTTTATGCCGGTACGGATGATCAGTTCTGCCATTTCGTCTTCTATGTACTTTTGAATGGCACGTTTCAGCGGTCGGGCACCGAATTGTACGTCATAACCTTTATTGGCAATGAACTCCTTAGCTGGCTCGGTGAGGTTCATCTTGTAACCAAGATCGCCAATCCGTTTGTAGAGGCCGATCAGCTCCAGGTCGATAATACTGTAGATAGATTCCTTGCTCAGCTGGTCGAACATCACAATATCGTCAACCCTGTTCAGGAACTCGGGTGCGAACGCCTTATTCAGTGCTTTCTGTATCACACCACGTGAATATTCGGCATCGCTCACGCTGTTGTTGATGTTGAACCCTATTCCGCGGCCGAAATCTTTCAGCTGACGTGTACCGATGTTCGATGTCATGATCAGGATCGTATTCTTGAAATCGATCTTGCGTCCCAGGCTGTCCGTGATATGACCTTCGTCCAGGATCTGGAGCAGGATGTTGAACACGTCGGGATGCGCTTTCTCAATCTCATCGAGCAGCACAACGGAGTAGGGACGGCGACGTACTTTCTCGGTGAGCTGTCCGCCCTCCTCATATCCCACGTATCCCGGAGGTGCCCCCACAAGACGGGAGACATTGAATTTCTCCATGTACTCACTCATATCCACACGTATGAGATTCTCTGTTGAATCAAACAGGAATTCGGCCAGCTTCTTGGCCAGGTGCGTTTTCCCCACACCTGTAGGTCCAAGGAACATAAAGGTACCTATGGGCTTGTTGGGGTCTTTCAGTCCCACGCGGTTACGCTGTATCGCTTTCACGATCTTGTCCACCGCCTCGTCCTGTCCAATCACCTTACCCTTCAGCTCCTCACGCATCTCCATCAGTCGCTGCCCTTCAGCCTGTGCGATACGCTGTACCGGTACGCCTGAGATCATTGCCACCACTTCGGCGATCTTCTCTTCGTCTACCATCTCAGGCTTCTCCTTGATCTCTTTTTGCCAGCGTTCTTCCTCGGCTTCCAGTGCCAGAAGCAGCTGACGCTGCTTGTCGCGGTAGCTGGCTGCCAGCTCATATTTCTGCGCCTTCACGGCGTCTGTCTTCTGTTGTTCCACCTCTTTCAGCTCTGCTTCCAGATGCTCAATGGTCTCCGGAATCACAATGTTGGAGATGTGCACCCTTGCTCCCGCTTCATCAAGTGCGTCGATGGCTTTATCGGGGAAGGTGCGATCAGAAACATACCTGTCGGTAAGTTTCACACAGGCCTGCAGCGCTTCATCGGTATAACGTACGTTGTGATGCTCTTCGTAACGCTCTTTGATGTTGCGAAGGATCTGCAGTGTCTCTTCAGGTGTGGTGGGATCGACGATCACCTTCTGAAAACGGCGCTCCAGGGCTCCGTCCTTCTCTATGTTCTTCCTGTACTCATCGAGCGTGGTGGCACCAATACACTGTATCTCGCCACGCGCCAGCGCCGGTTTCAGCATGTTGGCAGCATCGAGTGATCCGGCAGCGCCTCCTGCACCCACGATGGTATGTATCTCGTCGATAAAGAGGATGATGTTGGGATTTTTCGAAAGCTCGTTCAGGATCGCTTTGATACGTTCCTCGAACTGACCGCGGTACTTGGTGCCGGCAACGATGGAAGCCATGTCGAGGGCAATCACCCTTTTGTCGAACAGTGCTCGTGATACCTTCTTCTGTGTGATGCGCAGTGCCAGCCCGTCAACGATAGCCGATTTCCCCACACCGGGGTCACCAATAAGCACAGGGTTGTTTTTCTTGCGCCGGCTCAGGATCTGAGCAATGCGTTCAATCTCTTTCTCGCGTCCCACAACAGGATCGAGACGGTTCTCCAGGGCTGCACGCGTGATGTCTGTCCCGAAATTATCCAGTACCGGGGTATCTGACGCATTGTTCTTTGTCTGCGATGAGGTACCCTGTCCGCTACCGGGATTGAATGATGATTTTTCATTCATCTCTTCATCATCGTCATCCGTAAAGTTGGCACCGGAAGTGGGTGAATCGGTTTCATCTTCATCCGACCTGTTGTCTATGATACTTTTTACATATAGAAAAGCGCTTGAATAGTCAAGCTGGAACTGTGAGAGAATCTCATTGATCAGCGTGTTTTTCTCTTTCAGCAGTGCCAGCAGGATGTGCTCTGAATCAGTCTCTGTACTCTTGGTGAGACGGGCTTCGAGAATACTCATTTTTAACGCTTTTTCCGTATTTTTATTGATCACCACTTCACTCGTTCCTTCATATGGTTCCTGCAGGGCACGAATATGTGTATCGATATTATCTTTCAATATCTGCAGATCGATATCGAAATCCTGAAGCACCTGTATCGCTATACCCTCACCGTCACGGAGGATACCAAGCATTAGGTGCTCCGGCCCAATAAAATTGTTCTGGAGTCTTCCTGCTTCCTCACGACTGAATGCCATGATGTCTCTGACCCGTTGAGAAAAGTTATTATCCATTATCTGTTTCTTTCTTTTACGCTGTTATTGTCTACAAATATAGACTTTATTTTTTTAATCGTTTACGATAATTAATTGCTGTCCGTTAAAAATATATATTTATAAAATACAACCAGCCATCGTCTTATCTTTTTTCATTTTTTTTGCGGACATCAGTGATGCATAACGCAAAAACAATGCCATTCTGTTTTCTTACTGCAACATCTCGCAATATATGACAATTCAGGAACAGGTTTGTTTAAAATAGATATTGAACGTTCGTCTCTTCATACTGAAATGAATACAGCTAAAGATGAGACCTGTAAATATTATTTTTGAGACAGATGGCCCCCGGGGTGGAAACAGGCAAGCTGCCGGCAGTTCCGGATGGAAAACAGGTGAATTCTACAGTTTCTTTCTTTTTAAAACAATCCAGACGATCATGGGCGCACCGAATATTGCTGTGACTGCATTGATGGGCAGGGTCCTGTTGGTGATGGGTATCTGGGAGACAACATCACACACCAGCATCAGGATACTCCCCAGCAGGAGGGTGGCAGGGAGAATGGTTTTATGGTTCACCGTCCCGAAAAAGGCTCTTGCGAAATGGGGTATCACCACCCCCACAAAGGCGATGGGTCCGGTAAAGGCTGTGACAGCTCCGGTGGTGATGGCCGCGATCGTGATGATCAGAAAACGGGTACGCCTGATATTCAATCCGGCACTGGCGGCGTAATTTTCACCCAGCAACAGGCTGTTCAATGCTTTCTGCATGAAGAATGCAATGGCGGTACCTGTCAGAACGAATGCCAGCAACAGGGGCATTTTACCCCATGTAACACCTCCCAGACTGCCAAAGGTCCATGTGACGAACACCTTCAGCGAATCTGGATCGGCAAAACTTTGTAAAATGGTCACCATGGCACTTGCCACATACCCGAAAATCATCCCTAATACCAGGATAGTGATGGAGTCTTTTATCCTGGCCGATACTGCCAGGATGAGCAGCAATACCAGTGCTGCACCGGCGATGGCGGCGATCACCTGCGCCATGCTGCCCAGAGAGGAGATGATGGGATAAACAACCGTGCCGCTGAGCATGGTGAGCAGCGCCACGCCTAATCCGGCGCCGGCACTTACCCCCAGCACATCAGGCCCGGCAAGGGGATTGCGGAAGAGTGTCTGCATCAGTAAACCCGACAGTGAGAGGGCGGAGCCTGCAATGACAGCAGTGATGGCTTTCGGCAGCCGGTAATTGAGGATGATCTCATCTGTAATGGCATCGCCTGAAGTACCAAAAAGGGCAGCCCATGCCTCTCTCACAGAGATAGATGCGTTGCCTGTGAAAATGTCACTGATGAATGCCAGCAATAGTAAGGCAAACAGAAAGATGAATATAGCGGTTTTATTTTTCACGTGCAGCTTCCTCCTCCAGTGGTTGAATGTAGGTGAATGAATAGTGTGGCAGCAGTTCGGGATAAGCGGCTTTTACCAGGTCAGAAAGAATAAGATCGGGGTTGGCGATCGCACTTTCAAAATAATCGTTCCCCCCGGAGGGTGTGGTACGGCTGTGATTGTTAAAAACCTGCCGCTTTTTGACCGATTCCAGCAACAGATATTTGGCATCTTTTTCTGCGAGCTCACCATATGTGTCGGCTTCACATCCAATCCAGAATGCTGCTTTGCCAAACTGCGTGAGCACCGATTCAATATCCAGGCCGATGCTGCCGCTCTCTTTGTTGTTCCTGTAGCGGTAGTCGAGTCCTGCATCACGGAACAGTGTTGCGTTGAAGCTGTTCCCTCCCGGCACGTACCATGTACCCTGGAAATTGTCACCTGCCATCACCGATTGTTGATGAGGAACGTCCTTCACCTTAGCCTGCAGATCCAGGTACCTCCCCTCTATCGCAGTGAAGATGCTGTCAGCCTCTGCTTCCTTATCGAAAAATGCAGCGATCAATTTGATCCATTCTGCACGGGCAAGCGGTGATTTTTCCATCCATTCCAGCGAATAGATGATGGGGAATCCCGCCTGGACCAGACGTTCACTGTAACTATCGAGTTGAGCGTATGCCGAGTTGATGATTGCCTGTGGTTTTAGTGACATTGTTCTCTCCACATTCGGATTGAACGGGTCTCCCAGATCGACAATCTCACCTTTATCTATTTGATGCAGGATGGCGGGAGTATAGATACGGAACCCGTCGGTCACGCCGCTGATGGCGTCGGTCTCATCTAACAGCCGCAGGAACTCGAAATAGGAGAAGGTGTTTACAACGAGAGAGCTGAGAGGTACTTTAAGTGGTATCCCATCCGGAGGGAGGGTGGTTGTATCTGTTTTGCAGAGATAATAGACAGCATATGGCTTTTTCTCTTTCGTCCAGGGATTGTGGATGGTCACTTTCGTGTACTCCCCGAAGTGGTCAATGCTGAATCCATCGGCGTAGCCGATTGTTACGGATGTAAGCAATTCACCTTCACCATCACCCTTCTCCCGGTTTTGTCCCGATTGACAACCCCACAATAACAGGAAAAAACTCAATACGAAATGGATGGGAAGATGTTTATTTGCTTTCAGGCACATTAATCTTTTTATTTTTTAATTGGGCGGGAATATACCCCGGGATTTTTACCCGTCTCGATTTGAAGCGTGTGGTAACACGTGGCTCCGCTTTTGATCCCCGTACATACTCGTGGCGGTACATATTGAAGAAGAGGATGAACAACGAGAGTATCAGCGGCCCGAAAATGATTCCCCAGAACCCGAACATCGGAAGGCCGATCAAAACGCCAAACACGGTAATCAACGGGTGAATGTCGGCCAGTTTCTTCTGCAGCAGGAAGCGGGCTACATTGTCCACACCTCCTATGATGAACATGCCGTAGATGAGTAATCCGATACCGTTGACATAATCACCGCCCAGCAACAAACCAATACCTATCGGTACCCATACAATCATTGTACCTACAAGAGGCAGGATGGTGGAGAAGGCGGTAAGCAGCGCATACATGATCGCGCCCTCCACACCGAAGATGAGGTATCCCAGATAGGCGAAAATACCCTGAATGATCGCCATCAGTGGTATGCCAATGGTGTTGGCCTGTATGATCAGACGGGTCTCTTCTGCCAGTATCTGCTTGTTCTCCTCCTTGAATGGTAATATCTCCCTGATTGATTTCTCAAACTCATCGTTGCTGTATAGCATATAATACAATACGAACAGAATAACAACGATATTGATCACAAAGGAGTAAATACTGTTCCCCAGTAGCTGTAAAATGTCAGTCCCTATTTTCGGTAGTCCCGACAGGTTCGCGGGCGTGAAGAGGTCAAATCCCAGTCTCTCCTCCATGGCCAGGATGAACGCGGTAACATTTTCCAGTATGGCTTGCGGATCAATTGTTATTCCGGAAAAAGTGTCTATCACGAAAAATGCTATTCCGGTGAGAGGAATAAGAATAAAGAACAGCACTTCCAGCACAATGAGCAGTGCACTTAACGACTTTCTTATCTTGTATTTGTTTGTAAGTATTTTCTGTTGTCCGTTGAATATCACATACAGTGTTGCCGCTCCAAGAAAACCGCTCATATATGGACGGGTGAACCTGAAAATAATTAATCCCAGCAGGATCAGAAGTCCTATCAGGATATACTTATAATGGATGTTTTTTCTTTCTCTGTCTGCCTGTTCTATCATTTGAAGCCGTGGGGGAATAAATTGTGTCGTGTTTAAAGAGAATCACCAAAATCATCAGCTTTCGCAAATCCACCTTCTATCAGCGCTGCCTTGGCTCGCTCGTAATCTGATGCTTTCACCTGCATCTCAATCTCGCCAAGGGTGTATGCCAGCCTGTTGGATACGAGATTCTTCATGTAGATTTCAATTCCCTTCATCTCCATGAATGTTTGAGCTATTGTCGCATCGGAGGGGAAATTGAATGTTTTAACTGTTACGAAACTTTCTTCCATAATATTATTCTTTTATTATTGTTTCATTCCGCCACGTAAAATTACGCTTTTTTTCAGATATAACCCTGCTTAACGGATATTTTGCGTAATTTTGATCGTTTATTTATTCACAAACATTACGCTCTGCTATGTCTAAAATCGCTGTCATCACAGGTGCAACCTCCGGTATTGGAGAAGCTGCCGCTCTCAGGCTTGCCGATAATAAGTTCAATCTCATCATCACAGGCCGGCGCCAGGAACGTTTAACCATGCTTAAAAACAAACTGGAAGAGAGAAATGTTCGGGTGCTGACTCTTTGTTTTGATGTGAGGGATGAAGAAGCTGTAAATATTGCGCTCGGAAACCTGCCTGAAGAGTGGAGGCAGATAGATGTCTTATTGAATAATGCCGGTCTGGCAGCCGGTCTGGGGCCCATACAGGAGGGAGAGAGCGATGACTGGAGCCGGATGATCGACACCAACGTGAAGGGATTACTCTACGTGACCCGCGTCATTGCTCCGGGAATGGTGAAAAGGCAAAGCGGACATATCATCAACATTGGTTCTGTTGCCGGCAAGGAGGTCTATCCAAACGGCAACGTCTACTGCGCCACCAAGCATGCAGTAGATGCGCTCACCAAAGCAATGCGGATTGATATGCTGCCGTACAACATAAAAGTGACACAAATCTCGCCGGGGGCGGTGGAGACAGAGTTTTCACTCGTTCGCTTTCATGGCGACACTGCACGTGCTAAAAGTATTTACGAGGGATACGAGAGTCTTGTTGCAGATGATATCGCCGATTGTATATGGTTTGTTATCTCCCGTCCCCCTCATGTCAATATCAACGATATGGTGGTGATGCCTGCTGCACAGGCGTCAGCCACTCTTTTTCATAAAGAATGATGTAAAATGAATATATAATCGTATGAGACAGACTTATTATCTATTTACTATTTTTTATTTCATGATAACCCCATTGTTACAATCACAGGAAAAAATCGTCTATCAGACGCCACCCGAAGAGATTCTTACGCTGGTTGATATCGAAAGAGCACCGATGGTGGAGATGGACAGTAAGAAGGAACAGATGCTGTTCTACTACCGGAACACCTTTAAGTCGCTCAGAGAGCTGAATCAGCCCGAGCTGCGGCTGGGTGGGCTGCGCATCAACCCTGAAGCAAATATATCAAGTACGCTGACCTATGTGAATGATATTCGTTATAAAAAAGTCAGTGATGATGAAATTCAACAAATCCGTGGACTGCCTGAAAATGCACAGATAGCCTATATCTCTTTTTCACCCGATGAATCAAAAATAGCATTCACCAATACGGTGCACAACGGTGTGGAGTTGTGGGTGGCCGATTTGACATCGCTTACTGCCCGCAGACTGACCGATGCAGTGATCAATGCCAATGCCGGTTACCCATATAGCTGGTTCCCCGGCAGCAACGATCTGCTGGTGAGGGTGATGCCTGCAGAACGTGCTGTGCTGTCAGATCCGAAGAGAGCACTCCCTGACGGCCCGATCATCTCTGTCAGTGACGGACAGATCTCACAGAACAGAACCTATCAGGATCTCCTGAGAAACCCGATGGATGAAGCCAATTTTGAAACGCTGCTGAGAGCGGAATTGCATAAAGTGAGCCTCACCGGAACACAAACGCTCTGGAAAGAGGCGGGGATGTACCTGAACGAAGTCTTTTCACCCAACGGTGCGTATCTGATGCTCACAACCCTCACACACCCTTTTTCGTATGTGGTTCCCTATTACAGCTTTCCGAACCGGACCGATATATACACGTCAGATGGTCAGTTTCTCATGCACTTCAGCAAACAGCCGTTGCTCGATAACCTGCCCGTGGGATTCATGGCGACTTACGAAGGGAAAAGAAGCATCCACTGGCGTGCCGATAAGCCGGCAACACTGGCCTGGGTGGAAGCACAGGACAAAGGAGATCCTGAGGTCATGGTCGCCCATCGTGATGCGCTGTTTCAGCTCAATGCCCCGTTTACCGGCACACCTGATCCGCTGGTGAAAACCATCAATCGTTTTGCGGGAATCATCTGGGGAGACGACAGCTATGCCGTTGTGATTGACCGATGGTGGAACACGCGCAATACCAAAATGTACCTCTTCAATCCCTCAGATAATGGCCGGGAAGAACGTATCATCTCCGACCGGAATTATCAGGATGCCTATAGTCATCCCGGCACGCTGCAAACAGAGAAGAATACCTTTGGCACCTATACGCTGAAGATGGACGACGGCACTGCCTGGCTATTTGGCGCCGGCTTCACGGCCGAGGGGCAGTTCCCCTTCATCGATGCCCTCGACCTGAAAACATTGCAGAGGAAAAGGATTTATCAGTCAAATGCCACTGACAGGGTGGAAGATCTGCTCTCATTTATTGATAGTAAAGCAGGCACAATCTTAACACGTGAAGAATCGCCCACTCAATATCCCAATTATTATATAAAGAATATCAGACAAAAGGATGCCGGCAGTCCCCTCACATCTTTTGAAAACCCTTTTGCCGGCATTGCCGGCATTCATAAAGAGGTGATTAACTATAAAAGGGCTGATGGTGTTGCACTGACGGGGACGCTTTATCTTCCTGCCGGTTATGACAGGGAGAAGAAAGAGAAGCTGCCGATGATCATGTGGGCTTACCCCACAGAGTACAAGGATAAAAACAGTGCAGGGCAAAACACTTCAAACCCCAACAGCTTCACCTATCTCTCTTACGGTAATCCTATCTATTGGGTCACACGTGGTTATGCGGTGCTTGACGATGCCTCTTTTCCCATCGTGGGAGAGGGTTATGAGCAACCGAACGATACATTTGTGGATCAGCTGGTGGCTAACGCGAAAGCGGCTATCGATGCTGTAGAGTCACTTGGTTACATTGACCGTGACAGAGTGGCCGTGGGAGGACATTCATATGGTGCTTTTATGACCGCCAACCTGCTTTCACACTCCAACCTTTTTGCAGCTGGTATTGCCCGCAGCGGCGCATACAACCGATCGCTCACGCCTTTCGGCTTTCAGAGTGAGGAACGGAATTTCTGGGAGGCACCGGATGTTTATAACAGTATGTCGCCTTTCATGCATGCCGATAAGATGAAAACCCCCATGCTGATCGTGCATGGTGAGGCCGACAATAATTCCGGCACGCACACAATGCAGAGTGAACGCTATTTCCAGGCGCTGAAAAGCTTTGGCGCCCCTGTAAGGATGGTCATTTTGCCGATGGAAAGCCACGGGTACGCTGCCAGGGAGAATGTCCTTCATCTCCTCTGGGAGCAGGATCAGTGGCTGGAGAAATATGTTAAGAACCGGAGTGTGAAGTAAAAAGTATTGGGAGTGTAGAGCTATCGTGTGATCACAAAATCAATGCTGTCTCCCGTTCTGATATTGTGCCGGCTACAAAAACCGGCATTCACTTCCACCACGTACAGCGCAGGCTCTGTGGAGGCGTAACTCCACTCTTTCATAGGTCTGGTGTTGGGGTGTATGGTGACGATTCTTCTTTCATTGTTCACGAAGATGATATCCAGCGGGATATAGGTGTTTTTCATCCAGAAACTCTGTACCTCCTCCATCTCATGACTGAAAAGCATCCCGCTGTTTTCGGGAATCGATTTGCGGTACATTAACCCACGGGCACGCTTCTGATTGTTGTCAGCCACCTCTATCTCTATGACTGCAAGCGTGTCAGAGGCTGCCTGGCTGATAAACATCAGTACTCCTTCCCCGGCAAAGGGTATATCCAGCACTTCTGTCTGCATGGTTGTTTCTGTGTAGGAATCAGGTTTAATTAAAAAGTAGAGGGCTAACCCTACTGTCACAATCAATAGTGCGATCATATACATGTTCCGGTTGCTCTTTTTCCTGTCGGATGACCTGTTCATTGGTATGATTTATTTGTTTAAGTGATGTTCCCGTTTTCTGTTATTTTTCTGCTCTCCAGTTATAAACATCTTACATAGGTTTATGTTTAACATGCATCCTGAAAAATTGGATTGCGCCTCACCAACAGCGGATAACAAGCAATGTCGGTAATTTTGTCAGTTTTCAGGAAGAATCTTTTTTTTTTCAACAAAAAATTGCCGGAAAATATTTTTGGCACAGAATTCGCAGTTCTGTTCATGTCGATAAGAAAACAATAATTAATTATATTAACATCAATTTAAGTAATATGAACATCAAACCATTGGCAGACAGAGTGCTGGTTAAACCGGCCGCTGCAGAAGAGAAAACAGTAAGTGGAATTATTATTCCCGACACAGCCAAAGAAAAACCTCTGAAAGGGGAAGTAAAAGCCGTAGGTAATGGCACCAAAGAGGAAGAAATGATCGTGAAAGAAGGCGATCGTGTCCTTTACGGTAAATATGCCGGTACTGAAATTGAAATTGATGGTGTGCAACACCTTATTATGCGTCAGTCTGACATTTTAGCAATCCTTTCATAAACAATGAGATGATGCATGATTGATTGTTCAGTCTGTGTCGTTCTGAATTACAACAAACAAATAATAAAATAACAGGAAATAAAATGGCTAAAGAGATTAAATTTAATTTGGATGCCCGCGACCTGCTGAAAAAAGGTGTGGACGAATTGGCAGATGCCGTGAAAGTAACATTGGGACCTAAAGGTCGTAATGTAATTATTGACAAAAAATATGGGGCTCCTCAGATTACCAAAGACGGTGTAACCGTAGCCAAGGAGATTGAGCTGGAAGACCCGTTCAAGAACATGGGTGCACAACTGGTGAAAGAGGTTGCTTCCAAAACCAACGATGATGCCGGTGACGGAACAACTACTGCTACTGTACTTGCACAATCTATCATTGGTGTGGGACTGAAAAACGTGACTGCCGGAGCAAACCCGATGGATCTGAAACGCGGTATAGACAAGGCAGTGATCAAGGTGGTTGAAAGCCTGAAAGCGCAAGCCGTTGAGGTGGGTGACGACCTGAAGAAAATTGAAAACGTGGCCAAGATCTCTGCCAATGGAGATGAAACCATCGGCAAGCTGATCGCAGAAGCGATGCAGAAAGTGAGCAAAGAGGGTGTGATCACCGTTGAAGAATCCAAAGGAACAGATACCTACGTGGAGGTAGTGGAAGGAATGCAGTTCGATCGCGGATACATCTCTCCCTATTTCGTGACCGATACGGAAGCGATGGAGGTGGATTTCGAGAATCCGCTGATCCTGATCTACGACAAAAAAATCTCCGCAATTAAAGACCTGCTCCCCATCCTTGAAAAAGGTGTACAGACAGGAAAACCGATGCTGATCATTGCTGAAGATATCGATTCGGAAGCTTTGACTACACTGGTCGTAAACCGCCTGCGCGGATCATTGAAGATTGCTGCCGTGAAAGCTCCCGGATTTGGAGACCGCAGAAAAGAGATGCTCGAGGATATCGCCATCCTGACAGGTGGGGTAGTGGTTTCAGAAGAAAAAGGACTCACGCTGGAAAATGCCACTGTTGAAATGCTGGGTAGTGCAGAGAAAGTGACCATCGACAAAGATACAACCACACTTGTAAACGGTGTGGGTGAAAAAGCAGCCATCGAAAGCCGCATTGGTCAGATTCGTGCGCAAATAGAGAAAACAACCTCCGATTACGATCGCGAGAAACTGCAGGAACGTCTTGCCAAGCTGGCCGGCGGAGTAGCAGTGCTCTATGTGGGTGCTGCCTCAGAAGTGGAAATGAAAGAGAAGAAAGATCGTGTTGAGGATGCATTGTCAGCAACCCGTGCCGCTGTGGAAGAAGGAACCGTTCCGGGAGGAGGCGTCGCCTACATCCGTGCGATTGATGCCCTCGAAGGCCTGAAAGGTGATAACGAAGATGAAACCACCGGTATTGAGATCGTGAAACGTGCCATTGAGGAACCACTTCGTCAGATTGTGGTCAATTCAGGCAAAGAAGGAGCAGTGATCGTACAGAAGGTGCGTGAAGGCAAAGGTGACTACGGATACAATGCCCGTTTGGATCAGTATGAGAACCTGTACGAAACAGGTGTAATCGATCCGGCAAAAGTAACCCGTGTAGCGTTGGAAAATGCCGCTTCCATAGCAGGTATGTTCCTCTCCACTGAGTGTGTGATCACCGATATCAAAGAAGACAATCCTGCTCCGCAGATGCCAATGGGCGGCGGAATGGGTGGAATGATGTAATAAATGTAAAGATGCAGCCTTAGGCTGACCATTAATGTACATCCCTCATAAAGCGTATAACTGAAAATGAGAATTTGATAGTTATACGCTTTTTTTCTTTTATAAAATTCGGTTAACGTGTCGTTTTCTGTCATTTTCTTTCAATATGGGTAGAATATATACGAAAATGGTTTTAATCGTGTAGTTATCAGTACAATCGTATGCATCAGCAATTGAAAAAACGTAACCGAAACGTAACATTAATTACATTAATTTATATTACTTTTGTGCAGAATTAAATTGAGTCAAATAGGTATTAAAACTTAAATATTGAATTTATGGTGAAAAAAATGAGGTTTTTGGCAGTAGCTCTTTTTGTGATGCTCGCTACTGTTTTGCAAGCTCAGGTAACTACCTCCAGTATGACTGGACGGGTTACCGATGCTGAAGGAGCTGTGATTGGTGCAACAGTGATTGCCACACACCAACCTTCGGGAACAACTTATGCTACTGTAACCAACATGGAGGGACGGTTAAACCTAAACGGTATGCGTGTAGGCGGACCTTATACCGTGGAAATTTCCTACATTGGATATGGTACAAGCACAACCAACAACATTACGCTGAGCCTGGGTGAAAACTATGTATTGAATGTTGTACTCACTGAAGAGTCAAAAACATTGGATGAAGTTGTGGTTACGGCACTTCGCACGAAATTCCCTACTGAGAAAACCGGGGCAGTGACGAATATCACAAACACACAGATAGCCAATATGCCTACGGTAAGCCGTAGTATCATGGACATTACCCGCCTTTCACCTTATGGAGGCAATGGTATGAGCTTTGCCGGTACAGATGGTCGTACGGCCAACTTTACGGTGGATGGAGCTAATTTCAATAACAACTTCGGTCTGAGCGACAGACTTCCCGGTGGAGGCAACCCCATCTCTATTGAAGCGATCGAAGAGATGCAGGTTGTGATCGCACCCTACGATGTGCGTCAGACAAACTTTATTGGTGGTGGGGTGAACGCGATCACAAAATCGGGTACCAATACCTTCAAAGCCAGTGCTTACGTTTTTCATAGGAATGAAAACCTGCGTGGTGATGCGGTAAAAGGCCAGCAGATTCAGGGTGCACGTGAAAAAGACCGTAATACAACCTACGGTTTCACCATGGGTGGTCCCATCATCAAAAACAAATTGTTCTTCTTCGTAAACGCTGAAATGGCCAAAACGCCCACAATAGCCAATCGCTGGAGACCTTCAACAGATGGTGTAGCTGATCCGGACAATTATATCTCCCGCACCACAGAAAATGATCTGAAGAGGGTTTCTGATTTTGTAAGAAGTGAATATGGATACGAAACAGGATCTTACACCAACTTCCCGGCTGATGAAAGCAACAGCAAACTTCTTGCCCGTCTGGATTGGAATATCACAAACAAACATCGTCTGGCGTTGCGTTACAACTACACCAAAAACCTTTCATGGATATCGCCCAATGCCAGTTCCATGGATGGAGGCACCCGTATGTCGGAGGCAAGAATGTCGCAAGCCTCCATGTCATTTGCCAACTCGATGTATTCGATGGATAACCTCGTTCATTCATTCTCTTTTGACCTGAACAGCCGTCTGTCGGATAACCTCTCCAACCAATTCCTGGCTACCTATTCAAAACTTGACGATATCCGCGGAACGAATTCATCAGAATTCCCTTTCATCGACATCCTGCAAGATGGACAAGCCTATATGTCTTTGGGTTACGAACTTTTTACCTGGAACAACGGTGTCCACAACAATGTATTGAACATCAAAGACGAAATGACCTATTATTTAGGGAATCATAAAATCGTCGGAGGTATTGCTTACGAATATAAGATGGCAGATAATGCCTATATGCGTAACGGTACCGGTTACTATCGCTACTCCAGTCTCGATGACTTCTTAACCGGAGGAACACCTGAAATTGTTAACCTTACTTATGGTTACGATGGAGAAAGCAATCCTGCAGCTCGTGTGAGAAGTAACAAAATTGGCGTTTATACGCAGGACGACTGGAGTGTCAGCGAAAGATTCAAACTTTCATACGGTCTTCGTATCGATGGACTCTTCTTCAACAACAATGACCTGATGACGAACAAAGCGATCTATGATATTGACTATTCCGGTCGTCGTGTCGACACCGGTAAGTGGCCATCAGCAAGTGTCATCTTCTCTCCCCGTGTAGGTTTTGTATGGGATACTTTTGGTGACAGGAACCTGAAAGTGCGTGGTGGTACCGGTCTTTTCTCAGGAAACCTGCCTCTTGTATTCTTTACTAACATGCCTACCAATGGTGGTATGGTACAATATCAGGCACAGATTAATGCTGCAAACGCTGCAAAGAATGGTTTCTCAATGGATACATTTGCCGGCGGTCTTGTCACTGATGCCAACGGCAATGCCAATATCTCTGCTCTCTATGACAAATTAGCATCATTGGGTTATCCTACTACAATTTCCCCTGAGGACGGTACTGTTCCTTCTGCAATTGCCGGTGTGGACTCAGATTTCAAGATGCCTCAGGTATGGAAAACATCACTTGCTGTTGACTATGCATTCCCCACATCATTCCCATTCTCTGCAAC
>LSQX01116944.1_pt1 | contig 38048 bp, 32 predicted proteins | sample 654561 | NCBI WGS metagenome assembly LSQX01 (sample SAMN04489861, study PRJNA283612) | anaerobic digester metagenome | isolation source: 4 biogas reactors fed with cattle manure at either 37C or 55C with and... | place: Denmark: Kongens Lyngby | collected 2014 | reverse complement strand
CCGGCCGACGCCTGATCGTTTCAGACGGTCGTGTACTGGGTGAAGGCGAACCGTTCACCACAGGTCTCACCATGACCGAAATTCCCGCCAAAGATTTATTTGCTGTGCGCAACAACGCCAAAACGAGTTGGGACATCCTTAAATTGAACCCGGACAGCGACGCTAAGCAGGGCAACCCTGATCGCCATCCATTCCTGTTGCGACATGAGCTTGAAGGCGTCTCTCTATTCACGGAAACGCTTGCGATCCAAGGCAATGGGCTTGCTGACCGTCTGGCTACAGTCGGCGCCCGCCCTATTCTGGGACTCTCCGGCGGACTTGATTCCGCCGTCGCGCTACTCGCCTCATTGGAGGCGGTAAGACTTCTGAACCGTCCTTACAGCGACGTCCTGGCTGTTTCAATGCCGGGACCGGGGACATCACAGGCATCGCGCCGTCTCGCGCGTTCGCTTGGAGAAGCCATGGGAGTTGATTTTCGTGAAATAGCCATCGATCAGGCCGTCACCCTGCATCTGGAAGCGATCGGACACGATGGTGTCGCGCACGATGTCACCTATGAGAATGCGCAGGCCCGCGAACGCACACAAATTCTGATGGATCTGGCAAATCTTGAAGGCGGAATTGTTGTGGGTACGGGTGACCTGTCGGAACTCGCGCTGGGTTGGTGTACGTATAATGGCGACCAGATGTCAATGTATTCAGTCAATACGTCGCTAGCCAAAACCGTTATTCGTGAGATGACACGCGTTGCGGCGGATCTTCTTGACAAGGGCACATCACCGTTTGTGATAGATCGTGACCGCGCCGCAACCGCGGCGTCTGCGCTTCGCGAAATCTTGCAGCGACCTGTTTCTCCAGAACTTTTACCACCGGGCCGTGATGACACACTTCTCCAACTTACCGAGAGCGCGATCGGCCCCTACGAACTCATTGACTTCTTCTTGTGGCATCTTGTCTTTGGCCGCAAAAAACCATCTGTTGTCTATGAATTGGCACGCGCTGCTTTTGCCGATGAGTACAGCGGCCATGAGATCCAAACATGGTTCAAGACTTTTATCAGGCGTTTTTTCCATAATCAGTTTAAACGCACGGCTTCCCCTGAAGGCGTGGCCGTTTTCCCCCGAAGACTCTTGCCCGAAAACGCATGGCAGATGCCGGGAGATGCCCGCCCGGACCTGTGGCTCGCAGAGCTTGAGGTGCATATTGCGGGCAGGCAGGAATCCAGCCTGTGATCTACCTCGATCAGAGCAGCACATCATATCCCAAAGCCCCTGGCGTCGGCGATGCCATGCGTGATTTTCTCGAATATCAGGGCGTCAATATAGGGCGCGGTAATTACCGTGAAGCATACAGCGTTGAATTAAATGTATTAGATACACGTGAACGTCTGGCGCGCCTATTCGGATACAGTGATCCACGATCAGTTATCTTTACGCCCGGCGTGACCTTCTCGCTCAACGCTTTTTTTAATGGTTATCTTGATCGTGGCGACCATGTCGTTGTGAGCGGCATGGAGCATAACGCAGTCATGCGACCGTTGACCAGAATGGCGAACACTCACGGCATTCGCTACACAGTTGCAAAAGCTAACCGGCAGGGACAAGTCTGCGTCGACGCTTTTGAAGAGGCGATTGAACCTGCAACCAGGGCAATCGTCACGCTCCACGCCTCCAATGTGTGCGGCACGATCCTGCCCGTCGAGGCAATCGGACAACTGTGCCGCGAGAAAGAGCTCGTTTTTGCGCTTGACACGGCTCAAACGGCAGGCTCTGTGGCGCTTGATATGGAGATGATGAATATAGATTTCCTCGCATTTACCGGCCACAAAACACTTGGCGGCCCGCAAGGAATCGGCGGGTTTATCGTCAAAAAAGAGCTCGCAGAAAAGATCGAACCCTTCGTGACGGGGGGCACGGGAAGCCGTTCTGACAGCTTTGATCAACCCTCATTTTTGCCGGACAAGTTTGAGAGCGGTACGCTTAATCTGCCCGGTATCCTGGGACTTCGCGCTGCGCTGATCTATCTCGAAACGCAAGATATGGAAACACTCAACTCCCACAAAATGGCGCTGACCAAACAGTTTTTGGATGGCGTCCGTGAAATTCCTGGGGTTGAGCCGGTCGGCTTGTCTGGCGTCGCAGGAAGAACGGCCGTCGCATCCTTAAACTTCTCCGATCGTGACAACGCCGACATTGCCTACCAGCTGGAAAAGCGGTGGACTATATTGACACGTGTCGGACTGCATTGCGCGCCGGTAGCTCACCAAAGTCTGGGAACGTTTCCGCAGGGAACAGTCCGTTTCTCAATCGGCGCGACCAATACGGCTCAAGAAATCGATACGGCAATCGAAGCGCTGCGTCAGCTTATGTGCTAGATAATCATGGTGATTGTCACAATACTGTCACATTTCAAATATTCTTTTTGAGTTATTAACATTCAGCTTTTGAATAATTAACAAGTTATCAACAGTGAGTAAGCAAATAAGGGACGCTTACCCCGTGTAAAAATGAATTTTATTTATCACTAAACCGATGAATGAGGGTTGTTATTCAAACTATTAATTTCATTAACAAAGTTATTAACAATTCACACAATGCAAATCACAAATTGTTGGTATTCGAAAGAAGAATAAAGTTCAAAAAGGCCTGTAAGATCAAGCCTTTTTGCCTTTTCTGAACTCCTTTTATCTGGTAGCATGTTCAATACGATCATTCCATCACATAAGAGAGAGATTGTAATAACGAAGGGGACATTACAAGAGCACTATGGCCAAAAGAACCGCTGATTCAATCTGGAATTCGGTCTGTCAACAGACCTTGAGCAGACAAGTCAACCCACTGACTTATAACACTTGGTTTGTCAACGCCAAGCCTTACATTCAAGGTGAACGGGCGTTTGGTCTCGCGGTGCCTAATGAGTTTGCTCTTGAGTATATCGAGCAGCACCGTGATTTGATCGAGCAAGCTTTGAAAGATTCAACGCGTGTCCTCTATTCGCTGGAAGTGGTCGTCCGTGAGGACGGTACCATTCCTGACAAAGAAGAAATTGAGCAGCGCGTAATAGCGGGGTTATATAACGGTAACGGATACGGTAACGGTTCGTTTCAGGTCGGGCACCTCAATCCCAGTTATTCTTTTTCAACATTTATCGTTGGTTCGGGCAACAATTTCGCGCATGCGGCTTCTGTTGCAGTCGCCTCCATGGAGAGCCCGACAAACTACAACCCGTTGTTTCTTTACGGCGGTTCAGGTCTCGGCAAAACTCACTTGATGCACGCGATCGGTAATCAGGTGAGACGTGATTTCCCGAACAAGCGTGTTGTGTATGTGCAGTCGGAACAGTTTGTCAATGAATTTATTACTTGTATTCAAAAAAATGATTATGAGTCGTTTCGCAACCATTATCGCCTCGCCGATATGCTCCTGATCGATGACATTCAGTTCATCGAAACAAAAGAGCGGATGCAGATGGAATTCTTTTACACGTTTAACGCGCTGTACGAGTCAGGTAAAAATATTGTTCTCACGTGCGACAAACCTCCCCAAAGCCTTGCCTCACTGACAGATCGTCTCCGCACACGCTTTATCAGCGGTCTGACGATTGATATTACGCCACCTGATTATGAAACGCGCATCGCCATCTTGCAAAACCTATGCAGCACACATGGGTTTGCCATCGCGCCAGATATTATCGAGTACATCGCGAACAATATTACGTCGAACGTCCGTGAGATCGAGGGCGCTTTCAAAACGGTCAGCGCTTTGCAGATGATGGAATCAACCGTCACGTTAGATACGGCGAGACAGGCATTGCAAAGCGTGATTCAACCGGGCGCTGTCAAGGCACTCGATTTCCCTTTGATTATGGAAATTGTTTCGCATTACTACAACATCTCGGTTGACGATCTCAAATCGCGCCAGCGAAGCCAGGAGATTGTAGAACCGCGCCAGATCGCTATGTATTTATGCAGAAAGAAACTCAACAAGACGTTCAAGGAAATTGGAAATGCCTTCGGAGGTAAGAATCACGCCACCGTTCTGCACGCTTGTGCTAAAATTACGGAGGAGATGACAACAGATCCAACCCTATCTGAGGCCGTTAACAGCTTGGAAATGCGTTTGCAGTAATGAACAAGGTTATGCTCATTTGTTGATAAGGCACTGTCAACTCAGTGTTGACTAAATGTGAATAACAAAACGGATGTTGATAAAAGCGATTCTTAACAATTTTGACACACTGTACCAACGATTCTGTAACATAGTTAAACGACGTCCCTGACGGGGGAACACACACTTATCCACATGATTGACATCTATAATAAGAAGAGGATGAATTATCATAAAGATACAGCAGGCAATTACAGGAGGCACTGAAAATGAAACTCACATGCTCAAGAAACCAACTCATGGAAGCAATTACCACTGTTCAGAGAGCCGTATCAACGCGGTCAACTAATCCTGTTCTAGACGGTATTTTACTTAAAGCCGATCAGGACCTTGTTTTGACTGGTTATGACAGTGAGACGGGAATCGAGTTTCGCATGGAGGCTGACATTACCGAAATGGGGAGTATTGTTGTCCCTGCCAGGATTATGTCAGAAGTGGTTCGAAAACTGCCTGATAATAACGTCTATCTTGAGATAAAGGATGATACAGTCCTTATTGTCGAAAGTGGAAAGAGTGTCTTTAATATCCGTGGTTATGCAAGTGAGCAATATCCCGAGATTCACTTTGTTGAAGATGAGTCGAAAATTGTTCTCAAACAAAACACATTGCGCCAGTTGATCAATCAAACAATCTTTGCTGTGAGTACTGACCACAGTCGACCGATTTTGATGGGAATCAATCTGATTTGCGAAAACGAAGTCATGACACTGGTAGCGCTTGATGGTTTTCGTCTCGCGGTGCGCCACGAACCGATTCCCGGTGTCGATGTATCCGCGAATATAATTGTGCCCGCCAAAGCGATGACTGAGGTAGCGCGCATTATGTCAGAAACAGATGATGAGGTTGTAATCTCTCCCTCTCATAACTACATAATATTCAACAAAGGCAACGTCAAGGTCGTGACAAGGTTGATTCGTGGTGAGTTCTTAAACTACAAGAGCATTATTCCCAATGACGCTGATACGAGTCTGATGATCGCGCCGGAGATTCTGCTTGCGGCCGTTTCTCGCGCGTCCATTATGATTGAGACCGATGATCGGCGATTCCCGGTGACGCTCAGCACACCTGATTCAAATACCATGACCATTGAGTCAAAGACTGATATCGGAACAGCAAGAGAAGAGATTACTGTTGAACTCACGGGAGAAAAGGTTGAGATTGATTTCAATCCGCGCTTTTTTATAGAGGCGCTGCGTCAGCTTACGGATGAGCAGATTATGATGACATTTAGCGGGAGCCTTGGTCCCTGTTCAATAAAGCCGGAATCAGGCGATCGGTTTTTCTACATGATCCTGCCTTTGCGCCGATAAAATAATCTATGCGTCTTTGTTCTGTCGACCTGACGAACTTCAGAAATTACGATCGCCTCAAGCTTTCGTTTGGCGAAGGTACACACATCCTTTACGGCGATAATGCTCAGGGGAAAACAAATCTTCTGGAGGCGATTTATCTTTGTACGTGCGCGCGGTCACATCGCACAGGCCGTGATGAAGAGCTTATCAAGCACAATGAGGATTTTTACAGAACAACGGTAGATTTTATGACCGACCAGGGCATACAGGAAACGGTGTCTGTCGAGTACAGACAGGCGTCCGGTCGATCGGGAACATCATCCAGGATTATTCGCTATAACGGTCTTGAAATAGGGCGGCTCGCCGATATGATGGGTTTGTTTCATGCAATCTTGTTCGCGCCTGAGGATTTACAGATTGTTAAAGATGGGCCTTCGGAACGTCGACGATTTCTCAACATACTGATCGCTCGCACAGACAGAACTTATTTTAGAGACTTACAGGATTTTGGGCGTGTTCTCGGGCAGCGCAATAGTCTGTTAAAGAACCTCAAGGCAAATAATCGGCTTGTATCGCCGGACTCTTCATCGGAAGAGGCCAACGAGTTTCCTGCTATCGATCCGGTATCTCAACTCGATATCTGGGACGAAACGCTTGCCGAGGTCGCCGCGTCTCTTTTGGTTAAACGCCTTGCTCATGTGGAAAAACTCTCTGAATTCGCTTGTTTGTCGCTTCAACATCTCACATCATCACAAGAAACGCTTGACATCCAGTACAAGGGCTTTAGCGGGCTGGAGCCTGGTATGGATGTTGAATCGATTAAGATGCTCTATTTGAGGCGTCTGAAGCGCTCTCGTGAAGACGATATCGCCCGAGGCAGTACGTCTTATGGACCACACCGTGACGATATGATACTCACATTGAATGGCACAGACGCCAGGGTGTATGCTTCCCAGGGACAGCAGCGCTCCGTCGTTCTCGCGTTAAAAATTGCCGAGTTGATGATCTTAACCGCGATTTCCGGAGAAAAACCAATCCTTCTGCTTGACGATGTGATGTCAGAGTTAGACGTCTCACGAAGATCTCAATTGATGGAGGTTATCCGCGGCCATCAGGTTTTTATCACTTGCACAGACCCGGATCAGATATTCCTCCCGAAAATACCAGGCGAGGCAAGCTCTTTTGTGCCGGAATGGAATAGTCCTGTTCGTCTTTATTCCGTCAAAGCCGGTACTGTGAAACCCACGGGAGCGATCGAGACGTAACTGTTGGAGCGGACAGTTGTCTGAGGGCGCTTGTGACGGCATGGTTCCGCCATTTATGGTATAATTTTAACAGAGAAAAACGCTTTATTTGACGCGTAAACCGGAGTTTTATGTATATCCACATTGGTGCAGATGTTTCCATCCCGGCACATTGGATCGTTGGCATTTTTGATCTTGACCGAGTGACCTCCGCAAGTGATACGGTTGCCTTTTTGAAGCGCGCGGAAGATGAGAATATGCTCGATTGGATGACGCCGGATGTTCCGCGTTCTCTAATTGTCACCGTTGACCGAATATTTCTATCACCGGTGTCAACAGCGACACTCCGATCTCGCCTGCGGGGAAAGCGAGCAAATTTGAAAGGACATTATGAATAACATAGATGACAATAAAGAGAACGTACGTTCTGACAGCTCGAGTGATAACTTGACCGAGTTATTGCGCCGAGCAGAGGAAGACGCTGTCGAAAATGGTGAAGAGATTGTAAACCTGGCTGACGACGTACGGGCGCTGACGGACGATTATGCAGAGGATAAGGAATCTCTGTCTGCCGTATCGTTGACTAACTACGATACGACATCGAGCTCTGAATACCTTGATCAAGATATCCAGGTGCTGGAAGGCCTTGAAGCCGTCAGAAAACGTCCCGGTATGTACATCGGAGATACGACGGCGCGCGGTCTGCATCATTTGATCTATGAGATCGTCGCCAATTCGGTTGACGAGGCGCTAGCCGGTCGTTGTGATTGCATAACAGTCAATGTTCTTCCCGATCAATCGATCCGAGTCGAAGACAACGGAATCGGCATTCCTGTCGGTATTCATCCCACTGCGGGTATCCCAACGGTTGAGGTAGTTCACACGATGCTCCATGCCGGCGGTAAATTCGGTGGCGACGCGTACGGCGTTTCAGGCGGCCTTCATGGTGTAGGCGCTGCCGTGGTCAATGCGCTCTCCGAATGGATGGAAGTTGTAGTCAACAGAAATGGCATGTCACACTTTATCCGTTTCGAACGCGGAGAGACAATTGTACCCCTCACAGTAACAGGACCCACAACAAAAACGGGTACCATCACGACATTCAAAGCAGATCCTGAAATATTCAGTGAACTTGATGCCGATTTTGATCTGATGACGACGCGCTACAGGGAAATGGCATTCCTTAACCGTGATGTGGCGATCACATTGACAGACGAACGCGTAACACCGGCTGTGGTCAAACATCTCCATTACGAAGGAGGCATTGTATCATTTGTTGAGTATCTTAACCGCAACAAAACGGCGCTTCACAGCGTGCCGGTTTATTTCTCAAATGAGCAGGACGGTTGCTTCGTAGAGGTCGCGATTCAATACAACGATTCATACAGTGAGAACGTCTATACCTATGCCAACAATATCGCGACCATTGAAGGCGGAAGTCACCTGACAGGTTTCAGATCAGCCCTGACCAAGACGATCAATGACTACGCGCGAAAATATAATATTCTCAAGGACAAGGATAAAAATCTCCAGGGAGAGGATATCCGCGAAGGCATGTGCGCCATTGTTAGTGTCAAACTAAAAAATCCGCAGTTCGAGGGGCAGACAAAAACACGACTCGGTAACCCCGAAGTTCGCACAGTCGTTGAGTCGACAGTCAATGAAAAAATGCTGTTGTATCTTGAAGAAAATCCTCAAAATGCGCGTGTAGTTGTCGGCAAAAGCGTTTCGGCTGCCATCGCGCGTGAAGCTGCGCGCAAGGCACGCGATATGACGAGGCGCAAAAGCGCGCTCGAAAGTAACGCGCTTCCGGGCAAACTGGCGGACTGCCAGGAAAAAGACCCCACTCACTGTGAACTTTATATTGTTGAGGGTGACTCAGCAGGTGGTACCGCTAAAAGCGGACGTGAGCGCAAGTACCAGGCGATTCTTCCTCTTTGGGGCAAAATGCTAAATGTAGAGAAGTCACGCTTGGACAAGGTGCTTGATAATGACAAACTGATGCCTATCGTGATGGCGTTGGGTGCGGGGATACACAACGACTTTGATTTGGCTCGCCTCCGTTACCATAAAATAATCATAATGGCGGACGCCGACGTAGACGGATCGCACATTCGTACGTTGCTCCTAACGTTCTTTTTCCGGTATATGCGGCCCTTGGTTGACGCGGGACATGTCTGTATAGCTTGTCCGCCTCTCTATCGTGTCTATCAGGACAAAAAGAATCGCTACGCGTACGACGAAGCAGATATTGAGCTAATCATGGAAGAGGAGGGTTGGACAAACCCGAAACTCCAGCGTTTCAAGGGATTGGGCGAGATGAATTCTGACCAACTGTGGGATACGACGATGAACCCCGAAACGCGCAAACTCCTGCGTGTAGAAGTAGCAGATGCGCAACTCGCTGATGAAACGTTCACGCTACTCATGGGCGACCGGGTTGAGCCGCGACGCGAATTTATCCAGGCTAACGCAAAACGCGCAACTCTTGCCGACTGACTGAGCGGTAATGTTTCACGTGAAACAATCTGACTAAATGTAGGGGTCGGAATAATGTTCCACGTGAAACATTATTCATAAAGGGGGCGCCGTGGACTTCGATTTTGCTATTCGCGGTACAGTAATTGAAACCCGACGACTGACGTTAAGACATTGGTTGCTGTCGGATCTGGAAGATTTCTACCATTATGCAAGCGTTCCCGGCGTTGGTGAAATGGCGGGGTGGGCCCACCATGAATCCCTAGATCAATCACGTGTAATCCTTGAGCAATTTATCCGAGACGACAACATCTTTGCAGTTGTCCATAAAGTGGATGGCAAAGTGATCGGGTCGCTTGGCGTTCACAGTGTCCCGCATGATTTGCCTAAGTTTTGTCGCGAATGTCCGGCCAAAGAGATCGGTTACGCGTTGAGCAAGGCATACTGGGGTAATGGATTGATGGTCGAAGCTGTTCTTGCCGTGAACAGTTTTCTTTTTCGCGAAACACAGGCAACGATACTTATATGTGTGTGTTCCGTGACAAATCAGCAGAGCCGACGCGTAATCGAGAAGGCGGGATATACATATGCACGCACATTTCAACGGAAACGTGATCTTCCCGGCCCGGAAGATTCGTTTGAGTATATGCTAAAGAAAGAGGAGAGTACAGTATGACCGTGACGAGAGTTTCTTTTGAAAATGATTACAATGCGGGATGCCACCCCGATCTTCTGAAAGCGTTGGTCGAGACCAATACGGTTCAGACGACGGGATACGGGCTTGACCCTTACAGCGATGAGGCGAGAGCTCTGATCAAGAGTGCTTGCGGTGTGCCGGGAGCAGACGTCCACTTTTTTGTCGGAGGGACGCAGGCGAATCTCACTGTAATTGCCGGTTTGCTGAAACCTTGGCAGGGAGTGCTTTCTGCCGATACAGGCCACATCAATACGCATGAAGCGGGGGCCATAGAAGCGACGGGTCATAAAGTACTTGTTGTGCCTTCACATGACGGTCTCTTAAGCGCGGATGCCATTGACCTTGTCTGTCGCGCTTATGCGGAAGATCCGACAGCTGAGCACATGGTGCAATCGGGGATGATTTATCTGTCACATCCCACTGAACTGGGGACTATTTACAAGAAGTCCGAACTCGTGGCGATCCGCAAGGTGGCGGACCGGTGGAACTTGTCGATCTACATTGACGGCGCGCGACTCGCATCTGCCTTGACAGCGAAGGGCGCCGATCTCGACCTGGCGTCGATCGCAAAACTGTCCGACGTGTTTTCGATCGGAGGTACAAAATGCGGAGCGCTGTTCGGTGAAGCGGTTGTGATCAACAAAGAGTCTCTCAAACAAGATTTTCGATCTCTCATCAAACAACGCGGCGGCTTGCTTGCAAAGGGTCGACTGATCGGCCTTCAATTTGTTGAACTTTTCCGCGATGGTCTCTATTATGAAATTGGCAAGCACGCGAACTCAATGGCGATGGCGTTGGCAGAAGAATTCCGGGCACATCAGATTGAATTTTTTGTTCCTCCTGTTAGCAATCAGCTGTTCGTTATATTGAATGAGGACGAGGCCGCGCGATTCGGTGAACGAGCTGTTTTTGAACAAATTACTCCCTTTGAAAACGGACGAGGTGTTTTTCGTTTCGTGACGTCTTATGCAACTCGCAGAGAGCAGATCGACACACTGTTCAGCTAATATACGGCAGTAATCTGTTCGCGCCGGAAAGGATTGAGAGGCACAATAACAAACATATGTTTTGTATTTGCGAGACGTTTGTACCTCGTTAACACATACTTCGAGGCTAATCTACTAAGAGAACGAGATGCGTCATGATACAATTAACAAGTTATAGAGCCGGGAAAATATGACACATCAAGTCAAAAGCAGCAAGGAATCATCATGGGGATTGTGATCGCAGTCGCAAACCAAAAAGGCGGCGTCGGAAAAACAACGAGTTGTGTCAATCTTGCGGCCGCCCTGGCGGAGCAGAAGAAAAAAGTGCTGCTCGTGGACGCGGACCCACAGGGCAATTCAACCTCAGGTCTCGGCGTTGACAAAAAGGCGCTTGCCCACACCATCTACGATTTACTGGTAGGGAAAACGGAAGACGCTGATAAAGCACTCGTAAGCGCACGCCCTAACCTTCATCTATTACCTTCCAATATCAATCTCGCAGGTGCTGAAATCGAACTTGTAGGCATGAGCGTACGAGAGAAACGCCTTGCTACTATCTTGGCTTCGCTCAAGGATCGCTATGATTATATGCTGGTTGACTGCCCGCCGTCTCTCGGTCTGCTGACGGTCAACGCGCTAACAGCTTCGGACGCGGTGCTCATCCCCGTACAGGCAGAATATTACGCGCTGGAAGGGTTGATGCAGCTAATGACTACGTTGGGGCTTATCAAACAATCGTATAACCCCGCGTTGCGGCTAGCGGGTGTCTTTATCACAATGTTTGACACACGCACGCAGTTATCCAAGCAGGTGCGTGACGAGGTTAGCTGGTACTTCCGGCAAGATTTTCTAGAGACGAGTATCCCACGCAATGTTCGGCTCAGCGAGGCGCCAAGTTTTGGCAGTACGATTTTTGAATATGATAAGCGGTCCCGGGGAGCGAACAGCTATAAAGCACTTGGCCGTGAGCTTGTGAAGCGTTTGGAGAGCAAGGCATGGCGCGAAGGTTCGATCGGCCATTTCTGATCGAACGACAAAAGGCGGAAGGAGATAATCGATGGCAGAAAAAAGAGAACAGTCACCGGCGCGCTCGAAACGCGGACTGGGCCGCGGGCTCGGCGCAATCTTTGAGACAGAACCCGGACTCGGGCAACAGGACGAAACACAGGTAATTGAGCTGAACATAAATCGGCTTGAACCAAACCGTGATCAGCCGCGTCAAGATTTCGACCAAGACAAACTTCTGGAACTTGCCGCCTCTATTGCAGATCAAGGCGTCATCTCGCCGTTGATTGTTACGCCGTCACAAACACCGGAGCACTACATGATTGTCGCGGGCGAACGCCGGTGGCGGGCTGCCCGCTTAGCAGGCTTACAAACTGTCCCCGTCATTGTGCGCGAGCTGACGAAAGACGCAATACAGCGCCAGGCGCTGATTGACAACGTTGTACGAGAGGATTTGAACGCGCTGGAAGAAGCGGTTGCGCTTAACCATCTGATCAAAGAATACGCGATGACACAGGAGGACCTCGCGACAGCGCTCGGCAAGAGCCGTTCCGCCATCGCCAATACACTGCGGCTTCTCAATCTTCCGCCCGAAATTCAAGAACTCGTCCGCAAAGGCGAACTGTCGCCCGGGCACGCCCGGGCGATTCTCGCGCTCACGGGGGCAGCAGAACAAAGTCGCGCCGCCTCCGAGGTACTTGCCCGGCACTTGAGTGTGCGTGATACAGAAAAACTTGTGCGCGATTTCAATGATGTTCCGACAAAACGTTCCAAAAAACCATCTGTGATCGATAGCAAAACGCAACTTCATATCCGCTCGGTAGAGGACAAACTTCGCCGTGCTTTGGGGACACGTGTGACGCTTGATGGCGGACACAAGCAGGGGAAAATTGTGATCCGTTATCATTCCGCCGCCGAACTCGAGGGTCTGCTTAACCGCTTGCTCCAAAACGACAACTGACGGACAAAAGTTCCTTTGAGAAAGGGATTAAAATTATGCTGAAACGTTGTTTCGGGCGTTCGCAAGCCAAACCGAAGCGGACGGCGCTTGAATTAAAACAGATACGGGAGGAGCGTTATCAGCGATTGATCGCGTTCGCGCTCCCCATATTTGCCTTTTACCTGGCCTTTGCGGCGCACGGGTTGTGGCCGTTCGGGAACAGGCATCTTCTCGCCTATGATCTTTATCACCAGTACGCGCCATTTTTGCTGGAACTCAAGCGTAAGATCCTGTCAGGCGACACTCTGTTCTACTCGTGGAGCGGTGGTCTCGGGGTCAACTTTTACAGTTTTTTTACCTACTATGTAGCAAGTCCCTTTAATCTGCTGGTCATCTTTTTCCGTGACCAGAACATTGCGGAGGCGGTGACACTGATCACTCTTTTGAAGATCGGACTGTCGAGCCTGTTCTTTCGCGAATTTTTGACGGGAGCCTTCCGCAAGCGCGATCCGATTGCTTCCCTATTTGGAGGCTTCTACGCACTGTCAACATGGGTTTTTGCATACAGCTGGAACATCATGTGGCTTGACACACTTGTATTCTTCCCACTTGCCTGTCTGGGGCTCGTCGAACTTATCCGGGACGGGAAATCTAAGCGATTTGTTTTCGCGCTGACGATGATGCTTTTGACAAACTACTACACGGCTTTCTTCGGCTGTGTGTTTCTCTTGCTTTACTACTTTGTCCTGCGTATTCAGTTTGCTCCTCAATCCAAGCGCAGGTTAGAACCGGTGGTTTCTTTCGGGAAATTTGCCGGTTATTCAGTGTTGTCTGCGTTACTATCGGGGGTCGTACTCTGGCCAACTGTCCGCGCGTTGAGTATCACATCAGCCGCAGGTGACGCCTTTCCGCAAGGATTTACCTTTACCCAGGCATTGCTCGACACACTCGGCCGACTGACACCGCTACGTGAGCCCAATATCATGAGCGGTCTTCCCAATATTTTTGCCGGTATGCTTGTGTTACTGCTTGTTCCCGCGTTTTTTGCCGCTAAGGATCGACCTCGCCGCGTACGGATTGCCTACGGACTTCTTTTCGGTTTTCTATTATTCTCGTTTCAATCGAGAACCTTGAGTTTTTTATGGCATGGGGGTCATTATCCTAACTCGCTAGACTTTCGCTACGCATTTGTCTTTATCCTTCTGACGCTCGCGATGGCATACCAGGCGTTGGGCGACGAGCTTGCCCTCACGCGAACTCCCATGCTCATGACCGTTGTCGCGACGTTCGTCCTTCTGCTCGCCGAGCAGCGTTGGCAACTAAATGACGTTCTCTCACATTGGCGACTTCTTGTGACGCTTGTCTTTGCTATCGGCTACCTGATGATCTTTGCCGATTTTCGTAAAAATGGCGATCTAATACGGCATAAAGGCGGGCAAACGTTACGTGACGCGAGCCGTGATGCTTTTCTGACGCAAGGTGCCTCCTATGCCTTAACAGGACGCTACCAAATGAGCCCTCGGAGTAGGGTAACGCTTCTTGGATCTTTACTACATAAAACACTTCCGCCCGACGACCGCAAGATGAGACTTCGCCGCGTCCGCCATCGGCGCGCGCTGGCCGTGCTATTTCTGCTTGTGGCGTTAGAATTGCTGTTCCATGCGTTCACGACCGCCGCGCTTTATCAGCAAATTGCGCCTCTGGGAGATCGCAGCAACTATACGTCCAATGAGTATGCGACAGAGATTTATGGCTATGCCGATTCACTGAAACGGGACAATGCCGGTCGCCCATGGCGTGCGGAAATCCTACCCGATACGTGTGTCAATGATCCCTTTCTCTTCGGGACAAATGGCATGTCGCTCTTTGCCTCACCCTTCCCGCAAGCGTCAATCGCCTTTTTCTCAAATCTGGGGTATCAGGTCAATGGGGTAAACAGTTTCCAATATAAGGAATCGACCATTGTCATGGACAGTGTGCTCTCAATCGGTTACCTGATGGTGAGAGATAGCCGTATTTTCGACGACCGTATTCGCAAAGAGGTGGCGAAAGGTGAGGAGACTCGCCTTCTCAAGAATGAAGATGCGCTCTCTTTCGGATATTTTGTGACACCGGAAGCCGCCTATTTGAACGATGAACTCATGCCGGAGGATGCAATCGATGTTCAAAACAGACTGGTTTCTGCCTTGAGCGGACAACCACCGGTATTGATCAAGGAGGCCTTTTACCCATGGGGACAAGAGGGCTGTTATGTGGAACCGGGGTATGATTCTTACTCTTTCCGCGTTGAGCGCGACGAAAATGACAGCGAATGGGCATTTCTCGTTTACGATGTGCCTGTTGACGGGACTTACTACGTGTTCTGGGAAGATGAAACTGTCGGGATCAACTATAGCAACGGGTATATCCGCGACGAAGAGTTCTTTCATTTGGGTAGCGGCAAACAGGGCATCGGCGACCTTGGGTTTTTGGAAGCCGGCAGTAAACTCCATTTCCGTGTTAGCATGCCTTCTGGAAGCGCAATTGATGGCACGTTCCGTGCCTGCGTTGGACGCCTCGATGAAGAAGGGTGGCAATACACACGTGAATCATTAGCCAGTCATCCCCTTGAGCTTGATCATTTCTCAGCTGCGGCCTTTTCTGGCAATATAACCGCGCCAAGGAACGGGTATCTGTTTGTTCCGACAACAGGTAATCCAGGCTGGACATTTACTGTCGATGGAACAAAGACGGAATCCACAACCATCCGGGGCAGCTTTATCCTCATCCCGCTCGAAGCAGGAACACACACTATCAAAGCAAAATTTGTTCCTGTCGGATTTTACACAGGGCTTGCCATGTCCCTGTCAGGCGTTGCCCTTGTTGCGGGGCTCTATCTTTGGAAGCGCAAACGCTCTCAATGAATGCCTGCAGTGTTATCATGACAGCAACTTGAACATTATTCGCACTGAAAAGCGAGCGTTATTAATACGGTCGTTAAAATAGACCCGAGTATGGGAGAAAGTGGGAAAAGACGATGGAAACCATTATAAAGTATCGTTTTGACAGCGAAATGGTCGCTTTTGTCAAAGCGCTTGACATCAAAACGGCGATGTTTGGCTACGACAAAAATGACGTCTACAGTAAATTTAAGGATCTCCTTGTCAGATCGCGCGATGTCTGCGAAGAGCTGGTAACTGAAAAGTACGAGGAAATTGAGTTGATGAAAGCCGATCTCATCGAGGCGGCAAAGCACCCCGATAAACTCGAAGCCCTTATACTGCGCTGGGAGACTGATCCGGAGATTGAGGAAGAAGACAGAGACGAGCCATCGGATGTGGCTATGCAGGAGACGACACAAGAAGAAGCCGCACCGGAAACACCGCAGCAAGCAGTCGACACTGATGAATTGATTATATCCACTACTGTTGCGTACGAGGAAGAAAACGCACAACTGCTTGATCAACTCGCTACACTCACTGTGGAAAACGAATCGCTGAGCTCGCAGCTGGCCGAATATATCGAACGCGAAGAAGTGCTTAAAATGGCTGACGATATCGTAACGGAAGCTCGTCTTGAAGGCGAGGAAATCTTCCGGAAAGCGCGCGTTCATGCCGAGCAGGAACTGTTCCTATACCGTGCGAAACGGCGCGAAGAAGAAGAGGCGTTCACCGCTGAACTCACCCGCATGGAAGCAGAAAAATCCGATCTCGGAGAGACATGCGCGTCTTACCGTGAATACATTCGCGAAAGCCAGTCACTGTTCGAGCGCCTGAAATCTTTTACAACAGATTTTGAACAACCTAAAAAATCTTCGTGTGCCGATATCGCGCAGCAAGAAGACATGCAAATTGAGATCGATGCTCCTGAACCTTCAGTACATTTTGACAGTGGCTGTTCGGAGCAAGCTCAACCGCTCTGTGAATTCGAGGAGTAAACGTTAAATAAACCCGCAATCACGTATGAAGGGTGCTGATGTCCTATGGCAATATGCTCGATGCGTTGCGTAAACATGAGGTTGAGTACGCTTCCATTTACAGTGAACTGCCTTCCCTAAACGACGTCTTCCTAACGTTGACGGGCAAAGCATTGAGAGAATGAAACAGTTTTTCTCGCACGCGAAAATATTGGGCAAGCTGACCCTAAAGGATCCGGCGTCTTTATTCTGGAAGATCGTGTCGAAGGTTTTTATCGCACGGATGGCACACTGTTTGTCGCCGGGAACAATTCTGTCGCGACGATCCTGAGCGAGATCGGCACGGACGTCAAACGCGCTGAGACAGCCTATCGCCTGGGATATCCTCCTGATTACGAAGGATCATTTGTCGCGTCAGGTGATCAGAAAGCAGAGATGCTTGTGTCCATACTCTGCGTGACAGTGGGAATGTTTTCACTGTATTCATATTTTGCCGGAATTACCATGACCGAGACTATGCAGGCGAACCTGTCGCCCCTTGCGGCACGGCTTTCTGTGACGCCCATCTCAAGCGCTTCATACCTTGCGGCAGGCACAGTGATCAACACAATTTTGACGTTCCTGGAATCAGTGGCACTTCTCTTGTATTCAAAATTTGTCTGGAACGCGGATCTTCTTGTAGACGCGCCACGTAGCCTTCTGCTCTTGATTACCTTAGCTTACGTCGCGATTTTTCCTGTGTTAGCGTTGTTCATGGGTGGGAGTATGGCACCGGGGGACGCGGGGCAGTTTGAGCCGGTGAAACTCGACGTCGGCGTGTCTCAGGAAATGGCCGTTGTTATGCAACCCAAGCAAAACGAAATCATCGGACCCTCTGAATCGCGCACAGCTTTCCTCTCGTCATTTGCCTATATTCTCACTCTTCTGGCGACGACTCTCATTCCTTTGATCAGCGAACCCTTTTCCAAGCCGGGTGTCCGGATGCGAACAACGATCGCGCCTTGCCCGGTGCGCTACCGCGCGATTCAGATGATTCTTGGATCTAGCATTATCGTCTTCGGGTTCACCGCACTTTTGTTGACTGCGACCCTGCCCGTGACGCATACGCTCTTCGAGCCAGGGCAGACGGGTAAAATACTTGTAAACTGCTTTTTATACGCGTTGGCTTTTCTAGGTATGAGTTATGTGATTTCCGTGCTGGTTCGCAGCAGGGTGGCGTATCTTATCTTGGGCATGATCATCGTTCGTTTTTCGAAACGGTCGCGCAAGCAGCTTGCTACGTAAAAAGCCGTAGATCTCCACTAACTACTTATCATTTCCCTTTTCCATGCGCTGTTTGATGAGCATGCTCAGAACGAGCGCGAACGTGAGAATAAGCACTACGCCTAAAATGACGGCTGCGATTACTGTCAACGTAAGGCCAAGGGAGCGAGAAGAAGATACATCGCCCGTGTTTTCCTCGGACGGTTCGATCGGGCTGGGTGGTTGTGTGGGAGCAGGAGCGCCGACTGCCGTGAACATGTAATCGCCTGACGCAGGCAATTGTTTCAGCAAAGCGTTATAAATAGCGATATGATCCGTGAGATGGCCATCCCCTTCAATTGCTCCAGTCGTGCAAAGAAAAAACACACTATCATCGACTTCCTTGAAAGAAGCGAGGCAATAGCCTGCTTCTTTGATCTGACCAGTCTTCCCGCCGTCAATCACCTTGCTATCGATCTCGGCATTGGAGCTGTACAGTGAGATCGAGTGAACCATGCTGATGCCTTGCGGATGAACAGAGGTCGCAGGCGAGGTGTAATAACGTGTGGCCATAGCCTCCCGCAGGAGTGGTTTTTCCCACGCGGCGTGAAGCAGTGTCACCATATCTTTCGCCGTTCCATAGTTATCGACATGAAAAAGTCCTGTTGTGTTCGCGAAATGTGTATTCGTGAGGTTTAGTGTTTGCGCTGATTCATTCATCAGGCTCACAAAATCTGTGATAGATCCTGCTGTTTCGCGTGCAAGCGCGTTGGCTGCGTCGGCTCCCGAACTCAATAACAAGCCATAAAACAAATCACGGAAACGGACGGATTCTCCTGCCTGAAATCCCGCGACAGACGCATTCAATTGATCGAGGATTTTGAGATCAATTGGTCGAACGGTTGCATAATCATCCAGGTTCGTGCCTGATCTTTCAAGCAGTTCATGCGCCGTATAACCTGTCATGATCTTTGTCAGTGAAGCAGTATAAATAATTTCATCCTGACGGAAATAAAGGAGGTCGGTAAATGAATCATTCTGATATACGCTCAGGCATGCCGTGCGGGAGTTAAGTGAAGACGCGTCGAACTCAAACGGTGTGTACCCGATGAACCCTGTGAGAAGTTCATCGCGCCCCGGGAGTTGGCTTTCGTTTGATTGTGCCAAGGCAGGATACGAAAGTTGAAATACGAAAACTGCTACCAGCAAGAGAGTGAGTAACACCACTGCACCCTTTGCAAAAATGGATTTGACGAGCGGATGGTCACCCCGCGAAGGTGTGATCGTGTTAAAGTTTTTTTGCGGGCAACGCCGGCCGCTTGAGTTCATTGATTCCGTCCATTCATATTCAAAAATGTCTGCACTCATGTGAGTGCCGTTAGAGTGTAGCGCATCAAGAAGCGTCTTTGCCACTCATTGTGACAGATCTGTCGTTCCAGAACACGCAAAGCCACAGACACGTTTCGGAAGTGTATGTTACCTGATGGCGCTGGCGAGCGGGAATGAAAAAGCAATCGCCTTGCTTGAGGCGGATGTGTTTGTCTTGGTCTACAAGCAACAGTTCCGCTTGCCCTTCGAGAACAAGTACCCATTCGTGCTCACATTGGTCATAGACATCTCCTGTCTGGCCTGAAGAACATATTCGCTCGATGCGCACATTTTCCCCGTTGAATAGTGTGTCTGTGACTTCCGCATCAGCTTGAAAGCACAGATTTGCATATATATTGTTGATAGTCATTCGCTTCACTCCTGTCTCTGAGGCAGATACGCTTTCCTGCCAACAAGCATATCAGGAATGCATCTATCGCTAAAGAGATTTCCTTCGGGTATGATATTCTCGCACAGCGAATGTAACGTGAAGATTGATGATCTGTGACACGTGGCCCGGAGGAGATTTCATGGCAGAAAATTTTATCGTATATCGTAAAATTATATTCGACAGCGACGACTACGCGCAGACACTTTTGTTGCGTCACGAAGTTCTGCGAAGGCCCTGGGGTAAATCAATCGCGGAAGATGACTTGTCTGGTGAGCGAGATGATCTGATCTACGGCGCGTTTGACGGGTTGAGTCTGGTGGGTATGGCCATTTTACAGGACCGCGGCGAACCCTATGACAAGTTGCGCTTTATGGCCGTCAATGAGGACTATCGCGGTCAGAGAATTGGCGCTACCATTGCTAAAGAGCTTGAATCACGGGCGCGACGCGCAAGCAAAAAGGGCATCCGCCTTGCTGCGCGGACGAGCGTCATTCCTTTTTATGAGAAGCTCGGTTATGTGATTGACGGAGAACGTTTCATCCCTGACCATATCCCCGTCGAACACATCCACATGGTGCTCGATTTCTAAAAATAACTCACTATTACGCGGACTAGCCGGCACTTATGTCACGGTTTATCTGCTCAAATCACACACTGTGCCCATCGATGTCTACTTTTGTTAGAATGGACGGGTGTGCCAGGCGTCAAATGATGCCTGATTATGAGGAGGACTATTTGTGACTGCAGCTGTTTTGCAAGAAATGCTCATTGGTACAGGTGTTATCGGAGCGTTTTTGCTACTCGGAGCGTTCTTGAGGGCTAAAGTACCCATTTTCCGACGATGGTTGCTGCCTGCGTCGGTAATCGGCGGAATAATCGGTCTTCTTCTTGGTCCGGGTATTTGGGGAGCAAACGCGCCGCTTCCCTTTCCTGAAGATTGGACTACATTCTGGGCTGCCCTTCCCGTTATTCTGATCGTTCCCGTATTCTCAGCCGCACCACTCGGAACAGGTCTGGATCCGACGAAAAAACGTAGACGTTTTCGCGATATGGCGCCCACTGTTCTCCTGATGACGGGCATATTTGCCCTGGGTGGCAGCATCCAGTACATACTTGGATATGGGGTCAACCTAGCCATCACTGCCGTCCGGCCGGAAACAGGTCTCTATCGGACATTTGGCTACGAGTTGCCGCAGGGGTTCTCCGGCGGTCACGGATCAGCGACCGCCCTGGGGAGCATATTGCAAGACTTCGGTTTGCCTTGGTGGCAGACATCTCAGGGCGTCGCGTTGTCAGTCGCGACAATCGGACTTATTGGCGGGATGCTGCTTGGCATTCTCTTCATCAACCGCGCAGCGCGTAAGGGACAAACACAATTGCTTGGCCACTCGGGCGTTATCCCCAAAGAGACACTGCAAGGCTATACGACCGATATCGAAAAACAGAAAAGCCTGGGTCGTGAAACAACGGCCAGCAGTTCGATCGAAACCATTACGGTTCATCTTACGATCCTCCTAATCGCGTCGGGACTAGCCTATCTGCTTGCGGGCAGGATGCGCATCTGGGCGCCGCAACTCTATCTGCCTGTCTGGTTTTATGCGTTACTCATCATGTATGTGTTGAATTTTATCCTTATAAAACTCAAGCTCCACTGGTTGATTGATACCAAGGTAAAATCAAGAATCACCGGCACGCTTTCTGACTTTGCCATCACAGCAGCGATCATGACGTTGCCAATCAAAGCCATCTCCGCGTACGCCATTCCCATTGCGATCATGTGTGTCTTGGGGTTTGTCGGAACATACCTCGTCACATTCCCGCTTTACCGTCGTGCCTTCAAAGACAACTTTGCGTTCGAACGCGCGATTATGAGTTGGGGCGTCAATACAGGCGTGATGATTACCGGAATGACGCTTTTGAAGATTACCGATTCGGAGTATGAATCACCGGTCCTTACTGATTTTTCTATGGGGTTTGCTTTAATAAGTTTATTATCACTCGTAATCAGTCCGATCGACTACAATTTCCTGGCACGCGGATCAACGGGCGCGAATTTTCTGTGGAATCTCGGAGTTGGCTGTTTTTACGCGGCCATCGCGTTTATCGGTTACCGCCTATCGAGGCGGCCTGCGCGTGATGATGCGTAATGATTTGATTACAATCGCTTTGCCTGTGAACTAGGAAACAAAGAAAGGAGTATTGGTATGCGTATTGATATGCACGTTCATGTAACGCCTCCCGATCTCATAAAAGACTGGCAGAAAATCGGTGAAAGAGAGCCGTATTTTCGACTTCTCAGTGAAAGTCCCATCAACAAATTTGCGACTGCGGAAGATATTGTCGAAACAATGGAGCAAGACGGCTTTGATAAAGCCGTTATCTTCGGTTTCGGGTTTCAAGACATGGGCCTTTGTCGCTATGTCAATGACTACGTGATGGAGAAGATACGGGAATTTCCCGATCGCCTGATAGGATTCGCGTCGGTTCTCCCTCAGCACCCGGAGGTTGACCAAGAGCTCATACGATGCTTTGAGGGCGGGCTGTGTGGTGTGGGCGAGATCTTCCCGCAAGGGCAGGGCTTTGCTCTGGAATCGCCAAAGGAGATGGGCGCGTTCGGTGGCACGTGTACGGAACTCGAAATCCCCGTCATGTTTCACCTCAATGAGCCGGTCGGCCACTACTACGCGGGCAAGACAGAGACCTCGCTCGCCCAGGCAGAGATGTTCGCGAGGAACTTTCCCGATCTTAAAGTTATTCTCGCTCACTGGGGAGGCGGCCTATTCTTCTACGAATTGATGAAAGAAGTCTCCGCGGAGTTGGCAAATGTCTACTACGATACCGCGGCTTCCATTTTCCTATACGGACACAAAGTCTATAACGTGGTCAAAACACTGGGACTCACTGACAAAATTCTCTTCGGCAGCGATTATCCGCTGCTTGCGCCACACCGCTATTTAGCTGATATCGAAAAAAGCGATCTCTCTCAAGAAGAAAAGGATGCCATCCTCGGCGGTAACGCTGAAAAGTTACTGTCCGGTTTATTGAATCGGTAGAGTACACAAGGCAATATGTGTAACTGTGTTGCCATTTTAGACCGTTAAATAATGTCTGCAATACTATGCAGACATAACGTATGAAACCAAAAATACAGGGTTTTTGTGGTAAACTCATCTCAAATATACCGCAAGGTGTGGAGACGTAATTAGTAAGGAGATAACTATGAAAAAACCAAAAGGTGAAGTATTTATTGCGATTGGTTCAATTCTCATGATCATTGCCTCAAGTTTCGGAATTCTCGTCGGGATTTTATTAATGTTCGCCGGAGCCTGGCTGTTTACCCTGTTAGGCGCAACGGACATGTTCGAAGTCGGAGCCGCGGGGATTATAGGGACATTGGGAGCAGGTGTCGGGATTATTGTCATCGTGGTAGCTGTGTTGGGACTGATCTTATCGATCATGTGTTTCAAGCGTAAAGGGGATCCGAGACGGGCAACTTTCCCGCTCGTAATTGGGATTATTTTTAGTCTCTTCGCGATGATATCGCTGATTTCGGAGTTCTCGTTCGGATCGGTTATCGCATTGGTCGCTCCCGCGCTCATCCTTGTTGGAGCAATCCTAAACAAGCAATCGTTAGGTGAAATGGCCAACCAGCCGGCATATCCGGTGTATCCGCAGCAAGGCCAGCCATATCAACCTCCCAGCCAACCCTACCAACAGCCGTATCAACCGCCGTACCAGCAACCGCCGTATCCTGAACAACCGCAATTTCAGCCGTCCCAGGAGCCACAGCAACAATATCAACCGCCTCAGGAGCCTCAGTATCAATATCAGCCGCCTGAAGACACACAAAAACCACAAGACTGATTGGGATACGCGCCTTGCGGGCTCGCTTGCCCTGAGGTAGTTCAAACCCGTCAGCTTATTAGCCTCTCCGTGTGATAAATTCCCGATTGCTCTCTCCAATAGCCGCAAGCGATAGGGAACGATCCCACGGGGGAGGCTTTTTATTTGCGATTGCGTATAATGATGACAAGACCGTCGTGTATGACAGGTGAACCTGCCAAGGAGGGCATTACAATGGAAAAACCAAAAGGCTCAATTTATATTTCAATCGGTTCTATCGGCATGATCGTGCTTTCTGGTATCGGTATATTACTCAGTCCGTTTCTGATCATTGTGTCGTCATGGATCGCGAAACTGTTCCGAGAGATCGGCACCATACTTCCCGGCCATGCTCGTGGGGCAGGTTATCCCGCTGAGATGGTGATGGGCCGGTTTATAAGCGGCATCGGGATCGCGATCGGCATCATCGTATTGGTCGTGTCAGGCCTGCAACTTGCGTTTGGCATTCTGACATGGAAGAAAAAAGACGATCTCGTGAATACGACGTTCCCACTGGCAGTGGGTATTGCATTCGCTGCTTTGGCTTTGCCAATGGGATTTACCGCATTGGGGTTGATTCAACTGGCCTTTCCCATTCTGCTGATCGTGGGAGCGACGCTTAACCGGCAGCAAGGCAATGAATTGCGTGCTCAGGCGCATTACCATACGGCGCAACAGATGACATATCTTCCGCAATCACCGATCCCGATCGCTGAAAAACCAGCGGAGCCGGTTGCCGTCAAGGCCGCAGCACCAGACGAGCCAGTACCTGCTAACGTTGAACCGGAAGAACCAGTTTCCGCTACTGATGCACCTGAAGAGTAGGCAAGATTGTTCGCGGCCGACGCAAACCGGTCATCACCACAACACCATGTGGCTAGTGAAAACCGAAAACAGATGGACGCACACATTAAAATTCCTGATCATATTTATGCGCTGATGCAGCGGCTGAACAGCGCCGGTTACGACTGTTATGTCGTCGGGGGCTATGTGCGCGATTTATTGCTTGACCGCCCGACACACGATATTGATCTTGCAACCTCCGCAACACCGGAGGAAATCATGGAGGTTTTCACTGGCTATAAAGTGATTCCAACCGGCATTGAACATGGGACGGTTACTGTTCTCGCGAATGGCGATGCCGTAGAAGTGACAACCTTCCGCAAAGACAGCGATTACTCTGATCATCGTCATCCGGATTTGGTTTTTTTCACAACATCAATCGAGGATGATCTTTCACGCCGAGATTTCACGATTAACGCGCTCGCATGGCACCCTGGCAGTGGATTAATCGATGTTTGGGGCGGTCTTTCTGATCTCGCAAATTGCGTGATTCGTGCCGTCGGAGAATCCGATAAACGCTTCAGAGAAGACGCGCTTCGGATACTAAGAGCTTTGCGGTTCAGCTCGGAACTCTGTTTCTCAATCGAAGACGCAACAAAGAAAGCCTTGATGGAACAGCGCCAACTGCTTTCACATGTCGCGATGGAGCGTTTTCGCATTGAATTTGATCGATTATTGCGCGGCGACGGTGTTGCATCCGTTTTGACAGACTATGTAGCTGTGCCGGGTGTTGTCATCCCCGAGTTATTGTCGTTGCAGGCTCATATGAACGGCGCTCAGTCCCTGCTTGACATCGCGGTAAAAAGAGTTGATGCGGTCCGCCCAAATTCACCGCTTAGACTGGCGGCGCTCTTGTACGATGTGGATCTTTTATCATTTCCCGAGGACGATCGTGAACCCGGTCATCAGGCGTCTGCCATCGCGCGCCGGCTCCGTTACAGCAAAGCCGAAGTCAATAAAATGGAAATCCTTGTCGCGTCGCAAGCATATGAGTTGATCCCAGAGATCGGAAGCGTTTGGCGTGCGTTGAAGCAATGGGGCGAAGCGACATTTCAAGAGGTTTTGGAGATCCGTTTAGCGGATAAGAGTGCGCGTGACCCCGATAATGTCGGATCGAGCAATGAGTTGTCCGAGATTCAGGCGATTGCCGAAAGTTTGATTCGAGAGGGACGGAATCTTTCGCTTGCTGACCTTGCCATTGATGGCAATGACCTGATCAGCCTCGGTTGTCGGGGGGAAATGATCGGCACGGTATTAGACGAACTGCTCGAGCGTGTCTGTGTCGACGGGCTAGCAAACCGCCGAGACGTTCTGCTTTACGCATCAGGTGTCAGCGCCTGCGAAAGACCAGTTTCAGACCTTCCTCGTCAGTGATGCTGAGAGTATCCTCTGTGAGCACATATTTCATACGCACGGTTACAGAACGTTTATCCTTCTTTGTCAGTGTCAAAGACAGATCACCATTGGGACTTGAGGTGTAGGTCAAGCTCGTATCCTCGCGTGCCTGAATAATTTCCTGTTTTTCCTCTTCGGAGATGTCGGCCTCACCTGGTTCGACTAAGAGGGAGCGATCGGAATTGAAGACAAACAGCATGCCCGGCGCGAACGTCGAATCGTCTGATTCTACAAGACGCCATTTGCCGATGAGTTCATCATTGATGCCGCACGATACAGTGAGGCAAGTCACCAAAATTGCGCAAACAATTGCCAATAATGCAATGTGCCGAGTACCTATTCTTGTTTGTGATCGTGTCATCAATGTCTCCCTAAATCTATTGGGGTGAGTTTCATTTTACCACGACGCCGTCTAGCCCTGGGTTATAAGTCGCTAGATGAACGCCGCGGTGCCGAGCGGCGGTTAGCCGCCAATTTCTGTTACCAAGCTGTAATATTGGTCCACTACATTTGGTAGTATGATTTGAATTGACATACTACATAGGGTGGTTTATGCTTTTTATGGCTGCATATCACCCGTGCAGTAAACCCTAGAGACAATGGAGAGGACAGGTGATGGCATGAGTGTTATGTCACCGTTTATCAAGCGCCATTTTACAAAAGCGCTTAACGAAAGAGAAGGCACGGTTTTCGATCTTTTCGAGTGGAAGCATTGCGATGTTTTACTCAAAGATTACAAAAGCGGCCGCGTCTTGACCGATTTGAAAAACTTGGAGTTTCCGGTCTCTTATTCTCAGCAGGCGTGCGACATAATCGCATCTAAATACTTACGCAAAGCGGGCGTCCCGGGAGAATTTGGCTATGAGACATCGATGCGCCAGATCGCCGACCGCATGGTTTCGTTCTGGATCGGCGCATTGATTGATGAAGGCATGATTGACGAGGGTGACGAGGCCTCCATTCTTTACGATGAACTTGTTTACGCGATCTTAGCGCAGATGTTCGCGCCTAATTCCCCCCAGTGGTTTAACACAGGCCTGAAGTTAAAATATGGCATTGCCGGCGGCAAGAGCGAGCTTTACTATTACGATGAAGCCACGGGTGAAGTCGTCATGGCAGAGGACGATTATACTCGCACGCAGGCGTCTGCTTGTTTTATTCTCTCGATAGAAGACAAGCTTTTGGGACCGCACTCCATCACGGAGGGGTATGTTTCGGAGACCAAACTCTTCAAGGGAGGGTCTGGTACGGGCACGAACTTCTCGCAAATTCGCGCTGAAGGTGAAGGGCTCTCCGGCGGCGGCCAGTCGTCAGGCCTGATGAGCTTTCTCAAAGGACTGGACCGCAATGCAGGCGCGATCAAGTCTGGCGGAACAACACGCCGCGCTGCGAAGATGGTTTGTCTTGACATCGATCACCCTGAGATCGAAGATTTTATCACCTGGAAAGCGCGTGAGGAAGACAAAGTCATCGCACTCGCTAAGATGGGGTATGATGCCGACATGGACGGAGAGGCCTATCAGACTGTTTCAGGTCAGAATTCCAACAATTCCGTCCGCTTTAGCGATGAGTTTATGCGCAAAGTCGCAGAACTCGACCGCAATCCCAGTGCCACCATCCGTCTCAAAGGGCGTCGTGACTCAATGGTTGATCGCGAAGTCGCCGTCGGTCATCTTTGGGATATCTTCAACGAATCCGCATGGCGATGCGCCGATCCCGCGCCACAGTTCGATGATACGTTTAATGCCTGGCATACATGCCCCGCAGGCGAAGACGGTGATTACACGGCCAAACGCAATCGGATCAACGCCACCAATCCATGCGGCGAGTATGCATTTCTTGACGATACAAGTTGCAACCTCGCATCGATCAATATCTTGCGTTTCTATGACCCATCGACCCATGTTTTTGACATCCAAGGCTATATTCATCTGATTGCAATCGCTCAACTGGCGCTCGAAGCGTCCATTCACTGGGGTGAATTCCCCACTCCTGCTATTGCCAGGAAAACGTGGGGATTCCGCGCGACCGGTCTCGGTCTCGCCAATTTGGCGTCGCTGTTTATGAGTGCGGGGATCGCTTATGACTCGGATGAGGCGCGGACGATCGGCGCTTCCCTGGCTGGTATTCTCTCAGGAAAGAGTTATGCTGTTTCGGCGATGATGGCGCATCAGATTGCGCCATTCGAACACTACGAAAAGAATAAACCGCATATGCTCCGCGTCATTCGCAATCACAGCCGCGCGGCCGGTGTGCGCACTGACGCAACTGAAGAGATCTCTTATGCGCTTCCAGTTGTGGACCACGCGCTTCTGGGCAGGATCGGATTCGCACAGCTCGCCGATGTGTTGACAGAGTGCTGGACAAACGCGGAAGCGTGGGGCGAAGCATATGGCTACCGCAATGCCCAGGTGTCTGTCATGGCGCCGACTGGTACGATCTCTTTCGCCATGGACTGTGCCGCGACGAGTATTGAGCCCTTTTTCTCACACGTCGTGTACAAAAAACTGTCGGGCGGCGGTTTCATGAAGCTCGTCAATCCGATTGTCGATCAAGGACTTGAAACATGCGGATACAGTGATGAAGAGCGAAAAGCAATCCTCGACTACATTCTGCGAGAAGATGAAAGCGGCATGGTGATCGATGGCAAGATCGAGGGTGCCCCCTATCTAAAAGATGAGGATCTTGCTGTCTTTGACACAGCCAACACCTGCGGGACAGGTGAACGATACATTGACTGGCGCGGACACGTCCTGATGGTCGCCGCGATCACGCCGTTGATTTCAGGCGCTATCTCAAAAACAGTCAACCTGCCCAATGAGGCGACGGTGCAGGAATTTGCCGATGTCGTGACCACGTCCTGGAGACAAGGCGTCAAAGGGATTACGCTCTACCGGGATGGCTCAAAGTATGCTCAGCCGCTCAACATTAGACTTGCTGGAGTCGAACACGAAGATGTGCTATTGGAAGATCTGATGTATCAAGATCTGCTTCACTTCGCAAAGAAGGCAAAAAGCGAGCTCGACGAGTGCAATGAGATGCTCGAACGCGGCGATCTGATTCACGGACGCGCCAAGCCGTTCGGGATCCGCACGGGCGTGACACATCCGGCGCAGATTGAGGATGTCAAGGTATATATTACAGTCAACAGAAACGAAGAAGGCGAGATCACCGAACTTTTCATGACGACCGACCGCGAGGGCACTCTGATTACCGGTCTTTTGAACTCTCTTTCCAAAACGATCTCCGTCATGTTGCAGTACGGCATCAAGCCGGAGGCGATTTCAAAAATGTTGCGTGGTCAAAAATTCGAACCTTATGGGTTTGTGCAACGCCATCCCTACATCAAGTATTGCACGTCTGTATCTGACTTAATCAGCAAAGTGCTCGACATTGAGGCAGGCGATTACTCACGTGTTCAGGTCAAACCGGAAGGTGTGCAGGTCGGAGAGCAAGACGGACAAGAAGTTGCAGCAAAACCGGCCCAAATTAGTTTGGACGATTTTATCCACGAAAAGGCGCGAGATGCCAGCAAATCTGGCGAACGGTTATACGACGGATCGATCTGCACGAACTGCTCAGGCACGCGCATGGTGCGCAACGGTACCTGCAAAGTTTGTCTCGATTGCGGTGAAACAACCGGTTGTTCTTAAGGATTAAGTTGTAGGACCCTTTCAATAGGCAGGGTTTGGTGAAAATGCATAGAACATTTCTTCGGAGGTGCCGGCTGATCCCCTAACAGATCCGCTGCCACCTCCTATTTTTTGTAAAATAGATGGTCCATGACACGCGTAAGTGAGTGCATTATAATCCATTAGACTGAAAGAACTGGTATAATTAACCACCATGATGTGTTTTCAACGAAATCGATCCGATATTCAGTTGAAGAGCATGTAGGACTGAACGCTTTCTCTGATAGATCGCCCTCTTGACAGAGAACATACGGCAGACAGCCGGGAGGGATCAATCCATGAAACACTGTACACAATGTGGCGCTGAAATACCCATGGACGCAAGCTTTTGCACACAATGCGGTTTCAAGGCCGATGCTCAAACACCAGAGCAGCCCGAACCCATCGCAGAAGTCGTCAAAACAGTTCACCCAATACCCGAAGAAACGATAGTCGCAGCGGATACTTACAAAGTGGTTGAACCACCCCCGGCGTATGTCCCTCCCCGGCAACAGGAGAGGCCACCGGTATATAGCGCTCCGCCGCCTCAGCAACCCCAGTCATCGCCCTACGGGTATGGCGCTCCGCCACAGCAACAGTACGCTTACGCACCCGGTCCTCCAGGGCAAGCTCCGAAACGCAAACGCCGCTGGTGGATTCCCGTCATAATCCTTGGCGTGATCGCTGCGCTGCTGTTTGGATCCTATTTTGTATTTGGCGACCAGATTAAACAGTTGTTCGTGTCAACAGAAAAAGCGTGGAAGAAAGCCGAGCAAGCCTCGACGCTGTTCGAGAAAGATACGCCGCTCTATGCGATGCGGGAGTCATCGGAACAGCTCCTTAAACAAACGAAATTTGGCTACGCAACCGATATCACTCTGGATGTAAAGGCGGATGCTCTGGACGATGAACTCGCAGGCGTTTTAACAGCCCTTTCCAGTCTGCGTCTGCACATGGAAAACAAGCTTGACCTCAATGAATCGAATCCGCGATTTAATACGGTGGTGGGGATAGGCAGGCGTGGTGAGACGGAGAATATCCTTTCGGGTGAGTTTTACGATGTCGAAGACTATTTCGTGATCTCCATGCCGGAGATTCTGCCCAAGCCGCTGGCTATATCGAAAAATTATTTGACGCAGATGGTGGAAGACGAGGGCGGCCTGGACATTGATCTGGATGGCATATTCGGGGGTATGGGCAAAGTTCGCGATAATTTAAGCGTTTTCACAGGCGATAAAATCGATACCATGATGAATGACGTCAAAGAGATCTTTTTCAAATATGCTGAAAAACCAGAGCTCGTGAAAGGTGAACTGCTTACGGTGGGAAGCGTCAGCCAAAAACTCAATTACTTTGATGCTGTGGTGGTTGCCGACAAATTCGCTCCCATGGCCAAGGAAATCCTGATTTATATGCGGGACAATCCGGATGTCAAATCTCTGATTGAAGGGATTGGGCAATCCATGGAGTTCACGGAAACTGAGTCAGCCTATCAGGAGTTTGTTGACGAGATCAATGAGATGATCGAGGAAATAGAGGATGATCCTGAGCAGTTCAAGATCGAGACACACCGTATTCTCTATGTCGACGCAAAAAATAACCCTGTCGGTGGGAAATTCACATTCACGAATCGCGGGGATGGGGATGACCAGAACGTAACAATCGCGTTCCTTCATGCTGAAGACAAGGGCAAACACGCTTATCTCATGAAAATTGAAACGGGCGATGAGTTTGGATTCGAATATCTGAGTGAGTACACATTGAAAGATGGCCTATACACGGGTGAGTACAAGATCAGGAGTTTTGAAATGTCGTGGGATGATACGCCGGCGGAATACAATGAAGTCGCCCGCGGAACATTCTCAGCGTTTGGATTGAAAAACGTAGGCAAAGAATTGTACCCAGTCGGTACGATTACCGTCCAAGCCAAAGAATTGAATGAATATGCGGATGAAGACATGCCGGACGCCGTTTCGCTGAAATATACAGGCCAACTCGAACGCAAGGATGGTGCCGATCATTTGATCGCGACGGTGGAGATCTTTGTTGAAGCCGAGGGTATGCCGATCACCATCACACTCGGGATCGACCATCGCGCAATTCCTGAAGGCAGTCTCACATTCCGCAATGAGATGGCAACGGATTTTGTCGATATGAGCGATGAGGATGCGTTGATGGAACTCATGGAAGATGAGACCATTATGGAGAATCTCATGTCGGCCCTTTCGCAGCTCGGGCTTGACTTAGATGAATTTATGGATGATTAGTGTTGTAGGGGCAACATGCGTGGAAAACGAATATAAAAATGGCGAAAGCCTGGTTGTGCGCGGCCTTTCCAAGTCATGGGCCGCGCACAAAGCATTGAGCGGGATCTCGTTTGGACAGCCGGCAGGAACGGTATTCGGTGTTGCCGGAGACAACGGCGCCGGCAAGAGCACCTTGCTGAAAATCTTAGCTTCCGTTCTTTCACGGGACAAGGGGCAGGTTACGTTTCAGGGCGTTTCGCTCGATGAACGCACGCGATGGCGTGCGTTGATCGGATATGTGCCCCAGGAGCTCGCGCTTGATGACCGGCTCAATGTCCGGGAGACACTTCTATTCTGGGCGGCCGCGCGAGGCTTTTCTTTGACTGAACGCAAACGCTTTCTTGAGGTCGCGGCATCGGATCCTCTGATCTCAGGCTTTCTTGACAAGCCGATTCGCGAGTGTTCGGGTGGCATGGCGCGGCGTGTAAGTCTGATCGTCGGCCTATTGGGGGATCCTCTGCTTATCTTACTCGATGAGCCTTTCGCCGGAGCGGACCACCACAGCCGCCAGCTGATGCTGGAGCGGCTCGATCTTCTTCGCAAACGCGGGCGTACGATCCTGGTTTCAAGTCATGAGGAGGACGTTTTAGAGGAACTTTGCGACCATATCCTTTGCCTTCAGGATGGTGAGCTTTGCACTCGTGTCGACGAAACGGCCTAGGGGACAGAGCGATGGGCCGGTGTGACGGATTAAAGAACGGTTCAGCTCGAAAACGGTTGCAAGCTTTTTGGGCCTTAATTAAACACGATCTTCGAGCGTCACGCACCGCTCTGCTCGTGACACTGATTGTGGTTTTACTTGTGTCGACTCTGGCTCTCCGGGTTGCCGGCCAGCAATCATCATCGGAAGACGCGTCAAAACAGCCTGATCTATCTGTTTCAGCTTCTATTATCGACGAAGACCAATCGATTTTGGGTGGACTTCTTGTCAATTATCTGGAGGGTATCCGCTACGTAACAGCAATCTATGACGATACGCTGCCCCGGGCCATGGAACGTCTCCAGGCGGATGAAATTATTGTCGCATTTCGTCTGCCCCCCCATCTTCTTGAAGAAGCCAGTACCGGCTCCCTGCGCGATCCTATCGAGTTATGGCTAAACCCGCGCATGCCGGCGGAGTCACATCAGCTCGGTATCCTGGTCCGGCAATATGCTGCGGCACTCAATTATGTATACGGCTCTGTATTCGGTTATCAAAGACTTTATGTAGAGTTGGGCGGTGATGAGAATACATCCTGGGAGAAGGCGACGGGGCACTCGCTCAATACTGTGATGATGTATATCGACCGTGACCGCTTCGTGAAAACGGGAGACCTTCTTTCTTTCAACCTCATACTGTATGCGCTCTCCGGTGTCCTTATTGTCCTTTCGCTGTTACCGGCCATGGGGGTGCTCGCCGGGACCATCCGCCTTGCGGGAACGTCATACGAAGACCGCCTGCTCGTGTCCTGTGGCCCCACCTCCTTAATGGCCGTGCGTCTCCTGATGGGGTTCGTATGGTGGGTGCTGCTTATAGGACCTCTGCTCATAACCTTGCGGATAACAGGTGTGCTGCAGTCGATTTTTGCTATTGCGTTTGCACTTTTGTCTGTGTACCTGATGATGGCATTGATCATGCTGGCAGTGGGACGGGCTCGCGCGCCGGGCGTCAGTGTGCTCCAGACAGGGTGGCTTGTTTTTTTCCTATTCATGGTCATGGGCGGCGTACTATATCCCACTTCTCTGTTTCCTAATTGGCTGGATCAAGGAGCAAAGTTCACACCGCTCTATCCTGCGATGCAGACGATTTACCGTGCTTTCCTGAATCGGGGCGTCGTGCCGGCGCGCGATGTGCTTGTGACATGCTGGCCGCTTCTTCCCGCGTTTATTGCCGCGCTGTTGTTTGGCAGGAGGCGCGTATGAGAAATATTGCCGTACTCGTTGGTCTCAAACTCAGGCTCTTATCGCGCCGTCCTCTGATGCTGGTGTTTTGCCTCATCATCCCTGTACTCCTGTCGCTGCTTGCGGGTGCCACCGTAAAAAGAAATGACTTGTCGAATATTCAGGGCGCTTATGTTGATTTGGCCGAAAATGCAGAGAGCAGAAAGCTCACCGAACTTTTTGAACACAGCCAGCTTGGCTGGATTCCTATACAGGAAGATGAAATCAACCGTGCCATTGAACTGGGCCAGCTCGACGGCGTTGTGATTATCCCCTCCCGTTTTGGTGACAAGAGCGCCGCCGTTCACATTGATGACGTGTACACGTGTGAGTTTATTTCGGGCAAAAATCAACTGGCGGGTGACCTTATACGCGAAAATTATCTGATTTCCGTGCTTGCGCTGGCGACGGATGCAAAAATGCAAAAAGACCTTCTCTCCCTGGAGGGGGCAAAATCGGTGTCAGACGAGGAGATGAACAGACGATTTTCAAAGAGTGCCGACCAGGCGCGCAGTGAAGGAGCGATTTTGCGGCTCGTCATCCGTGACGATGAAATGGGGCAGGCACTGCCGCTCATCCAGGTTCCCGATGTTGCCGTGGAAGTGCTGTTTCTGTCCGTTTTCTCACTTCTTGGCAGCCTGATGTTGGCCGATGCCGCGACCCAAAGGCGAATGCGGTCTCTTCCCGGAGGATTGCGAAGAGATTACTTCGCGACGCTGCTTGCGCTGGCTGTTTCGGGGTTCGCGCAGCTTGGCCTGATGGTGGGAATTACGCGACTTCTGATGCCTTCGACGACGCGTCCCGCCAACTATCTGCCTGTCATGACCGTGTTGCTTGTCCTCATGCTTGCCTTCGGTCAGCTCGTGGCTCTGATTCCCGGAGACCGGAGATTCGTCCCTGCCTCGCTTTTACTCTTTATTTCGGTGCTGGCCGGCGGTACGCTCCTGCGGTTGCCGGCATTCTGGGTTGAGCGTGTCGGGCAGTACACACCGCATGGTTGGGCGCTGGCCAAGCTTATGGGAATGGAGACGACATTTTCGACTCCCCTAGTTGCTCTGGCCGCTCTTTCGCTTCTTGTTCTGGCCTATCAGCTTCAAAGTCGAAGTGACTATCTATCCGGCTAAGCGCACCCCCATTCCCGCCTAAATTTTTCGGGTTACAATAAACACACTAGACTGAGATGCGAAAGGACGATTCTATGGATGATAACAATCAAATCGAACAGATAAGAAATTCGCTGGGCCTTGTCCACATCTACTGCGGAGACGGTAAAGGCAAGACAACTGCGGCGGCAGGTCTTGCGATACGAGCCAAGGGGCGCGGTCTCAATGTACTGTTTGTTCAGTTTTTAAAAAAGAGCAATTCGGGAGAACTTGATTCCCTTCGCGAGCTCGGGGTTGAAGTCGTTTCAGGTCAACCTTACGGAAAGTTTGTCTTCCGAATGGATGACAGTGAAAAAGTTGAAACACGCGCCTTTAACCAACAGCGTCTGAAAGATGTGATTGAACGTAGCCGTGAGGGAATTGACCTTCTCATTTTTGATGAAATCCTGGTCGCAATTACACTTGACATGGTAGACGAGCAAGATGTTTTAGCGTTCCTTGACTCAAAACCGGAGCATCTCGAGGTTGTTCTTACGGGCAGAGGTCCGTCGGATGCGATGCTCGACATAGCGGATTATGTCTCCGAAGTTGTTATGAGAAAACATCCGTACGAAACATCAGGTCTAATTGCCCGACTGGGCATCGAATTCTAGTTTGCAAAAGAAAAGGAGATTTTCTATGCGTCATCTTCACGACACCATCCTGATCATCGATCTCGGGGGTGGGCTCGCGCGTATCGCGGTCCACAAAATCCGTGATGAACATGTTTACTGTGAGGTGGTGTCTCAGAACCGATTTATGAAGGCAGATGACCTTATCACTGATACTGTTCGAGGGATTGTGATTGCCGGAGGACGAGATGAAACGGATGCCAAGCAAGCGGATTTAGAGGGCAAGCAATCCTACAAGGCGTTGTGGACCAAACTCTTATCAACCGACCTTCCGCTTTTTGCAATTGGAGCAGGCGCGGCACAGTTGGTCGCTCAATATGCATCTGTTGAGATCCCCGACCTGATGGCACATAGCGATGATATCCCTTGTATCATTTATAAAACTGATGTAGATACGATTGAGACGGGATTATTTGACGATCAAATGACCTTAAAAAATTTCCTTTATGACATATGCGGTTGCAGCGGAGATTGGACGGTTGACAGTTATATCAGTGAGGCGATTCGGCAAGTCCGTGATGTTGCGGGTGATAAGAGAGTTGTCTGCGGCCTTTCCGGAGGGGTTGATTCCTCTGTGGCGGCCATGCTCGTGCATCGTGCGATTGGCGATAGGCTGACTTGCATCTTCGTGGACCACGGATTTATGCGCAAGGGTGAGCCTGAAATGGTTCGTCAGATGTTTGCCGGTGAATACAAGGTGCCTCTTATTTCTGTTGATGCCGTTGACCGCTTTCTTGAGAAAGTTGGGGGTGTCCTTGAACCGGAAACAAAGCGAAAAATCATAGGCGAAGAATTTATTCGCATATTTGAGGACGAGGCGAAAAAACTAAACGCGTCATTCCTGGTCCAAGGCACCATCTATCCTGATGTGATTGAANNGTGAAAAGTCATCACAATGTGGGCGGTCTCCCAGACAACATGCTTTTTGAAGGGATCATCGAACCGCTCCGTGTTCTGTTTAAGGAAGAAGTGCGAGCCGTGGGACGCGCTCTCGGACTTCCGGCTTCCATGGTTGAGCGTCAACCTTTCCCTGGTCCTGGGCTTTCCATACGATGCCTCGGCGGTATCACACGCGAGAAACTTGATATCCTTCGTGAAGCGGACGCCATCTTCTGTGAAGAGATTGAATCCAAAGGTTTCCGCGACAGAGTCTCCCAGTACTTTGCGGTCATGACGGGCTTGCAATCGGTTGGTGTCACGGATGGAGTTCGCACATATGACTACACGATTGCGCTGCGCGCCGTCAAAACAGATGACTATATGGTGGCTCAACCGGTGGAGTTCCCCTGGTCGTTTTTGCAACATGTTAGTTCCAGGATTACGACGGAGGTCCCCAACGTCAGCAGGGTTGTTTATGAGTTGACGGGGAAGCCGCCGGCGACGATAGAGTGGGAGTAAAAGACCATTTAATGACACTCTGCAAAAAACTTACAAGCTGACTTCAATAAATAAGCGAACCTCTCGGTAGCCTTAAAAAGGCCCAGAATTGAACGTCAGGGAGGAGGTAGGTACGTTAGATACCAGATCAAACTAGGAAGTCTTGTTAACATAGTATGCGAGGTGAAATAAAAATGAAAAGATCCGCATTGATCATAATTAATCCGTCAGCAGGAAAAGAAGACGCAGGCTCCTATGAAGATTTAATTAGAGAAGAATTAAAAGATAAATATACTAACTTGGTCGTAAAATATACTCGGGGTGAGGGTGATGCTACAAAATTTGCCAGACAAGCATCTGAATATAATTTTGATCTGGTTGTATCTTTAGGTGGAGACGGAACCCTAAATGAGACAGTAAACGGTCTCGCAAGCTTTAAAACCCCACCAATGCTTGGCATTATTCCCCTCGGTACAGTTAACATGTATGCGAGAGTTTTAAATATTCCTATCAACACAGAAAAAGCGATTAAGCTCTTGAACAGCGACTATTATCAGGAAATAGATGTTGGCCTGGCTAATGATAAGTATTTTACGAATATTGTGGCTGTTGGACCACCTGCAAAAGCTATCTATGATGTCGACATTGAAGATAAAACAAAATTAGGTTTCCTAGCCTATGTTATTGCAGTCGGTAAAGAAATTATAGAAGACGATGTTTTCCCCGTAAAACTCAAAATGGATGAAATAACATGGGAAGGAGAGATTTCCATTATCGTTATAGGACTGCTGGATTCTCTTGCTGGACTAAAAACGATTGCATCTGATGGAGATATAAGCGATTGGATAATGCATATTGTTGCCATTAAACACTTAAATATATCTGAATTAATGGGCATGACTGCTGCGTTAACTTTTGGAACTATTTCTGAATCAGACAATATCAAATATTTTAAATCTAAAACTCTCAAATTAAGTACACTTGATAACAGTCAATTTGAAAGTAATATTGATGGAGATAAAGGTCCCAAGTTACCCCTTGAGATAAAAGTTTTGCCAAAGCATTTAAAAGTGATTTCGAAAGAATAATAATAAATTAGTTTAGTTTAGGGTAGTGTTCTAAATCGAGTAAGATGTAACCATATTGTAGTGGCGATAAAGCCCTTATAGTTGGTGT
>LSQX01383034.1_pt1 | contig 38049 bp, 30 predicted proteins | sample 654561 | NCBI WGS metagenome assembly LSQX01 (sample SAMN04489861, study PRJNA283612) | anaerobic digester metagenome | isolation source: 4 biogas reactors fed with cattle manure at either 37C or 55C with and... | place: Denmark: Kongens Lyngby | collected 2014 | reverse complement strand
TATCGTGAGCTGATGGTCCACCTGCGTCCTGGCATGCGCAAAGACCGCGACGCGGTTATCCGTGAATTGATCAACATCCAATATAACCGCAATGATTTTGAATTGCGCCGGGGCAGCTTCCGTGTACGTGGCGATACCATTGATATCTGCCCGTCGGCCGCGGACGAGCTGGTGACCCGCATCTCTTTTTTTGGTGATGAGATTGAGAAAATCACAGAGATCGAGCGGCTGACCGGCAAGGTACGCAGCGCCAGATCCTATGTCTCCATCTTTCCGGCCAGCCATTATGCCACCACCGAAATGCGCATGAAGCAGGCCCTCGTCAGCATCGAGGCGGAGCTTGAAGAGCGGCTGGCCTTGCTGCGCAGCCGTAACCAGCTGGTTGAGGCTTACCGCCTGGAGCAGCGTACGCGCTACGATCTGGAAATGATGAGAGAGACCGGTTTCTGCAAGGGGATTGAAAACTACTCGCGCCACCTCACCAACCGTGCACCGGGCACCCCGCCCTACACCCTGATCGATTTTTTCCCGGATGATTATCTGTTGATGATCGATGAGTCGCATGTCACCGTACCGCAAATCGGCGCGATGTATCATGGCGACCGCTCACGAAAAGAATCCCTGGTCAGCTATGGCTTCCGCCTGCCTTCAGCTTTCGACAACCGGCCCCTCAACTTCAGCGAATTTGAACAGCGCATGGGCCAGACGGTCTTTGTCAGCGCGACACCGGGTAAATATGAGGGGGCACATACCGGCCAGGTTGTGGAGCAGATCATCCGACCGACCGGCCTGATCGATCCGCAGATTTCCATCCGTCCTGTTGACGGGCAGATCGAGGACCTGCTCGCGGAAACAGCTGCCGCCACGCGGCGTGGAGAGCGTTCCCTGGTTTTAACGTTAACCAAGAAAATGGCGGAGAACCTGACGGCTTTTTTCCAGGAGGAAGGGATGCGTGTCCAGTACCTGCATTCGGACATTGCCACCGTGGAACGGATGAAAATACTGCGTTCGCTGCGCCGGGGCGATTTTGACGTCCTGATCGGCATTAACCTGCTGCGGGAAGGGCTCGACCTGCCGGAGGTCTCCCTGATCGCCATTCTCGATGCCGATAAAGAAGGCTTTTTACGCTCGACGACTTCCTTGATCCAGATCATCGGCCGTGCAGCCCGCAACATCAACGGACAGGTCGTCATGTACGCTGATGAGGTCACAGATTCCATGCATATGGCTGTCCAGGAAACCAACCGGCGCCGTGAAATCCAGCAGGCCTACAATGAAGCCAACCATATCACACCGGTCAGCGTGACCAAAGATGTACGTGACGTGATTGACACGGTTATTGATGTCGCGGCCGAAACCGGTATGGATGAAAAGTCGGCTGACGCTCTGCTGGACAACCTGCTGGACAACCGCATCGAGGCGCTCAGTCGTCCGGAGCTGGAAAAACTGGCGTCACATATGGAAAAAGACATGCGCGACGCGGCACGCAAGCTTGCTTTCGAAGAAGCGGCCCGGTTGCGTGACCTTCTGGTGGTGGTGCGCGGCCGGCTTAAATCAATTCCTGAGGATGAGCAGAAACCGCCCTCTTGAGATGTGTTTCCTGATACGGGCATGCGCCGGTTTTCCATAATCTGCTATAATCGAATCAGGAGCGCGTTAACGCGTAACAGGAGGCGTCGCATGTCACGAGTTGGAGATTTATATAAACAATGGTCACAACACCCCTATTTTTCAGCTGACGTCCGCGCTGAGCTTCAATCGGTCGCGGACCAGCCGGCAGAGATAGAAGATCGCTTTTATCGTGATCTGGCTTTCGGTACTGCCGGTCTGCGCGGGGTGCTGGGTGCCGGCACCAACCGCATGAACCTTTATACGGTTGCCCGTGCTGCCGATGGGTTTGCCCGCTTTATCGCTGCTCAGGGCGCGGAGGCCTGCCGGCGCGGCCTGGTCATTTCTTATGATTCACGGTGCTGCTCAGCGCAGTTCGCCAGACTGACCGCCCAGGTTTTTGTGGGCTATGGCATCCGGGTACGTCTTTTTGACGCCTTGCGGCCGGTCCCCCTGCTTTCCTTTGCTGTCCGTCACTATGGTGCTTCCTGCGGGGTTATGATCACGGCCAGCCACAACCCGGCCCGATACAATGGCTTCAAGGCTTATGGCGCGGACGGCAGCCAGCTGCCTCCGGAAGACGCGGATGCCGTGTCACGGTACATGGATGAAATTCAGGACTTGACCAACCTGAACTGGCCTGATGAAGCAGCTGCTGCGGCCACCGGCTTGCTGCAGATGATCGGGTCCGGGCTCGACCGAGCCTATGACACGATGTTGTTGGGCTTGTCGGTTAATCCGGAAGCGGTACAGCGCCAGGCGGATTTGAAAATCATCTACACGCCCCTTCATGGCGCCGGCAACCTGCCTGTGCGGCGTATCCTGAAAACACTAGGCTTCAGGCAGGTCCTGGTCGTGCCGGAACAGGAGGCACCCGATCCGGATTTCCCGACGGTGGCCATGCCCAACCCTGAAGAGCGGGAAGCCTTGAGCCTGGCGATTGCCCTGGCTGAAGAAAAAGAGGCCGACCTGGTGATTGCAACTGATCCGGATGCCGATCGGACTGGCCTTAGTGTGCGTCGTCAGGATGGGTCCTTTGTTGTCCTCAGCGGCAACCAGATCGGCCTGCTGCTGACGGACTATATCCTGTCAGCCCGGCGTGATCGCGGCACGATGCCAACCAATCCCTTTGTTGTCACCACCATCGTTTCGACCCGGCTGACACGCAGGATCGCCGCCCATTATGGGGTGACGCTCTTTGAATGCCTGACCGGCTTCAAATACATCGGCGAGCTGATCAAAGAAAAAGACGAGTATGGCGACATGCATTACCTGTTCGGCTTTGAGGAGAGCTATGGCTACCTGGCCGGTACGGAGGTTCGTGACAAAGACGCTGTGGTGACCAGCATGCTTATCGCGGAAATGGCTGCGGTCGCCCGGGAGAAAGGGCTGACGCTCTATGACCTGCTGCAAGACATCTACAGGCGTTTCGGCCATGCGGCGGAACAGACCTTGTCCATAACCATGGAAGGGAAAGAAGGCCTGGATCGGATCGCAGCAGGCATGCTGCAGCTAAGGGCCGCAGGGGCGAAGGCTTTCCCCGGCCTGGCCATCCAGGCTGTCAACGACTATTTGACGCGACAGCGTCTGGATATCAGCAGCGGTCAGACATCACCACTCGATCTGCCGGTATCCGATGTCCTTCTGTATGACCTTGATGGGCTGAACTGGTTTTGCATCCGCCCATCCGGCACAGAGCCCAAGATCAAAATCTATTTTGGCTGCTACGCGCCGGAACGTGAGCAATCTGAGGCGCAACTGGTCCGGCTGCGCCAAGTCGTGGAAGCAGGGATCAGCGTTTTTCTGGCAGGAGCGCCGACATGACCGTACAGACCTTTACACATCTGCACCTCCATACAGAATATAGTCTGCTGGATGGGGCAATCCGCCTGCGTGACCTCCCGGACCGGCTGCTGGAACTGGGCATGCAGGCCTGTGCCATCACGGATCATGGTGTGCTCTACGGTGTCATCGACTTCTACAATGCCCTGGTCGCTAAAGGGATCAAACCGATTATTGGCTGTGAAGTCTATGTCGCGCCGCGCAGCCGGCTGGACAAAGAAACAGGCATCGATAAAGAACCAGCCCATCTGGTCCTGCTGGCGGAAACGCAGCAGGGTTACCGCAACCTGATGAAGCTGGTTTCAGCCGGTTTCACAGAAGGTTTCTATTACCGTCCCCGCATCGATTATGACCTGCTGGCAGAGCACAAGGAAGGCTTGATCGCCTTGTCTGCCTGCCTGAGCGGCGAAGTGCCCACAGCCATCCTCCAGCAGAATCCGGACGAAGCCCGGGCGATCGCCCTGCGTCTTGACGCCCTTTTGGGTCGTGGCCAGTTTTACCTTGAGCTTCAGGACAACGGCCTGCCGGAACAATCACTGGTCAACAGCGCGCTGATCAGGATCAGCCGTGAAACAGGCATTCCCCTGGTGGCGACCAATGACTGCCATTACCTCAGGCAGGAAGATGCCCGCGCCCATGAAGTCCTGCTTTGCATGCAGACCGGCAAGCGCATGAGCGATGAAGACCGCATGCGCATGGAAGGCGACGCCTTTTATGTCAAATCGCCCCAGGAAATGGCGGCAGCCTTTGCTGCGGTTCCCGAAGCGGTCGCCAATACCATCCGCATCGCAGAACGCTGTCAGGTCTCGTTCAGTTTTGACCAGATCCATCTGCCGGCTTTTGCCGTTCCCCCGGGCGAAAGAAACACGGCCTTTCTGCAGCGGATCTGCCTGGAAGGTCTTGAACAACGCCTGACGCTGGAAAGGCCACTGCCCCGCAGTGAATATGAGCGGCGGCTTGACTATGAGCTCGGCGTGATCAACGCGATGGGGTATACCGATTATTATCTCATCGTCTGGGATTTCATCCGCTTTGCCCGCAACCGCGGTATCATGGTCGGTCCGGGACGCGGTTCTGGCGCTGGTTCCCTGGCTGCCTGGTGTCTGGGCATCACAAACATCGACCCACTGCAGTATGCTCTGATTTTTGAACGGTTTCTCAACGCCGACCGCGTCAGCATGCCTGATTTTGATATTGATTTCTGCTATGAGAGGCGACAGGAAGTCATTGATTATGTGACGGCGAAATATGGCCAGGACCATGTCGCCCAGGTGATCACTTTTGGGACGCTTGCTGCCCGTGCCTGCATTCGCGATGTGGCCAGGGCGCTGGATGTTCCATATGCAGAAACAGACCGGCTGGCCAAGATGATTCCCAACACACTTGGCATCACTTTGGAAAAAGCGCTGGAAAGCAATCTGGAGCTACGCTCCGAATATGAGCAGAATGAAACAACGCGGGATGTCATCAACCTGGCTTTGCGTTTTGAGGGCATGCCGCGGCATGCCTCAACACACGCGGCCGGCGTGATCATCGCCAACCGCCCGCTCACCGACCTGGCGCCGCTGTCGCGCAATGATGACGCCATCGTTGTGCAGTTTGCCAAGAACAATGTTGAGCTGATCGGCCTTCTGAAATTTGATTTTCTGGGGCTGCGCACCTTGACCGTCTTAAGGGATACAGCGGCCATGGTGCTGCAGAACCATGGGACCACCCTGGACTATGAGCGCATGCCCATGGACGATCCGGCTGTCTTCAGCATGATCAGTGATGGCCATACAGAAGGCGTTTTTCAACTGGAAAGCCCGGGCATGACCAGCTTTATGAAAGAGCTGCGCCCGGAGTCTCTGGAAGACATCATCGCCGGCATCTCCCTTTACCGTCCGGGTCCGATGGAGCAAATCCCGCGCTATGTAGCCGCCAAGCGTGATCCGGAAAAAATACGCTATGACCATCCTCTGCTGGAGCCGATCCTAAACGTAACCTATGGCTGTATTGTCTATCAGGAACAGGTCATGCAGATCGTGCGCGATCTGGCCGGCTTTTCCATGGGACAGTCAGACAATGTCCGCCGGGCCATGTCCAAGAAAAAACCGGCGGAGCTGGCCAAGTATAAGAATTTGTTTATCCATGGCGGAAAAGATGAAAAAGGGAATGTGGTGCAAGGAGCGCTGGCACGGGGCGTCAGCCTTGAAACCGCTGAAAGGATCTTCGATGAAGTCATGGCGTTTGCCGGTTATGCCTTCAACAAAAGCCATGCCGCTGCCTATGCGGTGGTTGCTTACCAGACCGGCTGGCTGAAGGCGCATTACCCGGTTGAGTTCATGGCGGCTATATTGAACAGCTATCTGGGCAGTCTCAGCCAGGCGGCCTCTTATGTACGTGTCTGCCGCGGTATGAACATACCTGTCCTGCCCCCGGACATCAACAAAAGCCAGGCCCGCTTCACGACAGAAGAGGGCGGTATCCGCTTTGCCCTGGCAGCTGTGAAGAATGTTGGGGAATCAGCTATCCGTACCCTGATCGCGGAACGAGAGGCCAACGGTCTGTTCAGCAGCTATGGGGATCTGATGCGACGGCTGGATGAAAGCACGCTGAACCGCAAGATGATGGAAAGCCTGATCCGGGCTTCGGCGCTTGACTGTTTAGCCATTCCCCGTTCGCGCCTGATCGCTGTTATTGAGCCGTTTTCCAGCCGTTTGGCCAGCAGCCGGCGGCAGAACATGGCTGGACAGGTTTCTCTTTTTGATATGGGCGCGCTGGATCAGGCTGTCGACGCAGAACCGGATTATCCTGATCTGCCGGAATTCAGCCACAGAGAAATGCTGGCTATGGAAAAAGAGATGCTTGGCCTTTACATCAGCGGCCATCCCCTGGACGAGTATGAGGAGGCCATCAGTCTGCTGACCAGCCTGAACAGCGCGGAACTGACCCGGCCTGAAGAGCACGCGGATGACGCCCTGGCACTGGCCGCGGCATCGGACGGAGACCGGGTTGTCATGGCTGGTATGCTCACGGCCCGCAAGAACAAAGCAACCCGCAACAATGACCTGATGTGTTTTTTGACCATGGAGGATCTGTACGGTTTGTTTGAGGTTATCATTTTCCCGCGCGTTCTCAGTGAAACACAAAGTTTGCTGCAGGAAGGACAGGTTCTGCTTATTGGCGGCCGCCTGAGCATCAGGGAGGATGACGCGCCCAAGCTTATCGCGGAGACCATAGCAGCTCTGGAGCCACAGATGAGACAGCTGCCGCGGGGCTTTTCCCAGCGCGGCGGAGCCAGCCGGCGCGAGGCCGGCGGACTCAGGCAGTCTGAAAAAACTGAGACTGTGCCGGCCCGGCACCATAGCAGCCCTCCACGTGAGCATGGCCCGGTAGCGCCGGCAGCCGGCCTGCGCCTTTGCATCCGTTACACAGGCTTGGAACATGACGAAGGCTACAAGCGCCTGCTGGCCATGTTGCAGTATTTTAACGGCCCCATGCCGGTGCAGATTTATCTGGAACAGGAAGGGCGGTTGATCGATCTTGATCCTGTCTGCGCGGTGCAGGCGGATGACCGCTTGCTGCGCAGGCTGGCTGAGCGTTATGGCGTGGCCAACATCGCTTTTTTATCGAGCAGCCCACACTTGCCCGACAGGCATGAATAACGTTATAATAGCCAGCAGAAATACTATGGCGTGAACAGGAACTGAGAAAGGATAAGCGGCATGTACAGCCTGATGCCGCGGCAGCGATCATGAGCCAACCCAGCAAGCCCATCAAGAATATCGGCGTCTTAACCAGCGGTGGTGATGCCCCGGGAATGAACGCGGCTGTGCGGGCTGTTGTCCGTGGCGGCCTTCACTACGGTTTTTCCATTTTTGGCATCCGTCGTGGCTACCACGGCCTATGGCGCGGTGATATTGATGAACTGAACGGCCAATCTGTCTCAGAGCGCCTCCAGCGAGGCGGCACCTTTCTCATGACCGCCCGGAGCCAGACCTTCAACACTCCTGAAGGTGTACAGAAAGCCATTGAAATGGCGCGTGTCTTCAACCTTGACCTGGTGATGGTGATCGGGGGCGATGGCACATTCCGTGGCGCGCGTGACCTCAGCCGTCAGGGATTTCCGGTGATCGGTATTCCCGGTACCATAGATAATGACATTGCCTGCTCAGACTACACCATTGGATATGACACCGCCATGAATACAGCGATGGAGGCTATCGATAAACTGCGGGATACCGCCATGTCCCACGAGCGCTGCAGCGTGATCGAGGTCATGGGCCGAAAAGCCGGCTACCTGGCACTCAATGTCGGCATCGCCACGGGTGCGGAAGTCATCATGGTGCCTGAAGTCACTACGGATTTTCAGGGTGATGTGGTCAAGGTTCTGCTGCAAGGCCGCAACAGCGGCAAACACCACTACATTGTGGTGGTGGCTGAAGGCGCAGGCTCCGCCAGCGACATTGCGGCGAAGATACAGGAAACCACTGGAATTGAATCACGTGCCACCATCCTGGGCCATCTGCAACGGGGCGGCAGCCCGACCAACCGCGACCGGACAATGGCCAGCATGATGGGCCTGCACGCCATCGAGTGTGTGCGCGACGGCCGGGTCAACCGTGTGGTCGCCTACAAGTCAGGCAACATCATCGACATCGATATTGAAGAAGCACTGGACATGAAAAAAACCATTGATCCGCTGCAGCTGGAGAGGGCACATATCCTTTCTGCGCGGCGGGGCTTCTGATCAGGAGCCATCAGCAGTGATGGAGCAAGTCGGGAAGGAGGCAGACAGCAGAATGAAACCGCGCATCATGATGACCGTCCCCAATCTGCTGACCTTGATTCGCCTGCTGGCGATCCCCGTCCTGGCTTATTTGATTTATGCCGGTGAGTCCTATCAGCTGCTTGCTTTCCTGCTTTTTTTGGGGATCTGGCTGACAGATATGCTGGACGGCTACATTGCCCGCCGTTTCAATCAGATCACGGAATTCGGCAAACTTTTCGACCCGCTGGTTGATAAGCTTTTTCAACTGACCACTGCGGTTATGATGTGTGCCATCGGCAAGCTGCCTGTCTGGGTGCCGCTGGTCATGGCCGGCAAAGAGCTTTTCATGATTGTCGGCAGCCTGGTTTTGCTCAAACGCTTCGACGTGGTTGTCCATGCCCGCTGGTACGGCAAACTGGCCACCGTCCTTTTTGTCCTGGCTTTTGCATCCCTGTTTATATTGCCCAGAGAGCATATTTGGCTCTCCCATTTTATCTTTATCCCGCCGGTTTTTGTTTCGCTTTTTGCTTATGTCTGTTATGGAGCCAATTTTCTCCGTCTACGCAAGAAAAATCAACAAAGAGACCTGACGGGAGGAAATGAGTTTTAACAAGATCATGGAACAACGATCCCTGAAGACACTGGAATTCGATAAGATCATCCATCAGCTGGCTGCTCTGGCTCAAAGTGAACCCGGACGCCGCCTTTGTGCTGCGCTAGCACCGGCAGATGACCTGGCTGCAGTCGAGCGGCGCCAGGAAGAAACCGACGACGCCGTTAAGGTGATCCTTGAGAAAGGGTTGCTTCCCCTTGGCGGTATCAGCGATATCCGCCCGGCTGTAACCCGGGCAGTAAGCGACGCGCGGCTGACCTGCCCTGAGCTTTTGCACATCAGCGCCCTGCTGCGGGCCGTTGACCGGCTGCGGCAGCACCTGCCCCAGGACGCGCCGCCGCTACGGGTGCTGGAACAGCTGATCAGCCAGATGGAACCGGCGACAGGCCTTGCCTCGCGGATTGACGAAGCCATCGCAGGTGAAGATGCATTGCACGATCAGGCCAGCCCTCAACTGATGAGCCTGCGCCGCCGCATCCGCATGGCACAGAACGAAGTTAAAGAAAGTCTCGATCGTATCGTGCGCAGCCATGCCCGTGCCTTGCAGGAGCAGCTGGTGACCCTGCGCGGCGACCGTTATGTCGTGCCGGTCAAGGCGACAAACCGAGGAGAGATCCCCGGACTGGTGCATGATACCTCTTCCAGTGGTGCCACCCTGTTTGTCGAGCCGCTGCCGGTTGTAGCGCTGAACAATAAAATTCGAGAGCTGATGGGACTGGAACGTGAAGAAATCGACCGGATCCTGCTGGCGTTGTCCGGACAGGTGGCAGCTCTGGCGGACTTGTTGCTGGTGGATCTTGAACTGTCGGCACGTGTCGACAGCATCATGGCTCGCGGCCGTCTGGCTGTTGAGATGAAAGCCATGCGGCCCAGACTCAACCATGAAGGCCGCATACGCCTGCTGGACGCCCGCCATCCCCTGATCCCGCGCGACCGTGTTGTGCCGATTTATTTTGAACTGGGTATTCGCTTCAGGACACTGGTGATCACCGGACCCAACACCGGCGGCAAAACAGTGGCGCTCAAAACATGCGGGCTGCTGTGCCTGATGGCTATGGCTGGCCTGCAGATACCAGCCCGCGATGGTTCAGAAGTTTCTTTTTTCCAACAAGTGCTGGCTGATATTGGTGATGAACAAAGTATCGAGCAGGATCTGAGCACTTTTTCGTCGCACATGCATCATCTGGTGCAAATCAGCCAACAGGCCGGGCCTGGCACCCTGGTGCTGACCGATGAACTTGGCTCAGGGACAGACCCGTCGGAAGGGGCCGCTCTGGCCATCGCCATCCTGGACCATCTGCGCCGTCGCGGCTGCCTTACTGTGGCCACCACCCACTACAAAGAACTTAAGGGCTACGCGCTGCAAACAGCTGATGTGGAAAACGCCTGTTGTGAATTTGATACGGATACCCTGCAGCCGACCTATCGCCTGTTGATCGGCGTTCCGGGCGTAAGCAACGCTTTTGCCATTTCCAGCCGGCTTGGCCTTGACGAGGATATCATCAGCCAGGCCAGGGCTCTGCTTTCTGAGGAAGGGCTGCGCTTTGAGGATCTTGTTCGCTCCATGGAGAAAAACCGCTCAGACGCTGAACAGGCCAGGCAGGAAGCCCTGGCGTTGCGCACAGAAGCGGAAAAACTTGCAACTCAGCTGCGTGACCAGAAAGCAATACTCGATGATCAGAAAAAAGCCATGATCCAGGCAGCCCGCCAGGAAGCCCGCGATGTTTATGCCGAAGCCCTTCAGGACGTTGAACGGCTGCTTGACGATATACGGGGAAAAGTAAAAGAAGCCGACCTGGCGGAAAGCCATCGCCTGGCGACGCAGGTGCGCCGGGAAATCCGTGCGGGTCTCAAAGAGGTTGACCGTGACATTGGCCGGACAGCTCTGGCGGCCGGCGGACATAAACTGATTCCTGCAGATCTGAAAATGGGTCAGACCTATGCAGCACCTGCGCTGGGGTTGACCGGCAAGCTGGTCGACGGGCCGGACAGCCGTGGTTATTATCTCCTGCAAAACGGAGCAATGAAAGTCTCTGTGCCGCAGGATGCCCTGCGCCATACCATTGGCGAAGCCGAAAACACCCAAAGCGCCGCTAGAAGCAGGCGTGGCAGCAGGCGAGGCAGCGGACTCAGCTCTGGCAGCATCAGCATGGAGCGGCACCTGTCCATGCAATCGGAAATACTGCTGCTGGGACAGACCGTTGAAGAAGCAACAGCCAGTCTTGACAAGTTCCTTGATGACGCTGTATTGGCTGGTATCCACAACGTCCGAATTGTTCATGGCAAGGGGACAGGTGCTTTGCGCAGCGTCGTTCAGCAGGTGCTGAGGCGCGACCCGCGGGTCGGCAGCTACCGGCTTGGCGCGTATGGCGAAGGTGACAGCGGTGTGACGATCGCTGAACTCAAATGACCTGACAAAACACCAGGATCGTGCTACAATATCTGGTGGACAAAATAATTTTGCATAAGCAAAGAGGAGGCATCCCATGAACATTCGTGTCTTTGAAAACGACCGGCAGGCAGCACAGGCAGCAGCCTGTATGATCGCAGCACAGATCCTGTCCAAACCAGCAGCAGTAATTGGCCTGGCTACAGGAGGCACGCCGGTGCCGGCCTACCAGGAGCTGGTCCGCCTGACCAATGCAGGCGTTCTGGACTGGAGCCGTGTAACCACGTTCAATCTTGATGAGTACCTTGGACTGCCCGGTGATCATGATCAGAGTTTCAAGTACTTTATGATGAAGCACCTTTTCAACAAGGTCAACATCGCGCCGGAATCCATTCATATACCAGACGGCATGGCTGCGGACCCCACAGAGGCCTGCATGAGCTATGAGCGGGCCATCCGCGAGCAAGGCGGCATCGACCTGCAGCTGCTGGGGATTGGCCGCAACGGCCATATTGGCTTTAATGAGCCGGCAGACGCGTTCTCGCCCATAACCCATGTTGTCGACCTTACAGAAGACACCATTGAAGCCAACGCCCGCTTTTTCGCCAGCAGCGCCGATGTGCCGCGCCAGGCTCTAAGCATGGGCGTAGGCACCATCATGCAGGCCAGAAGCATTGTTATGCTGGTGACCGGAACCGAGAAAGCCCGGGCAGTACGCAGCATGATCTGCGAGCCTGTCAGTCCGAGCTGCCCTGCCTCAGTCCTGCAGCTTCATGCCAACGTCACGATCCTGCTGGACAGCCCCGCGGCAACAGCTATGAACCACTGCCGATAAACCGGTCGTGCAAAACGAAAAACGCAAAAACGCGGCCGTCAGGCCGCGTTTTTGATTTCAGGCGCCAAAGCCTGTTTCGATCATGCGCGGCAACAGTTCATGACCTGTCTCGAGGAGGTAGCCGGTCCGGGCACAATTGATCTCATCATAGGCCGCTGCCGGGCAATGATCCCTGCCGTCGCTGCTGTAACAGGCAAAAGGCACCGGGTCTCCAGTGTGTGTACGCAAGGATAGAGGCGTGGGATGGTCCGGCAGAACGAGCAGGCGGTAATCTTCACCGGTCGCCAGACGCTGTGCTTCCAGATATGACCAGACAGGCCCGATGATTTTTTCATCAATCAGCTCAATGGCACGCACTTTATTCTCCACTTCCGCCCGGTGGCCACATTCATCCGGTGCCTCAATATGCAAATAGACATAGTTCTGGCCGCGAGCCAGCTCCGCGATGGCCGCCTGGGCTTTTCCCGTGAAGTTGGTGTGGATGTTGCCGGTGGCCCCCGGCACATCGACGACTTTGAGGCCGGCGCAGATGCCGATGCCGCGCACCAGGTCGACGGCGGAGATCACAGAGCCGCGCAGATGATAAAGCCCGGACAGGTCAGGCAGCTGGGGGCGTGTGCCCTGACCCCAGATCCAGAGCGCGTTGGCCGGGCGCAGGTTTCGCTGAAGCCGTGCCTGGTTGACTGGGTGCTGCGGCAAAAAACGGGCAGATGCCAGCATGATGGATAGAATGCGTTCTGCTCCGGTTCCAGACGGGAGGTAGGGGCCTATGACCCGCGTGAGGATATCATGCGGCGGCGTCAGGGTCATCGCTGTTTCGCCCTGCTGCCAGATGAGGCAGTGGCGGTAGCTTTTACCTGGATAGAAGCGCAGATCGGCGGCTGCGAAATGTCCGTTGACTGTATCGATCAGACGCGCTGCCTCATCGCTGCCGATTTCATCCGCAGAATAATCCAGCATGCAGCGGGCAGCGAAACGGCTTTCTTCACGCTGTACTGCAGGCGCGACGGTTTCGTCCGACAGGGTGACCATGTTGCAACGGAACGATACATCGCCGGCAGCCATCTTTACAGCCATACCGATGGCCTCCAGGGGTGATCGACCGGTATAGTAACAGGCCGGGTCATAACCCATAACGGCCATATTGGCGGTATCGCTACCGGCGTCCATGCCCGGCGGAACCGTACGGACCATTCCGGCATGTCCTTCAGTGGCGATGCGGTCCATATTCGGTTTATCGGCGACAGCCAGAGGTGTCCGCTGCTGCAGCTGAGCAACAGGCAGGTCGGCCATTCCATCACCCAGAATGATGACATGTTTCATCTTGTTTACCTTTTTTCGTTTATCAACGTCAATCAGGTCCGATAATCGGACAGGGGATGGACTGATGTCCATCCCCTGATATAACGCTGACGCTTCTTTGCTTCAGGCTTTCTCAGCCCAGCAGCATCAGCAGGATGCCTGCTGCGATCGCGGAACCGATAACACCGGCGACGTTGGGTCCCATGGCATGCATCAGCAGGAAGTTGGAAGGATTCGCCCTTTGTCCTTCCTTTTGGGCGACACGCGCGGCCATGGGAACGGCCGAAACACCGGCAGCACCGATAAGCGGATTGACTTTGCCCTTGCTCAGCACATACATCAGCTTGCCGATCAGGACACCGGCAGCCGTGCCGAAGATGAAGGCGACGATGCCCAGCCCCATGATCAGGAGTGTCCGGCTGTTCAGGAAATATTCAGCGGTTGCCGTGGCACCAACCGTGATGCCGAGGAAAATGGTGACAATATTCATCAGTTCATTGGCGGCTGTCTTGACCAAACGTTCGCAGACACCGCTTTCCTTGAGCAAGTTGCCCAGCATGAGCATGCCGACCAGGGTCAGGGCATCCGGGATGATCAGGGCAACCAGCACGGTGACAGCGATCGGGAATATGATCTTCTCAGTCCGGGAAACAGGCCTGAGCTGGGCCATGACGGTGCCACGTTCACGCTTCGTGGTCAACAGGCGCATGATCGGCGGCTGGATCACCGGGACCAGTGCCATGTAGGAATAGGCAGCTACGGCGATCGCGCCCAGCAGTTCAGGCGCCAGGGTCTTGGCTGTGAAAATCGCGGTCGGGCCGTCGGCACCGCCGATAATGCCGATCGCACCGGCCTGCTGAGGCGAGAAGCCCAGGAAAAGCGCCAGGAAAAAGGCAATGAAAATGCCAAATTGTGCCGCCGCACCCAATAACAGTGAACGAGGATTGGCCAGCAGGGGACCGAAGTCGGTCATTGCCCCGATGCCCAGGAAGATCAGCGGCGGATAAATGCCCAGCTTGATGCCCAGATAGAGGAAATCCAGAAGCCCGCCTTTGCTGAACACTTCATTGATGGCAAAGAGGGTTCCCTTTTCGTAGCCCAGCGAGGCAATGTAGTCGGGATCGAAAAACGACATATGGAAAATACCGCCCATGGGCAGATTGGTCAACATCATGCCAAAGGCTATGGGCAGCAGCAGGAGCGGCTCGAATTTCTTGACGATGGCCAGATAGAGCAGGACGAAGGCGATGAGCAACATGCCCAGCGAGCCCAGGTCCATGTTGTTGAATCCGGAGTTTTTCCAGAGATTGGCCAGGGTATCGCCAAATGAACTAATGATCGTCATGGTTGTTTCCAAAACAGCTACCTCCGTCTCAGACGCGTCTTACGCGGCGAATGGTGAAACCGGCAGAAGATCGTGGGGTGGTTTCGGCCAGGCAGGCTGCCACAGCGGCTGTGATCACGGCTATAATAGCCTGGTCATCGGCCGGTGCGTCCGCGGAACTGGCAGCTGCTGCAGCGGGGACAGTCACTGCGGCTGGTTTTGCCGCTGATTCTCCTGCTTTGCCGGCCTTCCTGCCGTAACTGCTTTTTCCACCGGTATTGATCAGCAGTGAAAGCAGACTGACAAAAAGGCTGATCACAACCAAGACAGCAAAAACAATCGTGACGCCCAGCAGCATCATGGTGACGCCGATATAGAGTTTTTCCGCCAGGGTGGCATAGTTTTCCAGCCAGGGGACGTTGCTTGCGATGATGAACATGCTTACCTCCAAAAGCCCGATTACCGCCAAACAGACCGCGTTTATCGTGGCAAGACAGCTGTCTGATTTGCCGGAAGGCAAAATTTACCTCTTATAGTTTAACTGAAGAATTGTCTCTGCGCAATCAGCTTGCGAAAAATTCGGCAGCTTGTTATGGTGAGATCTTGTAAGGGTGTGTCATTTGAGGGCAATAGGCAAAAAACAAGAGGATGTGCATCATGTCAGGATCAGTTGGCGGCCTTCAGGCCGGACAAGTTAAACGGGTATCCCTTTTTATTGGACCTTATGGCAGCGGCAAGTCAGAGATCAGTGTCAACTTCGCCCTTTGGCTGCGGCGTAACGATTATAGAGTCACTTTGTGCGACCTTGATATCATCAATCCGTTTTTCCGTTCCGCAGACACGCGCCGCGTGCTGGAAGAAGCAGGCATCCGGCTCGTTGCTCCGGTCTTTGCGGGCACCAACGTGGATGTGCCGGCTGTGCCGGCAGAAGCCTACAGTGTATTCGATGACCCCGGCCGCCATGCTGTGCTGGACATCGGTGGTGAGGATCTGGGCGCGCGAATCGTGGCGACACTGAAACAACGCCTGCTGGACATTGTGGACGATGTGGCCGTCTACATGGTGGTCAACCCCTATCGTCCATTCAGCCAGACCAGCAGCCAGATCGTACAGCAGGCGGAAATCCTGACCCGGGCAGCCGGGCTGGCGCCGACCGCCCTGGTGCACAACGCCAATCTGCTGGAAGACTCTGATGCCGGCCTGCTCACGGAGAGCTCGGTTATTGTCAAGGCGGCAGCGGCGCAGCTGGGTGTTCCGGTGGCCTTCGCCGCGGCTATGGCGGATGTGGTGCCGCCGGACTGGGGCACCCGGACTCCAGATGGCCTGCCACTGCTGAAGATGCGGCGCACCATTCACTACCTGCGCTGAAAAAGGCCAGCCAGCGGTCCTTTTTGTGCTTGTCCTTCCCTGTGGTATTATCTATAATGGTCTGAAGTCATGAACCGGGAGGCATTCTATGTCAAGAATCAATATTAATGAAGAACGCTGCAAAGGCTGCGGCCTTTGTGTTTCGGTCTGTCCGAAAAAGATTATCGCCCTGCAGCTGGATAAACTGAACAGCAGGGGCTTCCATCCTGCAGGCGTCAGCGATATGGCATCTTGCATCGGCTGCGCTTTCTGCGCGACCATCTGCCCGGATGCTGTGATCGAAGTCTGGCGGGAGGTGAAGAAGTCATGAGCACACGTGTTCTGATGAAAGGTAATGAAGTGATCGCGGAAGCGGCTGTACGTGCGGGCTGCCGGCACTATTTCGGTTATCCCATCACACCGCAGACTGAGATCATGCATTATATGGCCAACCGCATGGTCGAGGCAGGCGGGATCATGGTCCAGGCGGAGAGTGAAGTTGCCGCGATCAACATGGTTTACGGGGCTGCGTCCGCCGGCGCACGCGTCATGACCACCAGTTCCAGCCCGGGCATCAGCCTGAAGCAGGAAGGGTTCTCCTATATTGCCGGTGCTGAGCTGCCTGCCGTTGTGGTTAATATCGTGCGTGCCGGACCGGGTCTGGGGGGCATTTTGCCAGCCCAGGGTGATTATTTTCAGGCCACCAAGGGCGGCGGTCACGGCGACTACCGCAATGTCGTTCTGGCACCGGCCAGTGTCCAGGAGTTATACGAGATGACGGTTGAGGCCTTCAACATTGCCGACCGCTATCGGGTCCTCACCATGGTTCTGGGGGACGGAACCCTGGGCCAGATGATGGAACCGGTCGCATTCCGAGATGAAGAGCCTGTCGACAAAGTCGATAAATCATGGGCGGTGACCGGCACTGGCGGAAATCGGCCGCACAACACCATCCAGTCCATCTATATCGAGGCGGATGATCTCGAGGCGCTCAACAACAAGCTGCTGGCCAAGTACCAGGTGATCAGCGAACGCGAAACGCGTGTGGAGATGCTGAACTGTGACGGCGCGGAGCTGATCATGACTGCGTTCGGCACCTGCAGCCGCATCTGCCGCAATGTGATCAGGCAGGCGGAAGAAGAAGGCATCAAGGTAGGCCTCATCAGGCCCATCACCCTGTGGCCGTTCCCGACGGAAGCTGTTGCCGCGGCAGCCGCTCAGCCTTCAGTTCAGGCTTTTCTGGATGTTGAGCTGAACAACGGTCAGATGGTCGAAGATGTCCGTCTGGCTGTGCAGGGCGCCCGGCCGGTCCATTTCCATGGCCGCACGGGCGGCAACATGCCGACGCAGAAAGAGATCCTGGACAAGATCCGGTCGATCGTGAGGAGCTGACAAAATGGAAAAGAAAGTATTTGCCAGGACTGAGGGGCTGACGGACAAGCCGTTTCATTATTGTCCAGGCTGTACCCACGGCATCATTCACCGGCTGATTGCTGAGGTGCTCTGCGAGCTGGAACTGCTGGAAAAGGCTATTGGTGTTTCACCGGTTGGCTGCACCTATAATAATTACGAATATTTCGCCTGCGACATGGTTCAGGCTGCCCACGGTCGCGCTCCGGCCGTAGCGACGGGCATTAAGCGTGTCCATCCGGATCAGGTGGTTTTCACCTATCAGGGTGATGGCGATCTTGCAGCCATCGGGACAGCGGAAATTGTCCATGCGGCCGCCCGCGGTGAGAAGATCTGCGCCTTTTTTGTCAACAATGCTGTCTATGGCATGACATCAGGACAGATGGCTCCGACAACGCTGATCGGGCAGAAAACAACGACATCACCTTTCGGCCGTAACGCTGAAACACAGGGTTATCCGATTAACGTCAGCGAAATGCTGGCGACACTGCAGGGCGCTGTCTACATTGAGCGAGTGGCCGTCAACAGCGTGAAAAATATCAACCAGGCTAAGAAAGCGATCCGCAAGGCTTTTCAGGTTCAGCAGGCTGGCCTGGGCTTTGCCATGGTTGAACTGTTGTCGACTTGCCCGACCAACTGGGGTCAGGATCCGGTGTCAGCCTTGAAATGGGTGGATGATGCCATGATCAGGCAGTATCCGCTAGGCGTCTACCGCGGTGGGGAAATCGAGGTGAAGATCTGATGGAATATGCTGTTCTCCTGGCAGGTTTTGGCGGACAGGGCATTTTGTCCGCTGGAAAATTTGTCGCCACAGCTGCGCTGCTGGAAGGCCGCGAAGTCTCATGGCTGCCTTCATATGGCCCGGAAATGCGCGGCGGTACAGCCAACTGCAGCGTCATCATTTCCGACCATCCGATCGGGTCCCCGATCCTGAATGAGCTGGATGTCCTTGTGGCGCTGAACGGCCCGTCTCTGGCTAAATTCGAGAAGATGGTCCGGCCGGGCGGCCTGATTCTGGCAGACTGCTCACTGGTTCATGCCGTTCCGGAACGTCAGGATATTCGTTTTATACCGATTGAAGCTTCCAGGCTGGCCTCGGAAGCAGGCAATATGACCTTTGCCACCATCATCCTGTTGGGCTGTCTCTCAGGTGCGACGGGCTGCTTTGGCCGCGATGCTTTTGAAAAGGCGTTGTATGACGCGTTGCCGCAGCGTCATCATCATCTCATTCCGCAGGAAATGGCGCTGTTTGAGCAGGGGAAGGCCTTTGCCGCTCCAACTTGATGTTTGCTGCATCTGGACGACACTGTTGACAAAGAGCAGCATCGCCTGCTCTTTGTCTTTGTCTGGCCACATAAATACGGTATAATGAAGGTGCGTGAACCAGCTGTGGCCATTAAGCAGGCCTGCCGCCAGGTCATGCGGACAGGGGTAGCAGAATGAACCAGGCCTATCTGTTCAACCAGGGACAGGACTACATGAGTTATCATCTTCTTGGTTCCAGACCGGCAGCCGATCCGGCGGGGCAAACTGGGTTCCATTTTGCTGTCTGGGCGCCGTCTGCCCAGTCTGTTTCCGTAGTGGGGTCATTTAATGACTGGGATCCTTTGGCGACACCGCTGCAACGCTTGGGCAAGACCGGTATCTGGACCGGATTCAGCCAAAACGCAGCCTGCCATGACCGATACAAATATGCCGTTGCAGATAAGCAAGGCCTTGTTACACTGAAGGCGGACCCTTACGCGCGCCATAGTGAAACACGACCGGCCAACGCGTCAATACTTTATGATCCAGCCGATTATACATGGCAGGATCATGTCTGGATGGCCAGCCGGCCGGACGCGCTTGCTGCTGCCCCGCTTAACATTTACGAAGTGCATCTTGGCTCCTGGAAACGTCATGCCGACGGGTCTTTTGTCAACTATCGCGACCTGGGCCGTGAGCTGGCTGACTATGCTGCCGGTATGGGCTATAACGCTGTTGAGCTGCTGCCCGTCATGGAGCACCCGCTGGATGAATCCTGGGGCTACCAGGTAACCGGCTACTACAGTGTCACCAGCCGCCACGGCACACCCGCTGATTTCAAATACCTGGTCGACTGCCTGCATCAACAGGGGATCCGGGTGATTCTGGATTGGGTGCCGGCTCATTTCCCGCGTGACGCATTCGGCCTGGCCCGTTTCGATGGCACCCCCTTGTACGAACACGCTGATACGCGTCTGGGCGAACAGCAGCAGTGGGGCACTTATGTTTTTGACTTCAGCAAACTGGAAGTGCGTTCTTTTCTCATCTCCAACGCCTGGTTCTGGCTGGACGAATTCCACATCGATGGCCTGCGAATTGATGCGGTCTCCAGCATGCTCTACTTGAATTTCGGCCGCAGCGACTATCTGCCCAATCAGCATGGCGGTGTAGAGAACCTGGAGGCCATCAGCCTGCTGCAGGAGCTGAACGGCCTGATCCGCAAGAAAAAACCACAAGTCCTGATGATCGCAGAAGAAGCGACCCCCTGGCCCGGGGTGACCAGACCGGTCGCCCAGGACGGGCTCGGCTTTACTCATAAATGGAATATGGGCTGGATGCACGATACACTGGATTATATGAGCCGCGACTACACCTATCGCCGCTGGCACCACAATCAGTTGACCTTTTCGCTCACTTACGCTTTTTCTGAACATTTTGTCCTGCCATTATCGCACGATGAGGTGGTTCACGGGAAAAAAAGCCTGATCGACCGCATGCCAGGCGATTACTGGCAGCGTTTTGCCTGCCTGCGGGTGTTGTTTACCTACCAGATGACCCACCCGGGAGGCAAGCTGCAGTTCATGGGTGGTGAGTTCGGCCAGTTTATCGAATGGCGCTATTATGAGCAGCTGGAATGGTTTTTGCTGGCATACGAAAGCCACCGAAGTCTGCAGGGATTTGTGCGCGAACTCAACCACCTGTATCTGGACCGGCCAGGCCTCTGGGCTGATGATGACAGTTGGGACGGCTTTGCCTGGCTGAACGCTGACGACGCGGCCAATTCGCTATACAGCTACCGACGTGGACGTACAGACGGGCAGATGCTGATTGTCATCCTCAACATGACCCCGGTGCCGCTGCCTGCCTACACCCTGACGGTGCCCGCGGCCGGCTGTTATGAGCTTCTGCTCAACAGTGACGAACCCCGTTTCGGCGGTAGCGGTTATCCTGCGGGCAGCAGCCTGTTTGAGACCGTCCGTCTCCAGGACATCAACCAGCAGAAAAGCCAACCGGTCGAAGGCTGGCAGAACGGACCGGACCAGCTTCTCTTGGATATACCACCTCTTTGTGGCCTGATTTTATGCCGCCTGACAACGGCTGAATACGAAAAAAAACGTGACATGCACGGGAGGAAAAGCTATGGCGCGAACTGAGATTGTGGCTCTGATCCTGGCAGGTGGCCAGGGATCGCGGCTGGGTGTGATGACCAAACACCTTGCCAAACCGGCTGTACCGTATGGCAGCCGTTACCGGATCATTGACTTTGCCTTGAGCAACTGTGCCAATTCCGGGATCGAAACGGTCGGGGTCCTGACCCAGTACCAGCCGCTTGCCTTGAATACATACGTCGGCAACGGGCATCCCTGGGATCTGGACCGCAACAAAGGCGGCACCTATATTCTCCCCCCCTATCAGAGCAGCGACCGCAGCGACTGGTACAAAGGCACCGCCAACGCCATCTACCAGAACATTGAGTTCATAGAAGACTGGGATCCGCGCTATGTCCTGATCTTGTCTGGCGACCACATCTATAAAATGGATTACGCACGCATGCTGCAGGCTCATATCAAGGAGCAGGCGGAAGTGACCATCGCCGTTTTCGAGGTGCCCTGGGAAGAAGCGTCCCGTTTTGGCATCATGAACACAGACAAGCAGGGCAGAATCACCGAGTTTGAGGAAAAACCGGAAAAACCGCGCAGCAACCTGGCTTCCATGGGGGTCTACATCTTCAACTGGCAGACCTTGCGGGCTGAGCTGGCTTGTGACGAGGAAGATCCGCTTTCTGATCACGATTTCGGTAAAAACATTATTCCCAAAATGCTCTCAGTCGACATGCGCCTGATGGCGTACCGCTTCCAGGGCTACTGGAAAGATGTGGGAACCATCAGCAGCTACTGGGAAGCCAATATGGACATCCTCGACCGGCCGGAGGAAATAGACCTGAGGGATCGCAACTGGCGTGTCTACAGCCGCAACCCGGTCAAACCCGCGCATTACATCGCGTCCAGCGCCCGCGTGGTGAACAGTGCCATGACAGACGGTTGCAACGTGTCGGGCACTGTAGAGCATTCCGTTCTCTTCAACAGTGTCACGGTCGAGCGGGGCGCGGTAGTGCGTGATTCCATCCTGCTGCCGGGGGTCACGGTCGCCGCCGGTGCCCGGCTTAACAAATGCATTGTCGGTATCGGCACTGTGATCGGAAAAGATGTGGATGCCGGTGCGGATGTCGACGGCACAAGCCGCTACAGCAGCCCGCGCTACTGCCAGGGGGGCATTACGGTTTTCGAGCGAGGACTGAAGATACGGGATGGTGCCCGGGTACCGGGCAACAGCATGGTTGAATATCAGGAGCCGGATGAAATCATTGAAACACATTTCCGTGTCTGAGGAGGGACTGCACGATGTTTATTAACGCCATGGGCCTGATACTGGCCGATCACAAGCGTATTCAACTGGGTGAGCTGTCCCGCCCCAGGGCACTGGCCGCCATACCCTTCGCCGGCCGCTACCGTATCATTGATTTCATGCTCTCCAACATGGTCAATTCCGGTATTGTCAGCATCGGTGTCATCGCCATGCACAAATATAAATCACTGATGGATCATCTGGGCACAGGCAGCTCCTGGGATCTGGACCGCAAGAAACAGGGCCTGAACCTGCTGCCGCCCTATATCAATTCCTTCAACCAGGAAAAGAACGGTGAAGCAGATGACCTTTCCGGTCTTCTGGATTTTTTCCGCAGCAACCGGCAGCGCTATGTCATCCTGGCTGGCAGCAACACTATTTTTAACGCGACGCTCAATGACTTCGTTGACCGACATGTACAAAGCGGCGCAGATATGAGCGTGCTTTACAACCGGGACGGTATGAAATATGGTTCGCCGGGTGTCATCCTGGGCATGGATCGCAAAGGACAGGTCAAGGATGTCCTCTTCAACCCGGGCAAGCCGGTTTCCAGCCGTTGTTCCATGGGTGTCGTGGTGCTGGAGAGAGAACTGCTGATTGATTTGATCAGTGACGATGTGGCACGCGGCGACCATGATTTTTCACTGGAGAATCTGCTCAGGCACCACAATGACCTGCGGCTGAATGGCGTGGAATATAAAGGGATTCTGCTGCGGGTCAACAGCGTGCCAACCTATTTCCAAAGTACGATGCGGCTGCTTGAGGAAAAGACACGCCGTGACCTTTTTTGGTCCGGACTGCCGGTTTATACCAAAGTTAAGGACGAAGCGCCTACCCTCTACGGTCCGCACAACCAGGTCAACAATAGTTTTATTTCTGACGGCTGCCTGATCAATGGTTCTTTGTCGGACAGCATGCTCTTTCGCGGTGTGACTTTGTCAGACCACGCGACCGTGCGCAACAGCATCATCATGCAGGACGCCTACATTTCTGAAGGCGTTGAACTCGATCACGTCATCCTGGACAAAAATTGCGTGATCAGACCGGGAATCAAGCTGGTAGGACAGAAGGAATTCCCGGTTGTTATTGGCAAGGGGGCGATTGTTTGACTGTAAAGAAAATCCTGTTTGTTTCATCAGAAGTCTCGCCGCTGGCCCGGACAGGCGGCCTGGGAGATGTGGTCGGCGCGCTGCCGCCGGTCTTGCGCCGGCAAGGCTATGATGTACGGATTATCATGCCGCTGTACAAACCGATCAGCGCGCGCTACGGCAGTGATCTGCAGTTTCTCGGCTGGCACATGATCCGCATGGGCTGGCGGACACTCTACTGCGGTGTTCTGAAAATGGATCTGGACGGTCAGATCATCTATTTTATCGACAATGAATACTACTTTAACCATGATCAGATTTATCTGGATTATTCTTTTGACATCGAGCGGTTCAGTTTTTTCCAGAGGGCCGTTCTGGACAGCCTGGAAAAACCGCTTGACTTCATGCCGGACATCCTGCATCTGCATGACTGGCAGACCGGCATGATTCCCTGTCTGCTGCAGGCCCATTATCATCCATACAGCCGGCTGCGGCAGCTGCGCACCATTTTCACGATTCATAACCTCAAATACCAGGGCATTCATGGCAAGGAGCGCATCGCCGACCTGATGGATTTACCGGAACGGTTTTTGACTGAAGACGGGGTGCTTCGTGACGGTGTGCCGAACTTCATGAAAGCCGGCATTGTCTATGCCGACCAGGTCACGACTGTATCACCGACCTACGCGGCGGAAATCAGACAGGAATATTACGGAGAAGGGCTGCACGACCTGCTCAACCGCCAGGCGCACAAGCTGACCGGCTTGATCAACGGGATCGATACGGAAAAGTATAATCCCGCGACTGATCCCGACATAGCATGCCGCTATACCAATGAAAACTGGAAAGAAGGCAAAACGGCCTGCAAAGCGGCGCTGCAGGCTGAACTGGGTCTGCGGCAGCAAGCATCGCTGCCGCTGGTGGTCATGGTGACCCGCCTGGTCGAGCAAAAAGGGCTGGACCTGCTGCTGCATGTGCTGGAGGAACTGCTCGACGGATCGCTGCAGCTGGCCATTCTCGGTACCGGAGAGGTGCAGTATGAACAGGCTTTGCGCGAGACTGCCAAACGCAATCCGGAGATCATGGCTGTCTCCCTGACCTTTGATGACGCATTGGCTCGCCGCTTTTATGCCGGTGCCGACCTCTTCCTGATGCCCTCGCTTTTCGAACCATGCGGCTTGTCCCAGATGATCGCCATGCGATATGGCACCATTCCTGTTGTGCGGGAAACGGGCGGCTTGAAAGACACCGTCCAGCCCTACAACCAGTACACAGGATCCGGCAACGGCTTTTCATTCAGCAACGTCAACGCTCATGAACTGCTGTTCATCACCCGGTATGCCTGTGATATTTTGCGTCATATGCCAGAAGCCTGGCAGGCGCTGGTGCGCCAGGCGATGCAGGAGGATTTCTCCTGGAACCGGTCTGCCACCCGTTACGGACGCCTTTATGAACTGCTGGCTGCGGAACAAGCCGAAGAGCAGCCGTGTACCTGAAACATCAGAGCAGGATCAGCCGTTTCAGGCATCCCTATGGTGCTGTTCCGACCGGTACAGAAGTGCGTTTTGCCGTTCAACTGAAGACGGAAGGCGAAACCGTCCTTGGCGTATACCTCGCGTATGCCCATGGGCTCTATGCCTTTGAGACCAGCCGCTGCCGCCTGATGCCTGATGATGTCCGAACAGCCGCCGGATCGGACTATGCGGTTTCCTTACGCATGCCGCTGGAACCCTGCCTCTATTTCTATTGGTTCGAGATAGAGACAGGGCAGGGAAAAGTCTATCTGACCCGTGACAGGGAAGACCTGCAGGGCGGCGGCCAACTAGCCAAAACCAAGCCGCGCTGGCTTCCGGGTGAAGCCCACAGCCCGCTGGCCTGGCAGGTTACTGTTTACGATCAGGCGTATACCGTGCCCACGTGGCTGACAGGAGCGGTGATCTACCAGATCTTCCCGGACCGTTTCAGACGTGATGCCGCGTTCAGTCCAGAACGTTTTGAGGCTGTGGCCAGCGCAGAGCGGATCTTCCATGAGGATTGGGATGAAGATGTGGATATTGTCGGCAAACCGGAAACCGGCTACATCGCTTGTGACTTTTTTGGCGGTTCGCTGAACGGTATCCGGGAAAAACTGGACTACCTGGCCGCGCTGGGCGTTACGGTGCTGTATCTGAACCCGATCTTCAAGGCCCGATCCAACCACCGTTATGACACAGGCGACTATGGGCAGGTCGATCCGCTTCTGGGGACAACAGAAGATTTCATTGCTCTTTGCGCCGAAGCGCAGGAGCGTGGCATACGGGTTCTGCTGGACGGGGTATTCAGCCATACCGGCGCGGACAGCCGCTATTTCAACAAATTGGGACGCTACCCCGGTTCAGGAGCCTGGCAGGAAGCAACCGAGGGCACCCCCTCACCCTATGCCAGCTGGTATGTGTTCCACCGCCGGGGCGATCAGCTTTTTTATGATGCCTGGTGGGGTTTTCCTGATCTTCCCAGTGTTAATGAGCATGACCTGACTTTCCGGGACACCATCACCGGGAAAAATGGCGTGATCCGCCACTGGATGCGTTTGGGCGCGGCAGGCTGGCGGCTGGATGTTTCTGATGAGCTTCCTGACGCCTTTCTCCGGGAACTGAGACTGGCCACCCGAGCGGAAAAAGCAGATGCCGTCCTCCTGGGAGAAGTCTGGGAAGATGCCAGCAACAAAATCAGCTATGGCAGCTACCGTGATTTCCTGCTGGGACGGACACATGACCATGTGATGGGTTATCCTTTTCAGCAGGCTTTGATCGGCTGGCTGGCCGGACACTTTCCGGCGCAGCATTTGCACCTCCAGCTGGAAACGCTAAGGGAGCATTATCCGCCGCCTGCCTGGTCGGCTTCATTCAACCTGATCAGCAGCCATGACATCATGCGGGCTATGACTGCACTGGCCGGACCTCCGGATCCCGGCAGCCGGGAAGCACAAGCCCAACTCGTCCTGACGGCAGATCAGCGGCAGGCAGGTGAAACCCGTCTGCGCCTCGCTGTGTTTTTCCAGATGATCTACCCCGGCTGCCCGGTTGTTTATTATGGTGATGAAACGGCCATGGAGGGCTACCGTGATCCCTTCAACCGCCGCACCTTTCCCTGGGGACGGGAAAACAAACTCCTGCAGCAGTGGTTTGGCTGGCTTGGCTGTCTGCGTCGTGACTGGACGGTTCTGCGCATCGGTAGTGTCCGAGTTCTTTATGCAGAAGACGATTGCCTTGTGCTGGAACGTTTTCTTGTCGGAGAAGCTGAGCCACAGCCAGACACAGGACCGCACCATGTTCTGGCGGCTCTCAACCGTGCAGCAGAAGAAAAAACGGTACAGCTGGAGAACCGCACCATCCGGCTGGCAGCCGGCGGCTGCCTTCTGGAGGCAGATGGAAAAAAACAGCGGCCTCCGGACAGTCTGGAGACATCGTCCGTACTGTGCTAGAATAAAAAAATCTACATGCTGCTCCGGCGCCATGTGGAGAAATTATGGAAACAAGTGAGGCAAGGAACCCTTATGGCAGCAGATATTCTTTTCGCGTCTATGGCCTATGCCCGTTATGAGGCTGCGCAGACCCTTCCGGAAAAATTCAGCAGGCTGCTCAAACGCAGTGGCCTGGCGGAAAAAGTCAAAGGCAAGCAGGTCGCCATCAAAATGCATGTCGGCTCCGGCGTCTCTTATTCAACCATACCGCCGGTTTTTGTGCGCAAGCTGGTTGATTTCATCAAGCAAAGCGGTGGCCAGTGCTTTATCACGGACCACTATGTGGCCGGCCGCCACCCGGAACAGCGCGGCTATACCGACAGCAACCTGGGCTGCCCGATCCTGGAGGCCTGTGGCCATCTGGGGAAATATTATTATACAAAAAAAGTTGACTACCATACCTTCAGCCATGTGGACATCGCCGGCCTGATCCATGACGCGGACATGCTGATCAATTTTTCGCATGTCAAAGGGCATGGTGCCTGCGGCTATGGCGGCGCCTGCAAAAACATCGCCATGGGTTGTGTCACGGACCGCTCCCGCCATGAGATTCACAGCCTGGAAGGCGGTCTGCTCTGGGACGCAGACAAGTGCACCCACTGCGGCAAATGTATCACGGCCTGCAACCATGACGCCAACAGCTTCAGTAAGCCCGGTAAAGATGGTGTCTACGAAGTCAACTACCACAACTGCACCTTGTGCCAGCACTGCGTTAAAATCTGCCCGACAGGTGCCATCACGCTGGACGCCCATAATTACACGGACTTCCAGACCGGCATGGCCATCTGCACACGCACCGTCCTGGATACCTTCGCCCCCGGTTCGGTTTATCATATCAATGTTTTGACCGCCATCACCGCCCTTTGTGACTGCTGGGGGATGACCACACCCTCACTGGTTCCTGATATCGGCATCATGGCAGGCGAAGATATGGTTGCTCTGGAGAAGGCTTGCCTGGATGCCATCAAAATTGAAGATCTTATTCCGGTTGGCGTTCCAGCCGGCCTGGTCCTGTCCGGGAAAGGGCACCTTTTTCAGCAGCTGCACGGTAAAGACCCCTTTATCCAGTTGACAAAGCTGGAAGAAGCCGGTCTGGGGCAGCAAGCCTACCAGCTGGTGAACGTACGCTGACTTGAATGACCGGACGCCTGGCGCGGCATCTGCACACCCGTCAATGCACGTGCAGCGGCAAGCCAGGTCGCTTCCCCGGCGGACCCAAACGAAAGTGAGGCGTCAGAGACCATGCACGTGCTGCTTATCAACACGGACCACTGGCCGGGCTATTTGCTGGGCTGCGGTGGCCATCCCCTGATCAGAACACCCGCACTGGATGCCATGGCCCGGTCAGGGGTGCGCTACACCCGCTGCTACAGCACATGCCCGGTATGCATCCCGGCCCGCCGCTCCTTGATGACCGGCCTTTCACCCGCGACCCATGGCGACCGCGTCTACAGTGACCATATGCCCATGCCGACTGCACCGACCCTGGCCGGGGTTTTGGCCGCGGGCGGCTACCAGACTGTCGCTGTCGGCAAACTGCATGTGTACCCACAACGCAACCGCATTGGTTTTCATGAGGTTATCCTGTCAGAAGAGGGGCGCAACCTGGGTGTCGGTCTCGATGATTATGAACTTTGGCTGGCTGATCAAGGTTTTGCCGGTCAGGCTTATGCGCACGGGATGAGCAACAATCAGTATTATGTCCGGCCATGGCATCTGCCGGAACAGGCCCATCCGACAAACTGGGCGACCCGGGAGGCTGTCCGCCAGATCAGGCGCCGTGACCCGACCCGACCGCTTTTCCTGTATGTCTCCTATGTCCATCCCCATCCGCCACTCGTGCCGCTGCAGACTTATCTGGACGGCTACCGTGCGATTCCGGATGAGCCGGTCATCGCGGATGACTGGCAGGCGGACGGCGTGGCCGCGATCGACGTGCTGCAGCGGGATACCGCCGGCCCCCAGGCCCTCTATGATGGGCAGGACCGCAAACTGGCCGTCCAGGCCTTTTACGCTCTGTGCACCCACATCGATCACCAGATCCGCCTGCTGCTAGGCTCCCTGCGGGAAGAGAACATGCTGGATGACACGCTGATCCTCTTTACCAGTGACCACGGCGACATGCTGTTTCAGCATGACATGCTGGGCAAGCGCGTGTTTTATGAACAAGCGGCCTCTGTGCCTTTGTTGATTTCGGGTACGCCGGTCAACGCGCTGGCCGGCCGATGTGATGATCGACTGGCCTGCCTGGAAGACATCATGCCGACCATTCTCAAACGCTGCGGACTGGCGGTGCCGGATTCTGTTGAGGGTCTGGATCTTCTGGGCAGTCAACGCCGCGGCAAGCTCTTCGGCGAGATCAGCGAAGGGCTGGCAGCTACGCGCATGGCGACTGACGGACGGTACAAGCTGATTTATTATCCGTCAGGTAATCATGTGCAGTTGTTTGACCTGGCTGAGGATCCCGGCGAACACCGCAATCTGGCTGATGTACCGGCTTATAGCAGTATTCTGCGGCAGCTTACTGATTTTCTGATCGCCAATCTGCACGGCGGGGATGAGGTTTTTGTCAGCGATGGCAGACTGGCAGGCCAGGCTGCGACGCAACCTGGTAAACGTCAGGATATCCAGCTGGGCGGGCAAAGAGGCTATCGCTGGCCGCCGCCGACCTCGCAGCCATCCTGAAGTTTTCAAACAATGCTCATGAAGAAACTTCAGACGATATGATGTGATCAGGAAAAGAGAGGAGCGACCGATGAAATACGCAATAACCAGACGGCGAATCACACCGGATGAGCCTGTCATGCAGTGTGGGTTTGCCGCGCGGACCCACAAAAGTGAAGGCGTCCATGATGACACCTGGGCCACACTGCTGCTGTTGCAGGATGACAAACGGGAAACAGCCGCGTTGATCTCCCTGGACGTGCTGTATGGCAACCGCAGTTTTGCTGATGGCGCCAAAGCCGCGCTGCGGGAGCATTATGGCCTTACACAGGTGATCATCAATTATTCCCATACCCACGGTTCTGTCCGGCTGGGCGGAGAACCACTGAACACCGATCCACAGGGACAGGCAGGCGATACAGACGGATTCCCCTGGACCAGCGGCAGCATGGCGGACAGCCGTGAGACGATGGTCGCCTATTACCGGCGAGTCCTCCAGGCCTTGCTGGACATGACCGATGAAGGGCTGCACAGTCTTGCGGCGGGCCGCATCGCTTTGTGCCGCGGCCAATCACGCTTCGGTATCAGCCGCAGGTACCCGTTGCCTGACGGCAGCGTGGCCTGGCGCCCTTACGACAGTGCTAAGGCCATGGATTCTGACCTCTTCCTGCTGAAATGCGAGGACATGGAAGGACACCTGACCGCGCTTGTTTACCAGTATGCCTGTCATCCAACCACGCTGGGTTCCGACAACTACCTGATCACAGCCGATTATCCCGGCGTGGTGCGCCGCATTCTCGAAGACAATCATCCCGGGCTGACCACCCTCTTTCTGCAAGGGTGTGGTGCCGATATCAAACCACGCGTCACCGCGGATGGTGATCGTTTTAAAAGCTGCACCTACGACGAGATGGAAACGGCCGCTGCAGGACTGGCAGCAGAAATTGAAGGGTATCTGGCTGAGGATACCTGGCGCGGCCTTGATCTTGACCTGGCCTTCTCACAGGATGACATCCGCCTGTTTGCCGAAGCCTGGCGGCCGCAACAGTGGCAGGCTTTGCTGGAAAATCCGGACGAACCGGACTACATCAAAACAGCTGTGCGCCAGCATGCCGCAAGTACGGAGGGGCGCAGCCCTTATTTCCCGTTCACAGTGCTGGTTCTCAGACTGGACAGACAGACCTGCCTGGTGGCGCTGGAAAATGAGATGGTCAATGAGATCGGAAAAAAAATAAAACATCTCTTCGCTCAGGATTTGCTGGTTCTTGGTTACAGCAACAGCGTCACCTGCTATATTCCCACCCGGCAGATCCTGCAGCAGGGTGGATATGAAGGTGATTCATTCAAACGAACCAATCTGACCGGTCCGTTCACACCGGAGACTGAAGATATCCTGATTGGCCGGGCCGCTGTACGTGTCAACGAAATGCTGAACCAGTCCTGATCCTGGAGGAAAAAGCAACCGGCAAGCCTTTACAAGCCCGTCTGCCTCAAGCAGTCGGGCCTGTGCCGTTATGATGCAAAGCCGGCAGCCGCCTGACTGTTGTCCGCAGAGACCGGCTGGTCAGGCAAAACGGGTGTGTTTCACTTTCCACTTTTTCAGCTTGATACCCAGCCAGAAGGTGTATATCCCCAGCGTGATGAAGGATAAGAGCAGCCATTTGATCCAGCTGCCGAACAGCTGGAAGGCTGTTCCGTCAAAAACCAGCCGGCGGCCGTTAATCACGGTGTGCTTGGCTTCCCAGCGGTAAACCATGCAGAAAGCCCAGGGATAGCAGATGCCCAGGGTGATCAGTGTGATGAAGGCGCCGGCCAGTCTCCAGCCGATCAGCTGCAGCAGACCGCCGTCGAAGAACGATTCTGTGGTGTGTGGATCCATGTTAGCCATTTTTTGTGAACCTCCAGAAGCCTGGAAAGGCTAATAAAAAACCCTGAGCCTTAAGCCCCAGGGTTTTCATTTTGGTGCGGCCAATGGGACTTGAACCCATACGGTTGCCCACACGCCCCTCAAACGTGCGCGTCTGCCAGTTCCGCCATGGCCGCAAGTGTCTTGGGATTGGCTGCGGGGCTCGGGCACTAGCCATTATACGCATCACCAGCTTCTTTTGTCAACAAAGACTTGAGGTTTCACCGGAGGCGCGATCAGTGGCGGTCAGGTGGCTGTGGCGGAGTCTTTGTCTGCATGCAGATCTTGCTTTGCATACAACTTGTGGTATGATGGGAAACGAAGTGCCGCGTTTTGCGGCGGGGAAGGACGGTTTGGTGTTGCGGTATTTCATTCTGGGCTTGTTTCTTTTTATCATGGTCCTGGTTGGCATCATCAGCTCGCGCAAGGTGAAGACAGCTGATGACTATGTGCTGGGAGGGCGCAGGATCGGATCATGGCTGTCGGCTTTTTCCTACGGTACAACGTATTTTTCAGCAGTCATATTTGTGGGCTATGCCGGCCGCTTCGGCTGGTCTTTTGGTGTATCTGCCACCTGGATTGGCATTGGCAATGCCGTCATCGGCAGCCTGCTTGCCTGGCTGCTGCTGGCCGAACGGACCAGGCGGATCAGCCAGGCCATGCAAACCGCGACGCTGGCTGAATTTTTCCGTAAACGTTATGACAGTGTTGGTCTGGAGCGCTTATCCGCGGTGATCATTTTTGTCTTCCTGATCCCATATTCTGCGTCAGTTTATCAGGGGCTGGGCTACATCCTTCAGCGCTTTTTCCAGGGGACCGTGCTGGCAGACATTCGCCTGAGCATGCTGCTGGTTGCTGTCATTACCGGCGTCTACCTGTTTTTCGGCGGTTATATTTCGACAGCCATCAACAGCATGATTCAGGGACTGATCATGACGGTGGGCCTTGTCTATATGGTTATCCGTGTCCTGATTCTGGCCGGTGGCCTGACCAGCGGCCTGGGTGAGCTGGCTGCCCTGCCTGCAACGGAAGGCGCCCTGGCAGCACCTTTCGGTCCGGCACCTCTGGATTTGCTGACCTTGGTCCTGATGACCAGCCTTGGGACTTTCGGCCTGCCTCAGATGATCTCCAAGTTCAACGGTATCCGTGACCGCAAGGCTGTGCGGCGGGCCACCGTCATGAGTACGGTGTTCGGCCTTGTGATCGGTGGCGGCGCCTATTTTACCGGCGGTCTTTCCCGAGTGCTTCATAACCGGCTGGGGATCCAGTTTGAGCAGACCAATCTGGACACCCTGATGCCGGCCATCTTTGAGGCCATTCTCTCACCGGGAATGATGGCGGTCCTGGTTATCCTCATGCTTTCAGCCTCCATGTCGACGCTGGCCTCCGTGGTCCTGGTATCGGCGCCGGTTTTCAGCAAAACCGTCCTGCGCAGGAACAGCATCGTGCTGATGCGCATCCTCTCCTTGTTCTTTGTCCTGGTTTCCTATCTGGTCGCCGTGATCCCCAGTGCCATTGTCACTTTGATGGCTTTTTCCTGGGGTGCCGTTTCCGGCTCCTTTATCGGCCCTTATATCTGGGGACTGTATGACCGCAGGCTGAACCGGGCCGGAGCGGCGGCAGGCATGCTCAGTGGCCTGGGCACGGTTGTCATCGGTGCCGCTGTGGTTCTGCTCAGTGGCGCGCCAACCGGTGCCTGGGCGCCGCGGCTGGCTGTTATCGCTTTGTTTGTGTCTCTCTTGACCACACCTCTGATCAGCCGGCTCACCCGCCGCTGGTCGAAAATACCTGAAGGAGCGAAATACCTATGATCTGGAATCCCGCTGAAAAAATGAATCGGCCTGATATGGCACGGTTGCAGCTGGAACGGCTGCAAATGACGGTCCACCGTGCCTATGAACGGGTGCCTTTTTACCGTCAACGGCTTGATGAAGTCGGCATCCGGCCCGAGCAGATCCGTTCACTGACAGATCTGGAGGCTGTGCCTTTTACATTGAAAAATGATTTACGTGACCATTATCCCTACGGCCTCTTTGCCGAACCTTTGCGCAACATCATCCGTTTCCATTCATCTTCCGGCACAACCGGCAAGCCGATCGTGGTTGGCTACACCCGTCAGGACATGGAAAACTGGACAGACTGCTGCGCCCGGGTAGCTTCAGCTGCCGGTGTCACAGATCAGGATATCTGCCAGATTTCCTTTGGCTATGGCATGTTTACCGGTGGCTTTGGCATCCATGCCGGTGTTGAGCGAGTCGGGGCAGGTGTTATACCGATTTCCAGCGGCAACTCTGAACGCCAGCTGATGTTCATGCAGGATTTTGGCACCACAGTGCTGGTAGCCACCCCGTCCTATGTGCTGCACCTGACTGAAGTCATGCGCAGCCTGGAAATCGGCAGGGAAGACCTGAAACTGCGCGTCGGCATGTTCGGCGGTGAGGGGCACACCCCTGAGATGCGTGCCTTGATCGAACAGCGCCTGGGTATCCTCGATACGCAAAATTACGGCCTCACCGAAATCTGCGGACCTGGTGTTTCCTATGAGTGTCTGGAAAACTGCGGCATGCATATCAATGAAGACCATTTCTATCCGGAAATCATCAACCCGGAAACCGGCGCCGTGCTGCCCGAAGGCGAAGAAGGCGAACTGGTCCTGACCACCTTGACCAAAGAAGGCATCCCCATGCTGCGGTACCGCACCAAGGACATCACCAGGCTGACGCGTGAGCCTTGCCATTGCGGGCGCACCAACGTGCGCATGGAATTGGTGCGCGGTCGTTCCGATGACATGATGGTTATCCGGGGTGTTAATGTTTTTCCATCACAGGTTGAATCAGTTTTGATGACCATTAAGGGAATTGGCCCGCAATATCAGATCATTGTGACCACCGAGCAGTTTATGGACAAGATGGAGGTCCAGGTGGAGCTGGTTGACGGGCAGCTTCTGGAAAGCTATGCCGGACTGGAAAAACTGACCCGCGAAATCAAGCAGAAAATCCGCATCGTACTGCAAATCGATGTCAAGGTGACGCTGCTCAATCCCCAGACGCTGGAGCGGACAGCCGGCAAGGCCAAGCGTGTTGTCGATCTACGTGAAAACAGGAATTTTTAAGCGGCTATGTACGGCAGCGCTTGCAGTGGTGCCGGGAATCAAGGATAATAGGAAGACGCGGCTGCCGCCCGAGCGGAAAGGCGGCCGTTCCAGAAAAAAGTAAAGTGGTGATCAATTGAAAGATATTCTACTCGGCAATGAAGCCATTGCGGCCGGTGCTTATGCGGCCGGTGTCAAGGTGATATCCTCATACCCCGGCACACCCAGTACGGAAATAACAGAAGCGGCAGCCCGCTACGAGCGGATCTGGTGCGAATGGGCCCCCAATGAGAAGGTCGGCCTGGAAGTGGCGATCGGCGCCAGCATGGCCGGCGCGCGGGCGATGAGCTGCATGAAGCATGTTGGCTTGAATGTGGCGGCGGATCCGCTGTTCACATCTTCATACACCGGTGTTCATGGCGGACTCGTGATTGTTGTGGCTGATGACCCCGGTATGCACAGTTCCCAGAATGAGCAGGACAGCCGCCACTATGCCCGTGCTGCCAAACTGCCCCTTTTTGAACCCGCGGACAGTCAGGAATGCCAGGACATGGTCCTGGCAGCTTTCAACTTGTCCGAACAGTATGACACACCCGTGCTTGTCCGCCTGACCACGCGCGTGTCTCATTCACGCTCTCCTGTCGCAGCGGCGGACGTACAGGGACAGACTGTCCTGCCCTATGTGAAAGATGTTCAGAAAAATGTCATGATGCCGGCTATGGCCATCGCACGGCACAAGCTGGTGGAAGAACGCATGGCACAATTGTCACAGGATGCAGGCGTTGTCGGGCGCCATGAAGTGACTTACGGATCAGGCAGCCTTGGCATCGTCACGTCGGGAACCGCCAGCCAGTATGTCAAAGAAGCCCTGCCGGATGCCTCTGTGTTTAAGCTGGGCCTGGTCTGGCCGTTGCCTCTGAATGATCTGCGGGCTTTTGCCGGGAAGGTTGACCGCCTGGTGATTGTCGAAGAGCTCGATCCGATCATTGAGACAGAGCTGCGCGCCGCGGGTATTGCCTGTGAAGGCAAAGCGCTTTTTACACCGCTGGGTGAATACTCAACCAGTCTGCTGCGCCGTGTGCTGACCGGAGAGGCGGAGCCTGTCGCTGCTCTGGACCGGGAAGCACTGACCGCCGCGCCACCCCGTCCGCCGGTGATGTGCGCCGGCTGTCCCCACAAAGGCCTGTTCATGGCCCTTAGCCGTTTGAAAGTGATCGTCAACGGTGATATCGGCTGCTACACTTTGGGAGCGCTCAATCCGACCAACGCCATGGACACTTGTGTTTGCATGGGCGCTTCCATTGGCATGGCCCACGGAATGGACAAAGCAAGCGACGCAGCGCTGTCCCGCAGGACAGTGGCTGTCATCGGTGACTCGACATTCCTGCATTCAGGCATGACCAGTCTGCTGAACAGCGTTTATAACCGCAGTGACAGCACCATCCTGATACTGGACAATTCCATTACCGGCATGACCGGCCATCAGCAGAACCCGGCAAGCGGCCGCGATATCCGCCTGCATGAGGCGCCGGCTGTTGATCTGGCTGAACTTTGCCGTGTGCTGGGGGCGGCCACGGTGCGTGAAGTGGACCCGGCTGATACCAAACAGGTCGAGAAAGCAGTCGCGGAAGAAGTCGCACGTAACGGCGTCTCCGTGATCATCGCACGTCGCCCTTGTGCCCTGATCCCATCCGGGAAAGGCAGTCCGCAACAGGTGGTCCGGCTGGACCGGGACCGCTGCACGCGCTGTCGTGCCTGCATCCGCATCATGTGTCCGGCTCTGACAGCCGGTCCTGATGGCTTTCCTGTGATCGATCCGACCACATGCAATGGCTGCAACCTCTGTGTGCGCGTTTGCAGGTTTGGTGCCTTGTCCGGCGGAGGTGAAAAAGCATGATCAGCCAATTGAACCTGGTTCTGGCAGGTGTCGGCGGCCAGGGCACTCTGGTGGCCGGCAAACTGCTTGGTGTCGTGGCAACCCGTCTCAACCTTGATGTCAAAGTATCTGAAGTTCACGGTATGGCTCAGCGAGGTGGCAGCGTTATCACCTATGTACGCATGGCGCCCCGGGTCCATTCCCCGATCGTTGAATCAGGCTGCGCCGATGTGCTGCTGGCTTTTGAAGAGCTGGAAGCCTTGCGCTGGTCCCACCTTTTAGCCGAAAAAGGCGTCCTGCTGATCAACCGGAACCAGGTGGTGCCGATGTCTGTCAGCATGGGCAAAGCCACCTATCCGGAAAACATCATCCAGAACCTGCAGCAGGCTGCCGGCGAAAAAGCGCTTGTGCGCGCCCTGCCGGCAACCGAGTTGGCTCTGCAGGCCGGCAGTTCGCGAGCCGTCAACATGGTCATGATAGGTGCCATGTGCGCCGGCCTTGAGCTTCCTGAGCCTATTTTCAGGGAAGCAATTGACAGCGTTTTCCCGGAAAAACTGCGTGCCCTCAACCAGCAGGCGTTTAGTCTTGGATCTGCTATAATGAAAGACAGCAAGACACTGGGCATTTAAGCCAACGTCTTGAACAGCGCTGAAGACTTGAAGCGCTCGTGCCATCACAGGGAGGTGCCGTCATGCTCGTAAAACAGATATCTGTTTTTCTGGAAAACAAATCAGGCCGGCTGGCAGAAGTGACCCGTACGCTAAAAGACAGGCAGGTCGACATCCGAGCGCTGTATATTGCTGATACAACGGAGTACGGCATCCTGCGCATGATCGTTGACCAGCCGGAAAAAGCCCGTGATGTCTTAACTGAAGCGGGCTTTACCGTCAGTTCCACCCAGGTGATCGCCATCGCGATCGCAGACCGCCCGGGCACTCTGGACGACGCGCTGGAGACACTTAGCTCAGGTTCAATATCAGTAGACTATCTTTATGCCTTTGTTGGCCGTTCTTCAGAAGATGCCATCGTGATCATCCGGGTGGAGAACCCGCAGCTGGCCCTGGAAAAACTACATGAAGCCGGTGTCCGAGTGTTGGACTGCAAGGAGGTCTACGGAACTTGAGTCAGGCAGCCTACCAGGCATTTGGTATCTCAGCCGCAGTCTGGCAGCTGGCGCAAGAGGCCAGGTCTGCTGTGGCAGAAAAATTTCAAGAAATTGCCCGCATCCGGGAGATCAACCAGCTGAAGGTCCTGGCTGCCATGCAGCAGGCCGGCTTGTCTGAAGCCTATTTTGGCGGGTCGACAGGCTATGGTTATGGTGACCTGGGCCGGGAACAGATTGAATCTGTCTATGCCTCCTGCTTCGGCGCCGAGGCGGCCCTGGTCAGGATCCAGATCAGCACCGGGACCCAGGCGATCACCCTCTGCCTCAATGCCTTGCTGCGGCCCGGTGATGAGCTTTTAGCTGTGACAGGCCAGCCATATGACACCTTGCAGACAGTGATCGGCAGCAAGCCGCCCCGGGCGGGAGGCCAGGTTGACAACGGCACCCTGCGTGATTTTGGTGTTGTCTACCAGGAGGTTGGGCTCTTGCCGGATGGCAGCCCTGACCTGCCGGCCATAGCAGCCGCTGTTACCGGCAAGACGAAGGTAATCCTGGTGCAAAAGTCGCGTGGCTACGCCCGGCGGCGCAGTCTCAGGGTAGACGATATCAGAAGGATCTGCCAGACAGTCCGGGCCGCCAGTCAAAAAGCAATCGTCTTTGTTGACAACTGCTATGGTGAATTTGTTGAAACAGAAGAACCCTGCCTGGCAGGCGCGGATCTTTGTGCCGGCTCCCTGATCAAGA
>LSQX01046831.1_pt3 | contig 38073 bp, 44 predicted proteins | sample 654561 | NCBI WGS metagenome assembly LSQX01 (sample SAMN04489861, study PRJNA283612) | anaerobic digester metagenome | isolation source: 4 biogas reactors fed with cattle manure at either 37C or 55C with and... | place: Denmark: Kongens Lyngby | collected 2014 | reverse complement strand
TTGTGATGCACAGCTCTTGTGGGGCATTGCTTTTGTGGGAGCGCATCTTATGCGCGATAATGATTTAGTGTTGTTGGATGGTTTGTTTCGCGCAAGAGTTGCGCTCCTACAGCAAAGCGGTCGCTGCGTTGCCGGTTTTTGGGACACGGTACTTGTGGGAGCGCATCTTATGCGCGATTGATTTTGGTGTTGTTGGATGGTTTTTTTCGCGCAAGAGTTGCGCTCCCACAGTTGGCGCACAGCTCTTGTTGTGGGGCGCAACATACATAATTTTCACACGGGTTGGCCTAATGCCAGCCCGCATTAAAAAACAGGAGTAGACCCTATGGCTCTAATTACTATGCGTCAATTGCTGGATCATGCCGCCGAATTTGGCTATGGCATCCCAGCTTATAACGTGAACAACCTTGAGCAAATGCGCGCGATTATGGAAGCGGCTGATCACACCAATTCTCCGGTGATTGTCCAGGCTTCAGCCGGTGCGCGCAAATATGCTGGCGCCCCGTTTTTGCGTCACCTGATATTAGCGGCAATCGAAGAGTTCCCGCACATTCCCGTCTGTATGCACCAGGATCACGGCACCAGCCCAGCGATTTGCCAGCGTTCGATCCAACTGGGTTTCAGCTCAGTGATGATGGACGGCTCGCTCCTTGAAGACGGTAAAACCCCATCCGACTATGAGTACAACGTCGAAGTGACCCGCCGTACCGTAGAAATGGCACATGCCTGCGGTGTGTCGGTAGAAGGAGAGCTGGGTTGCTTAGGTAGCTTAGAAACCGGTATGGCCGGTGAAGAAGACGGTGTGGGCGCGGAAGGCGTGTTGGATATGGAGCAAATGCTCACCGATCCAGAAGAGGCGGCTGATTTTGTTGCGAAAACCAAGGTGGACGCACTGGCGATTGCCATTGGTACCAGCCATGGCGCGTATAAATTCACCAAACCACCTACTGGCGATACCCTAGCCATCGAGCGTATCAAAGAAATCCACGCGCGCATTCCGAACACGCACCTGGTGATGCACGGCTCCAGCTCGGTGCCGCAGGATTGGTTGAAAATTATCAACGAATACGGCGGCGACATTGGCGAAACCTATGGCGTGCCAGTGGACGAAATCGTCGAAGGTATCAAGCACGGCGTGCGTAAAGTGAATATTGACACCGACTTGCGTTTAGCCTCAACGGGCGCGATTCGTCGCTACTTGGCGCAAAACCCCAGCGAGTTTGACCCGCGCAAATACTTGGCGGAAACCGTTAAAGCCATGCGTGATATCTGTATCGCACGTTATGAGGCCTTTGGTGCGGCTGGAAATGCCAGCAAAATCACCCCGATCTCCATGGAAATCATGTATCAGCGTTATGCCAGCGGTGAGCTGTATAAATAAGCTGAATTATTAGCTGTATAAAAAACCCGTGCTAATTACAGTGCGGGTTTTTTTGCAAGCGAAGCGTGAGCGATTAATTTTTACCCGGGCTTAGTTAGCGAGTTGAACCTAGTTTGAACGGGTTAATCGTGACTATTGACATAAGTATTAATAGATATACTATCCGTTAACTAATTTTTTTTGTAAGTAACTCATGGAGAGTAGCAATATGTTTAAGAAAACCTTAGCAGCCGCTTTAATTTTGGGCCTAGCCAGCACTGGTGCACAGGCAGCGGATTGGGATGTGTCGGGTTATATTCAGGGTAATATTGGACAGTCGAAAGCTGAAAAGCCGAGCTTTGTAAAGCGCGAAGCTCAGAGCTTACCAGGTACTACTAAGTCGGATAGTAAAGATACTGCCTATAAGCTGATCGTAGGATTACAGTTAAACCCCTACGTAGCATTAGAAGCGCAGTATGTGGATTTAGGTAAAGCAAACTATAAAATTCGCAGCGCTGGTAACGAAAATAAAATCAGAACCAGTACGAAGGGCTTGGGTGCTAACCTAGTGGGTACTTTACCGATTGAGAGCTTCACTTTATTCGCTAAAGCTGGTCTACACAATATGGAAACTAAGCTTTCTGATAAAACTAATCTAGGCTACTCTGCTAGTGGAACAACTCGCCAATGGACGCCTTCATATGGCATTGGCGCAAGCTATGAGTTTGTTGAAAACTTAGCAGCAGTAGTTGAGTATGAGCGTTATCACAAAGCAGCAGATGATAAGGCTTGGGCAGGTTACACGAAAGAAAGAGTTAGCGTGAAGCATGATATTGATATGTTTTCCGCCGGTATCCGCTACAAGTTCTAATCTTGCTAGCTGAATAAAAAGGGGTGCACAGGTTGCGCCCCTTTTTTGATCCGCTTGACAATACTCATCCGACGCGTCTTTTTGCTAGCCATAGAGTTTGGACATAGAATTATCCCTGAAACTTTTAGCGCTGTGCTTTATGATGAGCGTCAAACTATGTGGGGGTGTTTATGCAAGGTAATAAACAAGTTGTAGCCTGTTTAATCGATTTGCTACGCGGTGAGCTGGCGGCGCGGGATCAGTATTTTCTGCATTCTAGACAATACGAAGATCTGGGTTTGACCAAGCTGTATGAGCGTATCAACCACGAAATGGAAGAAGAAACCCAGCATGCCGATGCCATCCTTAAGCGTATTTTATTTTTGGAGGGCACGCCGGATATGACGCCTGAGCCGGTCAACCCAGGTACAGATGTGCCCAGTATGCTGCGTAATGATTTGGCAGTTGAGTATCTGGTGCAGAAAAATCTAGCCGATGCGATTGCACTCTGTGAAGAGCATCAGGATTACGTCACGCGTGACATGTTGTTAGAACAGCAGCGGGATACAGAAGAAGATCATATGTACTGGTTGGAAAAACAGCTGCGTTTGATTGAGCTTATTGGTCTGTCAAATTATCTGCAGGCACAAATGTAATTTATGTCGATTCAGTTGCGTGATGATCAGACGCGTTATGGGCTGGTCAGTGTTTTGTTGCATTGGACAATCGCTGTGCTGATTGCTGTGCTGATTGGGCTGGGGTTATGGATGGTCAGCCTGAGCGTGTTTGATTCTTGGTACCGTACCGCGCCTATGCTGCATACCAGTTTGGGTGTGGTGGTGGCGTTGTTGATGTTGATTCGTTTGCTCTGGCGTATGCCATCTGCAACGCCTGCGCCTGCAGTGGCGCGTAGTCCCGTTATGATGCTGCTGGGCAAGCTGGTGCACCGAATCATGTATGCGAATGTGTTTGTTGTGGTGGTCTCGGGCTATTTAGTCGCAACAGGCAGTGGTCGGGCGTTAGAGTTTTTTAATCTGTTTTCTGTGCCGGCAATGCTGCATGTTTCAACCCGTCAGGTTGAGCTGTTTAAAACCCTTCATGAATTGAGTGTGTGGTTTTTGGTTGGTTTAATAGTGTTGCATGTGGCGGCGGTGTTGAAGCATCAGCTGATTGATAAAGAACCCATCCTGCAGCGGATGAAGCCTTAGGCAGTATTGGCCCAGAAACAAAACCCTAAAAACTCTTTTAAAAACGAATTCCAACGGCTCTGTGGGAGACTGGCTTTTGGGTGGGGTGGGCACAGTTCTTGTGGGAGCGCATCTTATGCGCGATTAGCTTTGGTGATGCTGGATAGTTTGTTCGCGCAAGAGTTGCGCTCCCACAGAGGCGCCTCACATCAACTGCACGGACTAAAACGATCTTGTGGGAGCGCATCTTATGCGCGATTGGTTTTGGTGTTGCTGGATGGTTTATTTCGCGCAAGAGTTGCGCTCCCACAGAGGCGCCTCACATCAACTGCACGGACTAAAACGATCTTGTGGGAGCGCATCTTATGCGCGATTGTGGTTCGGCGTGGCTGGGTGGTTTGTTTCGCGCAAGAGTTGCGCTCCCGCAGAGGCGCCTCATACAGTAGCGCGGTCAATAGGCTGCCGGTCTTTGGGGTTAGATTCCATGCAGCAGTTGGGCGAAATCTCCGCCATCGATAAACTCGGCGCAGTCTTTGTGCGGGCTGTGGCTATCGGGTTGGGCGACGCAGCGCAGGTGTTGGATGCCATAACGTTGCGCGCTACGAAGGACATTCAGGCTGTCATCAATAAATAGCGTGCGCTGTGGATCAAATGGATAGTGCTGCTGCAAGTGTTGCCAAAACTCCTCGCGCTCTTTTGGGTAACCGTAATCATGCGAGCTAACAATGGCATCCAAGCCTGCGGCTAAATCAACCCGTTCAAGCTTGATGTCCAGAGAATGACGGTGGGCATTGGTCACTAAAATCACCTGTTTATCCGCCTGCTGCAAGCTGTGCAAAAACTCTAAAGCATGCTCACGTGGCGCAATACGCGCGGATTGCTCGCGCTTCATCTCACGAATGGGCAGTTGCAGTTTTTCAGTCCAAAACTCAACGCAATACCACTTCAACTGACCCGTATACGAGTTGAGCAACGGCACCACATGGGCTTTAGCGTCATGGATGTTGAGCGAATGCTGTTGCGCATAACGCTGATGCAGGTAATCGAGCCAGAAAAAATTATCAAAATGCAGATCCAGCAGCGTGCCGTCCATATCCAGCAAAACGGTATCAATTTGCGACCAAGGTAAGGCTGTCATAAAAGAGTATAAAAATAATGAATTAAGCGCGCTATCATAGCCTGTAATGAAAGGAGAGGTTAACTGATGCGAGTAAAGCCAGAGATTTTAAGTTGTGAGCAAATAGCCCAGACCCGTATTTTCCGTGTGGAGCAAATGCAGCTCAGGTTCAGTAATGGCGAAGAGCGCACCTATGAACGCCTGCGCGGTCGAGCTGACGGGCATGGCGCGGTGATGATTGTGGCGCTGGATGAGCGCAATAATGCAGTGTTGATCGAGGAGTACTGCGCTGGCAGTGCCCGTTATGAATGGTCGCTGCCCAAAGGACTCATAGATGCCGGTGAGGATGCTTTGCAAGCGGCCAACCGCGAATTGCAGGAAGAAGCCGGCTTTGCCGCCAAAGAGTTAGAAGTGCTCGCCGAGCTGAGTTTGTCGCCCGGCTACATGAGCCAGCGGGTGACGGTGGTGCTGGCGCGGGATATTTACCCGTCCAGCTTACCCGGCGATGAGCCCGAACCCATGCGTGTGCGTACCCATCCGCTGTCTGATTTGCTCGCACTGCTACGTGAACCGAATTTCTCCGAAGGCCGCGCTTTGGGTGCGCTCTATATTGCGCGAGATGTGCTGATGGAGCGAGGCCAGTGGTGATGAATGCGCAGCAGATTCAAGCACTGCTAAAGCTGGTAGAGGAAGCAGGGCAGCAAACATTGCCATTTTGGCGCGCTGATGTAAGCGTGAGCAGTAAAGCCGATGACAGTCCGGTTACCGCTGCAGATATGGCGGCGCATCGCGTGTTAGTCGCGGGCTTACAGCAGCTTACCCCTGATATACCCGTTTTATCAGAAGAGGCCTGTGATATTCCCCTAGCCCAGCGCCAACAATGGCAGCGGTGGTGGTTGGTTGACCCGCTGGATGGCACCAAAGAGTTTATCGCTGGCAGTGAAGAGTTCACCGTTAATGTGGCGTTGATTGAGGCTGGTCAGGTGGTGTTTGGCCTAGTGGGTGTGCCGACGCAGAATGTGATTTATTATGGCGGTAAAAATTCAGGTGCTTGGCGTGTTGAGCAAGGTAAGACACATGCCATTAGTGTGGCAAAACCCGCGCAACCCTTGCGTGTTTTAGCCAGTTTGCGCCATTCCAGTCTAGAGCAGCAGCAGCTAATGCAGCGTTTACAGCAAGAAGCTGAAATTGAGCTACTCAATGCCGGCAGCTCGTTGAAGTTTTGTTGGTTGGCAGAAGGTAAAGCCGATCTGTACCCGCGTCTTGCGCCTACGTCGCAATGGGATACAGCAGCCGCGCAGGCAGTGTTGGAAGGCGCAGGCGGAGAGGTGATTGATGAACAGGGTAATTCAATAACTTATGTAGCTCGAGAAAGCCACTTAAACCCGTACTTTTATGCCCTGCCAAAAGGTTCTGTGTGGCGCGATAAAATAGTGAATGCAGCGCTGCCAAAGCGTACCGACTAACGTCTCAAGGCTGCAGGAGAAAAAACATAGCACACTAACCAACTATTTTTTAAGCAGTAAGGCATATGAATAACAATAACACGCCAAATTTACTTAAAGTCATCGTTGCCGGTGCCCTTATTTTATTAGTGGTGCACACCCTTGGGCGCTTTATCTACACACCTTTGCTGCCATTGCTGATTGCCGATGGCGCGCTGACGATCAAGCAGGGTGCAGATATTGCCAGTTGGAACTACCTAGGCTATTTGATCGGTGCATTGCTGGCGATGCGCTGGCACCGTATTGAGCAAATTCGTAGTGTGTTGCCTTGGGCGTTAGGGATAAATGTGCTCTGCACCTTTCTGCAGACACAAACGGATAGCTTCGAGCTTCTTTCAATGTTGCGGCTGATTAATGGGATTAGTAACGGCATTGTATTTGTGCAGGCGCCGGCGTTTATTTTAGAGTGGCTGGCGCGCCACGGACGCGCCAGTGCCAGCGGCTTGGTTTACCTAGGCGTTGGCGTTGGTCTGATCGTTTCCAGCGCCTTGGTTAGCATACCTGCCGACTGGTTATCAGGCTCCGAACGTTGGTGGCCTGCGTTTATTTTAAGTGTGCCGTTGGCCATTTGGGGTTGGCGACAGCTGATGCGGCTCGAAGTGGCATCGCCCATCACGGTGAGTTCCGCCGGTATACCAGCCAGCAGCAAGCTATTAGATAAAAACAGCACCCCGTTGTTCTTATCCTATGCCGGTGCAGGCATGGGCTATATTTTGCCCATGACCTTCCTGCCGACACTGGCATCACAGTTACCGGATATACCTAAAGCGCTGGTTGGCTATAGTTGGTTGGTGGTTGCTTTAGCGACTTTACCCGCGCCTTGGATTTGGAACAAAGCCGGCGCGTTGCTGGGCGATGCGGTAGCGTTGCGGGTCAATTACGGGCTGCAACTATTAGGTGTCTTGGCGGTGTTGGTCGTGCCGGGTACCGTGGGCGTCTTGCTTTGCGCGTTGCTGGTGGGCAACACCTTCCTAGGTACCGTCTTGTTGTCTCAGCGCTTAGCTAGAACCTTACACCCCCACCAAGGGCCACGTCTCTCGGCAGCACTGGTCGCGCTTTATAGTGTAACTCAGTTGGGCGGTCCATGGCTGACAAAACAATGGCTAAACGCCGGTGGCACTCTGCAGGGCGCATTCTGGTTAGGCGCTGGGGCATTGGTCTGGGGGCTGTTCTGGGCCTTCCTTGTTCCGCGAAGAAGTTGACAAAAGTCATGGACTTAGCGTTTTGCTAATGATGTTACAAATTAAAATACTTATTATTCGCGCATAGAATATACTTTTACAAAGACCAATAGCATTGGTTAAACAGTGCGATCCTGTCTTTGATAGACCCTATATAGAGCTATCTAGTTGCTACACCTTATAAATTATAGGTGTCATGCCAACTAGGATTAAACTGTGTAGAAATAAGCTTTCAATTTGCAGCATGCAAAAATGATGACTTTTTAAGGTGAGTAAGCATGAATGACTTGAATCCAACAGCAATGGATTTGGAAAAGCTGCGTGAAAGCGCAGACGATGCGGGGCAGTTGCTCAAAGCATTAGGCAATCCAGATCGTTTACTGCTGTTATGCCAGCTGGTAGAAGGTGAAATGAATGTGGGCGAGCTGGAGAAACGCTTACAAATCGTGCAGCCGACATTGTCACAGCAGCTAGGTGTGCTGCGTCGCGAGGGTATGGTTGATACTCGGCGTAGTGGGCGACAAATTTACTACCGCATCAGCAGTCCAGATGCGCTGGCTATTATCAAAACGTTACATGACCTGTATTGCGCAGTGCCTGAGTCATAACAGCACAGCAAGCGCCGTATACGCCTAAATGCCCCTATTGCTTCTTGTAAAAATGCTCTATATTTGTTTTAACTTTGCTTGATTGTCTGTTTTCCCTGTGCGTTGCTTGTGCAGAGAAAGAGTCCAGCAAGGTAAAAGTAAACAAGCTTCATTCTATTCGCTCACTAAGTTTGGACTTGGAGGCAAATATGAAAACAAATATGGCGGTTTGGGATCGTGCAGCGCGTGCTGCAATAGGTGTATTGCTTGTTGTACTCACCTTGGTTGGTGTTATCGGCTGGTGGGGCTGGATAGGTATTGTGCCGTTAGTCACCGCAGCTATGGGAAATTGTCCTGCTTATACTGTCTTCGGTTTTAGTACCTGTAAAAAGTGTAACGACAAAAGCTAGCATGCGTAGGCGATTGTCTTTAAAAAAGCACCCTCAGGGGTGCTTTTTTATGCCCAGGTGTTTTTAAGCTGATACTATTCCCGAGTGAATTTTTGACGCTCTAGGGTGCCAAGCTACTTTAATTATCTAGACTTATAAATATGACGATGAGGGCGTGATGCAGCCATTTAAATATTTAACCGAGCAGTTGGCGGTGGCGGGACAGTTGCAGCCGGAAGACATGCAGCGTGCACATGCGGCAGGCTTTAAGACAATCATAAATAATCGACCGGATGCAGAAGAGGCGGGACAGCCTACCAATCAGGCTATTGAGCAGGCAGCAGCGCAGTTGGGCTTAGACTATTACTTTATGCCAGTGCTCGCGTCGCAATTAACCGATGACAATATTGCCGAATTTACTAAGCTGGCTCCCCAGATAGAGAGTCCTGTGCTGATGTTTTGCCGTACAGGAACGCGCTGTACCTATTTGTGGGCATTAGCAGAGGCGGCGAATCAGGATGTGCAATGGCTGGTAGAGCAGGCGCAGCAAGCGGGTTATGACTTAAGTGGTATTGCTGCACGCATGGAGCAAAGACGGCAAAAATAAACTTGTAGTGGGCAGAATCTTAAATTCAGTGCTGGCGTAATAGCGGGATGTGAATATTTGCCGCAGGGTAAGTACATAACATATAAAGGAAATTTCGTTGAAACAGGCTAGCTGGTTGACGTAGATCAAGTATGTAAATTTTATCTGCTGCACAGTTAACCTAGTCATAACGAGAGGTGAAACCTATGCATAAGCTAACTACATTAGCCCTAACAATCGGCTTTAGCGTTGCTGCCATAGCAGCGCCGCGCAACGAACCAATCCAGCCCATTGAGCCAGCAGCAATCACAGATGAAGCCAAGGTGGAGTTGGGTAAACAGTTGTTTTTCGACCCGCGTCTATCCAAGTCTGGCTTTATTTCCTGTAACTCATGCCACAACCTGAGTATGGGTGGTACGGACAATATCCCAACATCCATTGGTGATCAGTGGCAAGAAGGTCCGATTAACTCGCCTACAGTACTGAACTCCAGCTTAAACGTTGCTCAGTTCTGGGATGGTCGTGCCGCGGACTTGCAAGAGCAGGCGGGTGGCCCTATCGCGAACCCAATGGAAATGGGTTTTACCCATGAGCTAGCCGTTGAAGTGTTGCAGTCTATTCCTCAATATGTAGACAGCTTTAATCAGGTTTACAACGTTAAGAAAATCACCATTAACGAAGTTACAGATGCCATTGCCGAGTTTGAGAAAACCCTAGTTACGCCGAACTCGCGTTTTGACCTCTGGCTCAAAGGCGATGACAAAGCACTGACCAAAACGGAGCTTAAAGGCTATGAGTTGTTTAAAGGTATTGGCTGTACTGCGTGTCATAATGGTGTGAACGTAGGTGGTAACTCGTTCCAGAAAATGGGCTTGTACGAAGAGTATGTCACCAAGAACCCTGCTGAGGGTGTGGCTGGCTTGACCGGTAATGACTTGGATCGCTTCAAATTTAAAGTTCCAACGCTGCGTAACGTAGAATTGACCTACCCCTACTTCCACGACGGTGAGTACTGGACTTTGGAAGAGGCGACCGACGTAATGGCGCGCTTGCAGTTGGGTCGTACGTTAAAGAAAACCGAGATTGACAACATTGTCGCTTTTTTGAAAACGCTGACTGGTGAGCAGCCAACATTCACCATGCCTATTCTGCCGCCATCTACTAATGCAACTCCGCGCCCGGAGCCATTTGTTAAAAAGTAATTGGCATAGAAAAAAGCAAACCCGCCGCAATGGCGGGTTTGTTCGTTTAGGGCTGCTGTTTTTGGAGCGCATCTTATGCGCGATTGGATTCAGCGCTGCAGGTTGGTTTTTTTCGCGCAAGAGTTGCGCTCCCACAGTGTTAAGCGTCGCTGCACCGGGCTTGGGTTGGCACAGCTCTTTGNNGGAGCGCATCTTATGCGCGATTGGAATTATCCGATAGCAGCTGAGTTATTAGCTGATTAGTTGCTCAAACTCAGCAGCTGGCATGGGTCTGCCGAAGAAATAGCCCTGCGCCAAAATACAGTTGCTTTGCCGTAAAAACTCAGCCTGTTCTAGGGTTTCTATACCTTCAGCCTGAATTTCCAGTTGCATGCTAAAGCCTAAGGCAATGATGGCGCGCACTATGGCGGCGTCACTGCCGTCGCTCGGTAGATGGCGGACAAAGCTTTGATCTATCTTGAGTTTATGCACGGGAAGGGATTTAAGACGGTTCAGCGATGAAAAACCCGTGCCAAAGTCATCAAGCGCTAAGCGCACATTCATATCGCAAAGCTTGTTTAGCAAGCTGTCAGCACGCTCTACATCGTCCATGACTGCGCTTTCAGTAATTTCGAGTTCTAAATAACTGGGGTCAAGTTGGCTATCGGCTAGAGCCTCAACAACTTTATTAGTGAAATCTATGCGGCTAAACAGTCTGCTGGAGACGTTAACAGCAACAAATTTAAGGTCTAAGTCAGCATCCAGCCAAGCTTTCATTTGTTGGCAGCTAGTGTTTAGCACCCACGAATCAATATTGGTAATTAAGCCGCTGTCTTCAGCAATAGGGATAAAATCAGCGGGTGCGATCATACCGCGCTCGGGATGCATCCAACGCACCAAGGCTTCGCAGCCTACGATACGTTCTTTGCTTAATGAGTATACAGGTTGGAAAAACACCCTTAGCTGATTGTTTTCCAGCGCATAGCGCAGCTCACTAGCAATGCGTAGTCTTTGGTAAGCTTGATCAGTTAGCTCGCTGGTATAAAAAGCAAAAGTCGCACGGCCAATGGCTTTGGCTTTGCTTAAAGCAGTGTCTGCATTACGGAAAACTTCTTCTGAGGACTTGCCGGACATTGGGAACAAGCAAATACCAATACTGGCAGTAATGAATATTTCATTACTATCCACAATAAAGGCTGTATCAAACAACGTGAGTATTTGTTGTGCAAGGGTAGCGGCTTCAGCGGCACTGTTAACGTTGTCAAACACCACCGCGAACTCATCGCCGCCAAAACGTGAGAGGGTGGCATTGTTCTCCATAAACTGGCTGAGTCGCTCTGCAGCAGCCTTTAACAGCTCATCGCCTTGCGAGTGCCCGAGGCTCTCGTTGATGTTCTTAAAATGGTCTAGGTCGACGATAAACAGTGCTGCTTGGGTTTTACTCTGTATGGCCCTGCGCAATGACAGTTTAATATGTTCATGCAACAGCAAACGGTTGGACAGGTTGGTCAGCGGATCATAATGGGCTAGGAAGCTCAGCTCAGATTGCGAGCGCTTGAGCAAAGAAATATCAGAAAAAATCGCCACGCTGTAAGTAACGAAGCCGTTTTCATCGCGTATCAGACGAATACTTTGCAGTTGTGGCAGGATTTCGCCATTTTTGCGGCGGTTCCAAATTTCACCGCACCAGTAATCCTGTTCCTCTAGGGAGCGCCACATTTCTTGGTAAAACTCTTTGGTGTGCCGACCCGACTTAAATAAACGCGGGTTTTTACCTAGTACTTCATCAGATTGATAACCTGTAATTAACGAAAAAGCAGGATTAACAAACACAATGGTGTTGTTGTGATCGCTAATTAAGACGCCTTCATGAGTGGCTTCGAAGACGGCATTCGCCTGCAGCAAGCGGTCGTGGTCTTGGCGCTTGGCGCTGGTGTCAGTGGCCATCCCAATTAGACTTAGGGGTTGACCATGGTTATCAAAAATAAGACGGCCGCGAGAGTGAATCCAGCGGTATTCGCCATCGCTGTGTAGCATGCGGTAGGTGTTTTCATAACAGGCAGGATTGCGGTCAGCAATGAACTGCATTACTTTTTTGTAGATGCGCTCACTTTCGTCTGGGTGTAAATAATTCTGCCACTGACTTTGTTCTTTGGCGAAGTTTACCGGCTCATAACCCAGCATGCGGCAGTAGCTGGGTGAAAATGTAATTTTTTTATTGCCATCGGCAAGATGCCATTCCCAAATGGATTCGTGACCTGCTTCCAGTGCGATATTGAGCTTGGTGATTTCTTGCTTTGCTTGTTGGTTAGTGTGTTGTAGCTTGCGCAGTGCAAAATAAAAATACACTGCAGACACCATAAACAAACCAGCTGCAGTGGTATACAGTTTTATTTGTGAATTATTGGTATAAGGAAGCCATAAGCTAACGCTTAGCAAAGCTAGGGCTAATATAAAGTAGCCCACAAAAATCTTACTGAGCATATTAAGCTTCATAGTGTATCTGTCATGCTTATATAAGGATTATATGAATATAGAGGGCGCAGTTACTGTAGATTATTTTGTGAAAACTAGCTAGGCAGAAATAAAAAAGCCCATTCGAAAATGGGCTTTTATTTAAAAATGGTGCCCGGAGACGGAATCGAACCGCCGACACGAGGATTTTCAATCCTCTGCTCTACCGACTGAGCTATCCGGGCAACAATGGGGCGCTATTAAAGAGCTTTATTAGTGGGTTGTCAAGTCTTAGTTGTCGCTGGGTGGAACATAACCTTCTGCGCGGGCAAAATCTTCGCCAGCAAAGAACTTTTCCATCTCTTGCATGACGAATTTACGGTCATCAGCATCCATCATATTTAAATGACGCTCGTTGATAATCATGGTTTGATGCGTTTGCCATTCATCCCAGGCTTGCTGGGAGATGTTTTGCAAGAGGTCTTCACCCTTTGCACCGGGGAAGGGCGCGCGCGCTAAGCCGGGTAGCTCTTTTTTTAATTTTCGACAAAATACCATACGAGACATATTAAGCTCCTAATTGACGAGTTTAAACTGCTGTCTAAGTAGTTTTTTAATGGGGGCAGCAAGGCCAATTGCTTGCGGTAGCTTGGTGTTATACCAAAACCACCCAGATTCAGCCAGACAAATCGGTTGCTCGGCTAGTTGGATTAGCCAGGGTTCTATCGTTAGCTCGAAATGGCTAAATTTATGCGTTAGTGGTGGTAGTGGTTGTTGGTCGAGTGATTTGAGCTGGTGCTTATACATGAATGCATCCAGCTGTGCTAGGTCATCTAGTTCAGGCAGACTGAATAAACCGCCCCACAAACCTTGCGGTGGACGTTGATAGAGCATGACCCGCTGCTGAGGGTCGCTAATAATTAACATGTTGCTGGTTTTCTTGGGCAGCTGCTTTTTAGGTCGCGGTACGGGCAAGCTTTGTTGCAGGTTTTGTTTGAGGGCTGAGCAGCCTTCACGCACGGGACAGCTATCGCACTGTGGACGACTGCGCGTGCATAGGGTTGCGCCAATATCCATCATGGCTTGGTTGTAATGGGCAAAGTCTTGTGCGGGCGTGAGCTGCTCTGCAAGCTGCCATAATCGCTTGCTAGCTGCGCTGGTGTTGGGATGCTCAAATTCGGCGCTGTAGCGCGCTAAAACGCGTTTAACGTTACCGTCCAGAATGGGTGCGCGCACTTGCATGCTTAAACTGGCTATGGCGCCGGCTGTTGAGCGTCCAATTCCTGGTAGCTCGTTTAGCGCGTCGACGCTGCTGGGGAAGTTGCCAGCATAGTCTCGGCAGATGAGCTGCGCGGTTTTGTGCAGATTGCGCGCACGCGAGTAATAACCCAGCCCTGTCCACAGATGCAGCACCTCATCTAAAGGTGCTTGTGCTAATTCATGGATATCGGCAAAACGTTGGATAAAGCGCTGATAGTAACCAATGACGGTGCTGACTTGAGTCTGCTGCAGCATAATTTCAGAAACCCAGACTTTGTAGGGGTTTATGTCTTGCTGCCAAGGAAGAGTTTTGCGGCCGTGTGCCTGATACCAGCGCACAATGGCCGTGCTAAACTCGTGGGGTGACATTATCTGAACAAACCTTTGAGGGCGTCTTTAAGTTCAGGGCTGACTTTTTCGCCGAGTTTTTTATCGAGTTTTTCGGTGAGCTTGCTGCCGGCCAGTTTGGCGGCAATTTTACCCAGCCCGTCTTGGTCTAGCTGACAATTAGGCGCATCACCGGTGAGCGGCCCGCGACAGCGGATAGGCAGTTCTAATCCCACATAACGCTCATTGATGGCGCAGGCAGGGTCGGGCATTTCTCTGCTATCGCCCAGTAGGGTTGCACCGATCTTATAATCTAAACCCAGTAGGTTTAGATCTAATGAGCCTTTACCCGTTACGTTTAATCCCGGCATGCTGATGGTTAAGTCAGGGTTGTTTGCCAGTCCGTTTTTGATATTTACGCTGCCGTTGAGCGCATTAAACTGAGTGGTGCTGCCAGTAAAATTTTGCGTTAGTTGCTTGCGGTTAAGCGTTGCAATAGCAGTACACAGGTATTGGTCAACGTTGATGGTGGTGAGCTTGCCTTCGCTGACTTTAAAGTTGCTAGCACCATTTAAGTTGGCAACCCAAGCACGTTCGCTGTTGCCTTGAGTGTTGAACTTTCCACTTAAAATAATTTTCCCTTCAAGTGGCGCTTCTTGTTCAAAAGCAGCGAGTAACTTCTCGATGGGGATATTTTTAATCTCTGTGTTCAGCGTAATTTGCGGGTTGTCGGTTTTGGCGTTGACAGTGGCGTTGCTAGAAATACTGCCATCGTAAAGATTTGTTGAGAATTCTTTAAGGGTAAGCGCGCCTTGGTTGGTTTGTGCATTAATATTCAGATTGCGCAGTGGCAGCTTATTGAAGGTTGCCTCTTTGAGTTTCAGTTGCGTATCAAGGTTAAGTTCGCGTAGGTCGGCCAGCGGTAGCACCTCGGCGGTGCTCCATGGGTTTTCAGTGGGCGAAGGGGGCAGTGGGTTATTGCCGGAGCCGCTTGATTTGCTTGAGCTGGTGGCACTGGTTTTCGGTGCTGTGCTGGGCGGCAGGTAGTCGTCTACATTGATTTTGTCACCATCAAGAATGGCGAAAATTGCACCTTTAGCAAGATTTTTACTACCAAAAGAACCGGTAAAGCTGGTTTCATCCAGTTTGATGTTGGCATCGTTGAAGCTAATAGTCTGTGTGGTGCCTTTCACTGCGCTGCTAAATTCAAAGTTGGTTAACGCCTTAGAGTTTTGAGTTTCGGGCAGGTCGATGCCAACGCTCGGTAAAAACTCGCGTAAATTGACGGGGGCAACAGATAGTTTGCCTTGAATTTGCGGTTCTTTGTCGAGTTGCTCGATGCGCAGGTCAGCCATGGCTTTGAGTTGGTTCAAGGAGATTTTCAGCTGATCAATTACCGCCACTTGCGCACTTTGATCTAACAGCATATTACCGCGCACGGTGAAGTTAGCTGATTTTCCATTTAAGGGGTCACCGGCAAATTCACCGGCCATTTTTAAATCCTTAACTTGATAGCGCTGCAGTTCAAAATCTAGACTGGCCAAAGCGGTCATCTCAATGCGTGCGCGAATCAGCGGTTCGGCGGTAGCCATAAAGCCAGAGATTTTCAGTGGGATATCTTTATCGGTACTGATGGCACCGGTGGTGATTTGTACGTTTTCCAGTGTGAAGTGCTGCTTGGCCTGCTCGTCTTTATAGTTAATGCGGGCGCTGTTCACTATTAGGCTGTCAATATCGAGCTTAAGACTGGAGTTAGCTGTTGCAGTGTCTTCAGGTTTTGTTTGACTTTGCTCGGTTGTGCTGCTCTTTTGTTCTTGCTTAGCGGGTTGCGGCTCCCAGTTGCTGAGCCCTTTCTTGTCGCGATGTAAGTTAAGGCTGAGGCCATCCACACGGATGTCGCTCATTTGAATTTCTTTACGCAGCAATGGCATGACGCGCACGGATAAGGCGAGTAAGCGCACATCAGCAAAAGGCTGTTCGGGCGTGGCCAATTGTGCGACTTGCACATCAGTAACCTCAAGCCCAAGCCAAGGAAATAGACTCCAGCCAATTTCACCATTTAAGTGCAGCTCCAACTCAGCTTTGTCGCGTACCAGCTGACGAATTTCATCTTTATAGTCGTTGGGATCAAATAGATGGGTTATAGCAAAACCAGCAGCTACTATGAGCAATAAAAGGCCAACTAAAAATAGCCCTAGAACTTTGCTAACAGATTTCACAATTAGACTCCTTAGTAATTGCTCAGAAATGACTTTAAGTTTAACAGAGGTGGTTTAGTTTGACAGTTGCGTTGGATAATCGTTGCTCTTAGCCCACTGCTGTAGGCTGTCAAGTTGCTGGGGAATACAAAGCGTTAAGCTGGTTTGTTCTTGTTGTGCAACACGATGAACCTCTGACACTAGTCTTTTTGCCACGCCACGCTGGCGGGTAATTTCTCTGATGCATAGATGAGATAACAGCCATTGTGTGCTTTGGCGATTTAACAAAGCAGCACCCAGCAGACGACTATTAAAGCGCGCGGTGACTAAGGCATTGTTAGCTATGCCGTGCTCAATGAGTGTTGTTGCATCGGTGTAGGGTGCCAGTAGCTCAGCTGGCATGTCGGCATAAATTTTATCTAGATCCGCTAAATCTTGCTGGCTGAGTTCGGTTGGATATTCAATAAATACGGGCATGTTGATGATCCTTGGCTGTGTGGAAGCTGCTGTGCTAGCGATTGAGCGCATAGACGCATATAATAGCAAAGTTTAGTTTATCCTTTATGGAGTACAGTATGACTCAGCGTATCGCTTCTGTAGAGCGTAATACCTTAGAAACCCAGGTTAAGGTGTCGATTAATTTAGATGGCACTGGTGAAGGGCGTTTTGCTATGGGTGTGCCTTTTATGGAGCATATGCTCGACCAGATCGCACGCCATGGTTTGATTGATTTGGATGTTGAGTGCCAAGGCGATTTGCACATTGATGATCACCACACCGTCGAAGACGTGGGCATTACGCTAGGGCAGGCGTTTGCCAAAGCAGTCGGCGATAAGCGCGGCATTTATCGTTACGGTCACTCCTATGTAGTGATGGATGAAGCCATGTCGCGCGTGGCGTTAGATTTTTCCGGTCGTCCGGGTTTGTTTATGGATGTGCCCTACACGCGTGCGTTGGTGGGCGGCTTTGATGTGGATTTGTTCCAAGAGTTCTTCCAAGGATTTGCTAACCACGCGCAAATTACCCTACACATTGATAACCTACGCGGCTTGAATACGCACCACCAAATCGAAACTGTATTTAAGGCCTTTGGTCGTGCGCTGCGTATGGCGTTGGAGCGTGATCCACGTATGGAAGGTCGCATGCCTTCCACTAAAGGTTGCTTATAAGCCCTGCTCACTATTTTAATTAAGGCTGTTCGATGCTGATTATTCCTGCAATTGATTTAAAAGACGGTGCCTGTGTTCGCTTGCGTCAGGGGCGCATGGAAGACTCCACAGTGTTTTCTGATGATCCAGTTAGCATGGCGGCCAAATGGGTCGAAGCGGGCTGTCGCCGCTTGCACTTGGTGGATCTTAACGGTGCCTTTGAAGGCGAGCCGGTTAACGGTGAAGTGGTCACTGCGATTGCTAAGCTGTACCCCGATCTGCCGATTCAAATTGGCGGCGGTATTCGCACCCTAGAAACCATTGAGCATTATGTGCGCGCCGGTGTGAGCTATGTGATTATCGGCACTAAAGCGGTGAAAGAGCCTGAGTTTGTGGCCGAAGCCTGTAACGCTTTTCCGGGCAAAGTTATTGTTGGGCTGGATGCTAAAGATGGCTTTGTCGCCACCGATGGTTGGGCTGAGGTCAGTGAGCTGCAGGTGATTGATCTGGCTAGGCAGTTTGAGAACGATGGCGTTAGTGCCATTGTTTACACCGATATTGCCAAGGACGGCATGATGCAAGGCTGTAACGTTGAAGCCACCGCTGCCTTGGCGCGTGCGACTCGTATTCCCGTAATTGCTTCGGGCGGTATTCATACCATTGCTGATATTCAAGCGTTGCTGGATGCACGTGAGGCGGGGATTGTCGGTGCCATTACCGGACGAGCTATTTACGAGGGCACACTCGATGTGGCCCAAGCACAGCAACTGTGCGACCAGTTTAAATAACTTAAAGCCCTCAGCAGAGGGCTTTTTTATCTGCACCTAGGAACGAAAAAGATGACACAGCCAAAACGCATTATTCCTTGTTTAGACGTTGAAAATGGCCGCGTGGTAAAAGGGGTCAAGTTTGTTGATATCCGTGACGCCGGTGATCCAGTCGAGATTGCGCGCAAGTACTCGCAAGAGGGCGCTGATGAGCTGACTTTCTTGGATATCAGCGCCACGGTGGAAGGGCGTGCTACCACCTTGCAGATGGTTGAGCGTATCGCAGCCGTGATTAATATCCCGCTGATTGTCGGTGGTGGTGTGCGCACGGTTGAGGATATTCGTGCCTTGCTTAAAGCCGGTGCCGATAAGGTGTCGATTAACTCGGCAGCGGTGTTTAACCCTGAATTTGTGCGTGAGGCAGCCGCTGAGTTTGGCAGTCAGGGCATAATTGTCGCCATTGATGTGAAAAAAGTGTCCGCTGAGGGTGAGCCTGCTCGTTGGGAGATTTTCACCCATGGTGGGAAAAAATCAGCCGGTGTGGATGCGGTTGAGTGGGCGCAGAAAATGCAGGACTACGGTGCCGGAGAGTTGCTAGTGACCAGTATGGACAACGATGGCATGAAAACCGGGTTTGACCTTGAAGTAACCCGTGCCATTAGCGAGGCAGTGAGTATTCCAGTCATTGCCTCTGGCGGTGTGGGTAATCTTGAGCATTTGGCTGAAGGAATTCTGCAAGGTAAAGCTGATGCGGTGTTGGCGGCCAGCATTTTCCACTTTGGTGAATACAGCATTGCGCAAGTCAAAGCCTATTTGGCCGAGCGCGGCATACCTGTGCGCTAAACCTGTTAGTAGGGTTTGAATTGTTGTAGCGCCACTTCTTGCACTGTTGAAGCGCAGCTGTGGGAGGGTAACTGTGGGAGAGCAACTTTTGCGCGAAAGAACCATCCTGCAGCGTTGAATCCAATCGCGCATAAGATGCGCTCCCACAAAAAGCTGTGCCCCGCAAAAAGCTGTGCTTCTCAATAGCTGTGCCCCTTAATAGCTGTGCCAACCCAAGCCTGGTGCAGCGAACGCTTAATACTGTGGGAGCGCAACTTTTGCGCGATTGTTATCGGACCTTTTCTTTGTTGGCGATGATGTTTAGACCTTTAAGCAGATTGAGTGCTTGGTTGAGTTGGTAGTCATCGGTAATCGCATCTGCGGTGTTTTTCTTATCCGTGGTACTGGGTGATTTGTCGTTATTTAGGTGTCCAACTAAATCTGCTTCTTTAATAGTGATGCTTTGTTGCTCTTGGCTAATCTTTGCACGCTCAACAACGATATCAGGCTCAATACCTTCAGCCTGAATTGAGCGGCCCAGCGGTGTGTAGTACAGCGCGGTGGTTAGCTTTAAAGCATGCTCGTTATTCAATGGCAGAATGGTTTGTACCGAGCCTTTACCAAAACTGCTGGTGCCCATAACTATCCCGCGCTTGTGATCTTGTAGTGCGCCGGCAACAATTTCTGAGGCGGAAGCGCTACCGCTGTTAACCAGAATAACCAAGGGAATATCACCAATACTGGTACGGCTGTTAGCGAAGTAATTTTGCTCGGAGTTATCCAAGCGGCCTTTGGTATACACAATTAAGCCTTGGTCAATGAATAAGTCAGTGACATCAATAGCGGCTTGCAGCAGCCCGCCTGGGTTGTTACGCAAATCAAGCACTAAGCCCTTAAGTAGGTTGTTCTTGTCTTGATTAAGCTTGCGTAGTGCCTTAGATACCTCGTTAGCAGTGTTGCTCTGGAACTGGCTGATGCGGATTAGGCCATAGCCTTGCTCAAGCGTTTGTGCGCGTACACTTTGTGCTTTAATTATCGCGCGCTTAAGTTTTACGTCAAAAGGAGCACGGTTTTCGCGCGCAATAGTCAGCACGATAGAAGTGCCGGGCTTACCGCGCATTTTGGCAACAGCATCCATCAGCGACATGCCTTTGGTTGGCTGACCATCAATCTTAATAATGAAGTCTTGGGCTTCAATCCCAGCCTGAAAAGCTGGTGTGTCATCAATAGGCGAGACAACTTTCAATACATCGTCTTCCATACCCACTTCTATACCTAGGCCGCCAAACTCGCCGCTGGTGCTTTCTTGCAGTTCCTGAAAGGCCTTGGGGTCAAGGTAGCTAGAATGAGGATCAAGGTTATTGAGCATACCTTTGATGGCGTTCTCGAGCAGAGTTTTGTCGTCAATCGGCTCAACATAAGCAGACTTGATGCGCTCCATAACCTCAACAAAAGTACGCAGCTCTTCGAGGGGCAGGCGCGGTTCCTGTGGCTCTTTGGCCCCTACTTGCCAGCTTAGAGTTACAGCAAAGAAAGCGATAACTAAACGTTGTACAACAGTTTGCGAGTTGCTTGGCATATGCCTACTCCTAAAAATTCATCTCAACAGCATAAAAGGTACTGTTATGGTCTTGCTGGCGCCTAACAAAGTGGCTTAGGTTCGGCACCATTGATTGGGGTCTGTGGCTTTGCCTTGTTTGCGAATGGCAAAGTAAAGCGCACTTTGTGCTTGTCCGCCAGTATTACCGACGGTGGCTATGACTTGTCCTGCTTTTACGGTATCGCCCGCTGAGCTGAGTAAGCTTTGGTTATGACCGTATAAGGTCAAGTAACCGCCGCCGTGATCAACAATAATGAGCATGCCAGCGCCGCGTAACCAATCGGCAAATACCACGCGGCCCGGATGAATGGCTTTGACTTGCGTGCCTTCCGGAGCCTGAATCAGCACGCCATCCCATAGACTACGTGAGTCACCTCTGGGAGTGCCGAAACGGGCAATCAGCGGACCGCTTACCGGCCAAGCCAATTTGCCACGCGCTTTATCAAAATTACCACCCGGATGGCTGAAGCTGCTACTGACCACAATGTGTTTGCCCTCTTTGGGTTGATTTTGAATTTGGTTTTGTTGCTGCTGCCGAGCTATCGCCTGCGCTTGCTCTAGGCGGCGTTTTTCTTCTTGCGCTTGCTTGGCTAGCGTAGCCTCAATGGTTGCCAGCACTTTGTTCAGCTCTTGCTGGTCTTTTTCTTTGGAGCTGATTTGCTGTTGCTGTTGGCTTTGCTGTTGATTAAGTTGCTTTACCCGTTGCTGACGCTGCTGTTTTAGCTCGGCTAACTGCTGTTTGTCTGTCAGTAGACTGTTTTTTTGGTTTTCGATTTGTTGTTGCTGTTGGCGGATATCGCTTTGCAGCTCAGCCAGCTGTGTAATGGTTTTATTATAGGTGTCAATCTGCTCGCTACGCGCTTTGTGCATGTACTGGTAGTAGGTCAGGTTGTGGTTGGCATGACCTGGCTGTTGCTGGTTTAAAAATAAACGCAGGGGTTCTTGTTGACCTGCCTGATAGGCGGCGCGCCCCTGTATGGCAATCAGTTTTTGTTGTTGCTGGCGCTGTATTTGCAGCGTCTTCGCTTCCTGGTTGAGCTGCTCAAGCTCTTGCTGATTTTTTTTAAGCTCAGCTTCTAGCTGACGCACTTTAGTTTCCAGTGCGCCAATTTCTTGCTCAGTTTTTTGTAATTCGCGTTGTGCTGTCGATTTTTCACTCTGTGTTTTTTTAAGCCGCTGCTTGAGTTCGGCGATATCCTTTTTGGCTTGTTCAATTTGTTGTCGCGTAGCAGCGCGTTCGTCAGCATAGCTAGGCTGAACGAGACTAAGAAGCAATAAGGCGAGCAAGAAACGTAGCATGACTAAAACCGACCGCACAGGAAAAAACAGTATAAGAGTTAATGAGGGGTATAAATGTTAATAGCCGCACGCGCTACGCGGCGGCTTTGGCTATTTATAAGAGTTCTACAAGGTTGGTACCGGTCATTTCTTCAGGAATAGGTAAACCCATCAATGTAAGTAAGGTCGGTGCAACATCAGCCAAGATGCCACCACTACGAATACGTGCGGTACGCTCACCAATATAAATAAAAGGAACAGGCTTGCAGGTGTGTGCAGTATGCGCTTGTCCGGTGTCGGTATCGAGCATCTGTTCAACATTACCGTGGTCCGCAGTGATCAGCGCTTCGCCACCGACGCGTTTGAGAGCAGCTACAATTTTACCCATGCAGGCATCCAAGCACTCAACGGCCTGCACTGCAGCAGAAAAGACACCGGTATGGCCCACCATGTCGCCNNCATATTTTTCGGTTTCAGCAATGCGTAACTGAGTTTTGCCCAAATCAGACAGGTATTCGCCCAGCACATTGGTGAGTGCTGAGGGCGCAAATGCACAAGGGGTCGCAAAGCTAGCGGCGTATTGAGTCAGCATCACGTAGTCGGCCAGTTGCGGTACGCTTTGGCGAGCAAAACCAGCAAAGTCGTCTTGGATAAAGGCTTGGGTGATTTCACGCGCGCGGTCGGCACGGAAGTTCATAAAGATCACCGCATCGCCATCGCTGATAGGCGCCGCGTCGCCGATTTGTGTCGGCTTAACAAACTCGTCAGACTCGTCACGCGCATAGGCCGCGGCTAAGCCTTCGTTGGCCGTGCTGGCGGTAAATTCGGGTTGTGCATCAACGAGCAGCTTCCAGGCTTTTTCCACGCGGTCCCAGCGGTTATCACGGTCCATTGCGAAGTAACGACCAATCAGTGAGGCGATACGGCCTTTGCCTAACCTGTTAAAGGTGTGTTCAATAAAGTCGATGGAACTTTGCGCGCTGCGCGGTGGGGTATCGCGTCCATCGAGGAAAGCATGCACATAAATAGTCGCGGCGCCGCGCTGGACTGCTAACTCCACCATCGCTGCCAGATGTTCTTGGTGGCTATGCACACCGCCATCTGATAGCAAACCCATAATATGCACGGCTTTGTTGTGAGCAACGGCTTTATCTTAGGCTTGGCACAGGGCAGGGTTGGTAAAGAAATCCCCCTCGACAATGGCTTTGGTGATGCGGGTGAAGTCTTGATAGACCACACGGCCTGAACCGAGGTTCATATGCCCGACTTCTGAGTTACCCATTTGGCCTTCAGGTAAGCCGACGTCCATGCCACTGGTGGAGATTAAGCCGTTGGGGTAGTCGCGGCGCAGTTGATCGTACACAGGCGTGCTGGCGCTATAGATAGCGTTGTGTTCAGTGGCTTCGCTATGGCCGAAGCCGTCAAGAATCATTAAAACGACAGGTTTTCGAGAGTTTGGCATACTGCTGGGCTCACTAAGTAATAACATTTAATAGAGTTATTTTACCCTGTTGACACTTTTTAGTCATGAATATTAATAAATGCTACGGATAGCCTTTTGCTGGTAATGCGAGTTTGTGCTGTAGCTTATGCGGCTAGCGTGTATAATCAGCCAATTTTAACCCAAGCTGGGAAGATAATAATGTTGGAACGGGTCATAGAGTTTGTCGGTAATCACTATATTCTGGTGAGCAGTTTTATTGGATTGGCAATCCTGCTAGTGCTGCATGAAACAAAGCGTTCAGGGCGTAATTTGAGTAGTCGCGAGGTGACTGCGCTGATTAATCGTGATGAAGCTGTAGTGTTGGATATACGTCAGCAAAAAGATTTTTCGGCGGGTCATATTGTCGATTCTATTCACATACCTGCGGCTAAACTTAAAGAGCGTATCGGTGAGCTAGAAGCATACAAAGATAAAACCATTATTGTGGTTTGTGCCTCTGGAATGACAGCGGGTGCTTCCTGCTCAGAGCTAAACAAAGCCGGATTTACCACGGCACGTCTTTCGGGTGGTATTGCTGGCTGGCGTTCAGATAACTTGCCAACGGTAAAAAAATAAAATGAGTAAGGTAGTAATTTACAGTAGCGACTGGTGCCCATTTTGCGTGCGTGCAAAGCAGTTGCTAGCCAGTAAGAACGTTACGTTTGAAGAAATACGCGTGGACGGTCAGCCAGAGCTGCGTGCGCAAATGGCACAAAAAGCCGGCCGCACCTCTGTGCCACAGATTTGGATCGGCGAGCTGCACGTAGGTGGTTGCGACGATCTCTTTGCGTTGGAGCGTGCTGGTAAATTAGACACTTTATTACAAGCTTAAATTAGGCTGTTAAAGTGCTAAAGTATTTGTTAACTTGATCTTGAAATCATTAAGGAAGGTTTTATGTCAGAGCAAAATAGTGAAGCAGTTACACAGGAACAGCCCAGCTCACAGTTTTCATTACAGCGTATTTATATAAAAGACCTTTCTTTTGAGGCGCCTAAAAGCCCTGAAGTGTTTCGTGAAAGCTGGCAGCCAGATATTGAATTGAACCTGTTTACACAAAAGCGTCACTTGAATGATGATTTCTATGAGGTTGTGTTAGGTATTACCGTTACCGCAAAAACAGAAGAGCATGTAGCTTTTATTGCAGAAATACAGCAAGCCGGTATCTTTTTAATTCACGGCTTTGATGAGGCCGCTCTAGGTCATGCATTGGGTTCATTTTGCCCAAGCATTCTGTTTCCTTATGCGCGTGAAACCTTAGATAGCGTGGTCATTAAAGGTTCATTTCCTGCATTAATGCTGGCGCCGGTTAACTTTGATGCACTGTATGCTCAAGAAATGGAGCATCAACAAGAGCAGGCTTAAGCTGGGGCTGTTGTTGCAGGCTTGGTGATAAGTTATTGAGTTTTTCTGGGAGATAGCATGAGTAAAGTAAGTGTATTGGTGGTTGATGATGCATCATTTATTCGTGATCTTGTTAAAAAAGGCCTAAGAAGCTATTTCCCAGGAATTGTCACGGATGAAGCCGTTAATGGTCGTAAAGCGCAGCAAATTTTAGCCAATCAAACCTTTGATTTGGTTTTGTGCGACTGGGAAATGCCGGAGATGTCCGGTTTGGAGCTGCTTGTGTGGTTCCGCGAACAACCGCAGTACGCCAAAGTCCCCTTTATAATGGTCACCAGCCGCGGTGATAAAGAAAATGTGGTGCAGGCTATCCAGGCAGGTGTGTCTGACTACATTGGCAAACCTTTTACCAACGAGCAGCTCATCACCAAGGTCAAAAAAGCCCTCAGCAGAACAGGTCGTCTTGCAGTGCTAGAGGCTGCTGCGCCCAACCGTATGTTAAGTACCGGAACGGCCAATGACTCACTCTCGGTTTTAACTGGTGGCAAGCCCGCTGAAACTGCACCACGAGCCGCTCCAAGCGCGCAACCAGCGGCATTTTCATCGCCACTAATTAACCAAGCACCACCGGTACCAGCTAAATCGGCTGCACCAAAGGGGCGAGGGCAAGGGCGTTTACGCTTACCTAATGCTGAAATGGACTGTGTCATTAAAGCCATTAGCCTCAAGGAAGCAGCGTTGGTGGTTAGACGTACAGAAATTTTGCCGCAAATTCTAGATTCGGTAGTACTGGATTTAGAGCAGGGTGAAACGGCTGAAGTGGCGCGACTCAATGCCTATATCCACTCGCTGACTGCAGTGGACGCCAGTCCTGACAGCGAATGGCTGCAGGTGAATTGTCGCTTTGTCGATAAAGACCCGCAGAAGATGGATTATATTTCGCGCTTAATTGCCCGCGGAACGGCGCAAAAGCACTTTGTCCCCAGCGCTAAATAACGCCACTAAACACCAGCTAAAGCATAGTCGGTGACTATCCCTAAGAAAATAGCCAGCCCAGCCCAATGGTTGTGCAAAAACGCCTTAAGTGACGACTGCGCGTCGCGCTCGCGCGTGGAATAAAACTCCCACGTAAAGCATGCCGCAGCGGCCAGCAAACCAATATAAAAATATACTCCCAACGCAAAATTCTGCCCCACTAAGACTAAGCACAGCAGTGCACAAACTTGCAGTGTGAGAATAATGACACGGTCCGCATCACCGAAAACAATAGCCGTCGACTTAACCCCGATTTTCAGATCGTCTTCTCTATCACTCATGGCGTAGTAGGTATCGTAAGCGATGGTCCACAGCAGGTTAGCGATATAAATAAGCCAGACTTCTTTAGGTAGATCGCCTGCTTGTGCGGTGAAGGCAAGAATAATACTGCACGAATACGCCGCGCCTAAAAACAGCTGTGGGTAGTAGGTATAGCGCTTGGTAAAGGGATAGAGTGCCGCCAAAAAGACTGCCAAAAAAGCCCAGTAAAAGGTCAGTTGATTGGTCAGCAAGACCAAGCCGAAGCTTAAACTGATTAAAATCGTGAAGGTAATTAACGCTTCCTTGGGTTTAACGCGTCCAGTTGCTAAGGGGCGTTCTTTGGTGCGCGAGATGTGGCCATCAATTTTACGATCCGCGAAATCATTGATAGCGCAACCCGCAGAGCGCATTAAAATGACGCCTAGTACAAAAATAACCACATTGTTAAGGCTGGGTGAGCCTTGTCCGGCAATCCATAACGACCAAAGCGTTGGCCAAAGTAACAGGTAAATGCCTATAGGCCGATCCCAGCGCATGAGTTGAATAAAATCCCATGCCCGTGGATGAATTGCATTAGCTGAGCGCAAAATCTTTAAATACATAACAATAGGCTAGAGTTTATGAGTGAGTGGCTAAGTGTTGCCAGAATTCAGGTAAAAAAGCTTCGGCGACTAAAATTTTAAGCGACTCTTTGCTAAAGCAAGAACGGCGCGCCCAAAGTGTGCTTGTGTCGCTGATAAAAGGCAACAGCGCATCAGGCAGGATTTTAGGAGTTAGTTGGCATATTTCAATAACGCCGCGTTGAAAAGCCTGATCGCTAAATAATAACTCTCCCAATGAGCGTGTACCTAAGCTGGCAAGGTCAAAACCAGACTCTTGTAGGGAAGCTTGGCTGGCAACGCTGCGCGCATACACCCAGGGTTGTTGCTTGCCGCGTAAAAAAACCTCTCTTACCCAGCCGCTGCTTTGCTCGGGACAACCTAGGGCAGCGCACTCATCAGCGCGCAATTTTTGCCAACCTTCATTGACGGGCAAAACGCTAAAATTATTGTGGCTGAGTTGTATCAAGCGTTGAGTTAAAGAGTCTTGATTAAACAACCAGTCATTAACTTGCGGATCGGGTTGTGGCTGGGAATGCCAGATTAGCGCTGTATTGTTTGGAATGCTCACGATTAATATCTTGTTTTGCAAAGCGCCAATCTTAACACGTTGGCCAGTGATTTTTTAGTTATGCATGGCTGTCAAAATTGCCGATGGCAGGCCACTTGGTTTATGTACAAGATTCTTGATTCAAAGCAAAGAAAGGCTCTAGCCTCTGTTGACGGCTCATGTCATTCTTAGCCCCCTACAGCAAAGGCTTTGTTGGGTGGGTTGAATAAGGCAAGGCATTTGTTGTTTATACAATTGGGCAAATTAAGAGGCTTAACATGCGTAAACCGGAGTTGGTTTCAGCTATAGCTGATAAAGCGGGCTTGACTAAACAACAGGCTGGCAGAGTATTAAATGCAATTCTTGATGAAATTACTGTGGCTATGGAGAAAAATGACACAGTAAGTTTGGTTGGTTTTGGCAGTTTTTCCCAGCGCCATCGCGGTGCACGTACTGGTAAAAACCCGCAAACAGGCGCTGAGATGCAAATAAGTGCGAGTAACACCGTAGCATTTAAAGCAGGTAAGCAGTTGAAGGATGCAGTAAACTCGTAGCAGAATTATTGAGTGTATTTGCTTCGATATACTCAGAATTAACGCACAATTGGTGAGAGCTGGTTGTGCGTTTTTTACGCATAATAATAAATAAATTAAGAAAAATCCTGGGGGGGATAAAAATGAAATTTCGTTTTCTACTGTGGATGATTGCACGCATGCTGAGCAAGGCAAGTAAGGTTAATCCGCAATTACAGCAACAGCTGGCCGACAAAGAGCTAAGCTTTAGTTTGCAGACAATGGATGGCAAGGTAGCCCGTAGCTTTCATGTGCAAAATGAGCGTATAAGCAGTCATTCAGGAACTACGGCATCGCCTATTTTTGTTATGAGTTTTCGTGATGCCAGCTTCGGTTACTCGGTGATGACGGCAAAAAACAAGCAGCTTGCTTTTATGCAGGGCATCCAAAATAAAGATATAAAAATTACCGGTGATACGGCCAAGGTGCTGTGGTTTCAGGGCTTGTTTAAGTATGTCATGCCTAAAAAAGCAAAGACTCAACTAAAAACAAATAATTAATTGATGTTCTGAAAGCGATACTGCAATGCTTCGGCTAAGTGGTGTTTGCCTATTATCTCTTGTGCATCTAAATCAGCCAGCGTGCGTGCCACTTTCAGCACTCTGTGGCTGGCGCGCAGGGACAGCTTAAGCCGCTCGCAAGCCTGCTCTAACCAAATTCGATCGGCTTCTGCCAAAGTACAAAACTGGTGTAGCGAGTTTGTCGCGAGTTGACTGTTAGTGCTGCCTTGACGCTTAAGTTGTATTTGCCGAGCCTGACTGACTATAGCTGCAGCTTCTTGGCTGGTTATACCTGACTTGCTCTGCTGCGGCATAAGTGAAGTGGGTTCACGCGCCATGCTGACGTGCAGATCAATGCGGTCTAGCAGCGGCCCTGATAATTTATGGCGATAGCGCGCAATTAGCTCTGGCGTGCAGCGACAGCGCCCATCGGGGTCGCCTAGATAGCCGCATGGACAGGGATTCATCGCCGCTACCAGTTGAAAGCGTGCGGGAAACTTCAGCCGTCCATTGGCACGTGCAATCACAATGTGACCTGCTTCCAGCGGCTCGCGGAGTACTTCAAGCACCTTGCGATCAAACTCTGGCAGCTCATCTAAAAAAAGCACACCTTGATGCGCTAAGGTAATTTCTCCGGGTTGTGGTTTACTGCCGCCGCCCACCAATGCAGGTCCAGAGGCACTGTGGTGTGGTTGCCTGAATGGTCGTTGCGGCCAATGGGCCAAGCTTTGTAAACTGACCACAGACTGTACGGCAGCTACTTCTAGGGCTTCGGCTTCGGTCAACATGGGCAGCAGTCCCGGCAAGCGACTGGCGAGCATGGTTTTCCCAGTGCCGGGCGGACCGCTGAGCAATAAGTTATGCATGCCAGCCGCTGCCACAATCAACGCGCGCTTAGCGGCTTCTTGCCCCTGAACTTCTTGTAAATCAGGATAGGGTGGGCAGCTATCGGTTAGACCGTTGCTGCGGTAAGGTTCTAGGGGTTGCTGTTGGGTAAAGTGATGAACCAACTGCAGGATATGATCAACGGCATAGATGGTTAGACCGGAGACTAAACTGGCTTCTTCCGCATTGGCGCGGGGTACAATTAAACTACGCTGGGCTTGACGTGCGGCTAAAGCAGCCGGAAGCACACCACGCACTGGGCGAATATCACCGGATAAACCCAGCTCGCCAATGCATTCAAGCTCGGCTAGGGTGTTGACAGGAATCTGACCGCTGGCAGCTAGAAGTCCCAAAGCAATGGCCAGATCAAAGCGTGCACCGTCTTTGGGTAGGTCGGCGGGTGCAAGGCTTAGGGTAATTCTTTTATAAGGAAAGCTCAGTCCGCTGGTGAGTAAGGCGCTTCTCACTCGATCCTTGCTTTCACGCACAGCGGTTTCAGGCAGGCCCACCAAGGTGAAGGAGGGCATACCGTTACTTAGATGGACTTCTACATGTACAGGTGGTGCTTCGACGCCAACTTGTGCACGACTGTTGATAATGGCGATGGACATAGATCCTCCTTGAGCTATGACTTGCGGCTTTTGTTAGTGCTACTGGGCTGGATTTTGCTCCAGTTGTTGCTCAAGAGTCTGTACCTGTTTTTCGAGCGCTTCCAAGCGCTTACGCGTACGCGCCAGTACCAGCATTTGACCTTCAAACTCTTCACGACTGACCAGATCAAGCTTGCTAAAAGCACTTTGCAGCAAGGCTTTTAGTTGTTTTTCTAACTCAGCAGGTGCAATAGGACCTTCTTGACTGAGTAAGCGCGTTGCTTGTTCGCTTAGGGTGTCCAGAAAGGCTTTGGGCGGCAGCATAAATAATCCTTAATTGATAAAATATCTAAGCTAATTTTAGCACGCTTTAAAACTAATGCTTGTTAGCAGAAAACATAATTCGCGGCTATAGCGCAAAGATTTATTAAAACGGGTTACAAAACCTGTTTCACGGCTTAGACTATTAAGCCATGAAAAGCACTTTCAGGTTTGCTCAAGCTTTACTCACTTAATTAGGGCAAATCAGTCCATGGGAGAACAGTATGAAATTGGTCACTGCAATAATCAAACCTTTTAAACTTGATGATGTGCGCGAGGCGCTGTCTGAAATAGGCGTGCAAGGGATAACAGTTACCGAAGTAAAAGGTTTTGGTCGTCAGAAAGGCCACACAGAGCTTTATCGTGGTGCTGAATACGTAGTGGATTTCTTACCCAAGGTTAAAATTGAGGTGGCTATTGCTCAGTCGCAGTTAGATTTGGTGATTGAGACTATCAGTAAGGCAGCTAATACCGGAAAAATCGGTGATGGCAAAATTTTCGTTACCAGCCTAGAGCAGATTGTACGAATCCGCACTGGCGAAACAGGTGTTAGCGCTATCTAAAGGCGCGTAAGCAGTGGGCTGTGTTGCTGCGCTAGCTGCTTTATCAAACAGTCGCTGAAGTACAACCAAGGCACAATGCTTAACCGCTTGTGCCTTGTTTTTTTCAGTGTTCAAATCAGCAAAGCATAGCCACAAAAAAAGATATTTTTTACCGTAGCAAATTTGAAAATTGCACACTAAAATGCGCGCCAAATAAGCATGTTACTTTTTGACTGTTTGCTGATTTGAGGTTGGTGGAATGTTCGAAGATGATATAGAAGACGAAGACTTAGACACTGAAGAAACTGACGACATTTCGTTGGATGAAGTCGCGGAAGTAGAGGACGATGCTGCTATCGCGGATGAGGTGGTCGAAAGTGATGATGAGGGGTATGACGCGCCGGCTGTTAAAAGCAAAGCCCCAGTGTATGAAGACTTACCCTCTTTAGAAGCTAAGAAAAAAGAGCGTGATGCGCTGGCGCAGGCTATGGAAGCTTTTTTAGCGCGCGGCGGAAAAATACAGGAAGTAAGTTCCGACTAACTTAGCGTTTATAACTATCTGCAAGACTAAAGCCAGTCCATTGATGAAAATGGACTGGCTTTGTTGTGTTTAAGGGCTGGCTTTTAATGCCTCGTAACGCTCGGCTAACTCCGCACGGATAGCACGGCGCTCAACGGCATTATTGTAGCGACGTATCTCTTCTGCTGTTTTGGCTGTAAACACAGGTACATCGGTGGGTTTTCCCTGTTCATCCACGGCCACCATAGTAAAAAAACAACTATTGGTATGGCGTACTACTTGGGTGCGGATATTTTCGGTAATTACCTTGATGCCCACTTCCATGGATGTGCGGCCAGTGTAATTGACGGAGGCTAAAAAGGTGACTAACTCGCCTACATGGATAGGTTGGCGGAAAGTCACTTGGTCAACAGACAGGGTTACGACATAGATACCGGCGTAACGACTGGCGCAGGCATAGGCCACTTCGTCAAGATACTTAAGCACTGTGCCGCCATGCACATTGCCGGAAAAATTGGCCATGTCAGGGGTCATCAACACGGTCATGGATAGACTAGGGGAACCAGGTTTCATGTGTTTCTCTTTATTGTGGTGGCAGTGTGTACAAAACAGCTAGCACTTAGTTTTGCGCAGTGGCAAGCCAGCAGTCATGCGCCCAATCCCAGACGGTTTCCCAGGATTCATCGGAAAAGTCTTGCCCGTTAGAGTCCCAATTAACGACTTCACCATCAGGCTGCACAGCGTAATAGCCGTCAGCATGTTGGCATAAGGGAACAAGGTAGCGCGGTAAGCCTTGCTCCCAAGCCAGTGAAGCGACTTCTGGCAAATAGGTATGCGCACCAGGGTCACTGGCGGTAACGGGCTCAAGGCTGCCAAGTACTATATCGCTAGCGTTAAGTAAGAATTCGCGTAACTCATAGGGAATATGAATGAGTAGCTGTTCTTGTATGTCGAGCAAGTCGTCATCTGTGGGTAGCTCCATAGGGTATGGGGTATCTTCACAGTGTTCGCGTAGCAGATCGAGTACCTCTTCCATAGTGGATGCGCCTTAATTGTTTTGCTGAATGCCGGCAATCAACCAAGATTCGTTGTCACCGTGCGCGCGCTCCATACGCCAGCTTTCGTGGAAAGACTCACCCTGATCAAAGCGTGAAGTTTTGGCCACACCAGTGAAGGAAAGCGTGGCTACAGTATAGTCTTCCAGCTCTTCAATGCCGTCTAGCTGAACCTCGAGCTGTTCAATATAAGTGGACTGAAAGCCATCACCGAGGCTGGCGCGCTCTTTTTCCAAGAATGTGCGCATTTCAGGGGTTAGATATGCAGCGATTTGGCTAAAGTCGTTGGCATCCCATAATTGCTGTAGCTGCATAAAATGCTCACGAGCCTGCTCAACAAAACGCTGCTGATTAAACCAGCTGGGCGCTTGCATAACGGGTTGCTGTTGAGGCTGGGCGTTGCTGCTGCCAAACAGATTGTTGGGCATTTCACGCTGCATGGGTTGCGGACCTGCGCCAGCAGTTTGCATGCTGGGCTGGCGTCTGGAGGCAATAAATCTAAATAAGAAGAACGCAATAGCGGCAAGAATTAGCATATCGAACATTTGTATGCCTTCAAAACCGTCGCCAAAGAACATGGAGGCCAGCAAACCGCCAGCGGCTAAACCTGCTAGCGGCCCCATCCAGCCCATTTTGCCCGCAGCGGCAGGGCCTTTTTGACCGGGCTGCTGCTTGGGCTGCTGTTGTTGCTGTTGTCTTTGTTGGGCAGGGCGGTGTTTAGCCGGTGCGCCCCAAGATTTGCCACCACCGAAGCGACGTGCTTCAGCATCAAAACTAAAACTTAAGCCGATGAACAATGCCAAGGCTAAGGTTAGAAAACGTTGCATAGTAGTCTCTCAGTTGTTGAAATTTAAAGGGTGCACAGTATGCCTTAGAGTTAAGCAAAACTTAACCGTTAGATTGTATCTGTGTACTTCTAACAGCTGTGGTTTTGTTAGACGCAAGAACCAGCAGCATGTCCGCTGGCCCAGGCCCATTGAAAATTAAAGCCGCCCAAGTGTCCGGTAACGTCCAGTACTTCACCGATAAAATACAGGTCAGTTTGATATTTAGAAGCCATGGTTTTGGAGGACACCTCATTGGTATTGATTCCGCCCAGTGTGACCTCTGCGGTGCGGTAGCCCTCAGTGCCCGCTGGTGTCAGTGACCAATGGCTTAGTTGCTGGGCGATGTGTTCTAGTTGGTTGGCTGAGTAATTTCTTAGAGATTGATTATTGAAGTTGAAAAACTCAGTCAAAAGCTGCGCAATTTTTTTGGTGAAGCGCTCACCTAATAGTGTTTTAAGTTCGATATTAGGGCGTTGTTGCTGCTGCTCTAACAGCCACTGCGCTGCATCGGGGCAGTTTAACAGGTCAAGGCTAATGGGTTGACCTGTTTGCCAGTACAAGGACGCCTGCAACACCACCGGTCCGCTTAAGCCGCGATGGGTAAAAAGCAGATCCTCCACAAACTCATGCCCGTTACAAGTCAGTCTGCAGTTGTTAATGGAGCTGCCGGCCAGCGCAGTGCAGAGCTGTTTAAGTTTCTCATCGGTAATGGTAAAGGGTACTAATCCTGCACGGGTGGGCACTAGGCTGTGGCCAAACTGCTCAGCGATCTGATATCCAAACCCTGTAGCACCTAATGTGGGGATAGATAAGCCACCGGTGGCAACCACTAAGGATTGGCATGCAAAGCGTTGCTCTTTGCTGGTTAGCTGAAAACCTGTGCTGGCACTGTGTTGTACTTTGTCGATGGGGGTTTTGAGTTTAATGGTAACGCCGACTTGCTCGCACTCGGCTAATAGCATAGCCAGCACATCGTTGGCGCTGTTGCTGCAGAATAGCTGCCCTGCTTGTTTTTCCTCATAGGGCACAGCGTGCTTATGAATAAGTTCCATAAAGTGCCATGGCGTGTAGCGCGCCAGTGCTGATTTTACAAAATGCGTATTGCGACTGATAAAATCCTCAGGACTGCAGTACATATTAGTGAAATTGCAGCGCCCACCACCGGACATCAAAATCTTTTTACCGGCTTTATTGGCGTGATCCAACACCAGCACTCTGCGTCCGCGCTGGGCAGCGGTTTGCGCGCACATTAGCCCTGCCGCACCCGCGCCGATAATAATTACGTCATAGGTTTGCATAGAGGTTATTGGTGTAACACGAATTGGGCGGTAAGTAGCGCGCCATCTTCGCCCGAGTCAGTTAGCACGTGACTGGTGAGCTGTAAACGCGCTTTGCCGTGTTTGTTGTAGGTGGCGACAAAACGTTGCCAGAGGTGCTCTTCAGGCGCTTCACACAGAGCAGTAATGGACTCGTGGGTGATGGGGCGTGGGTAATCGATCTGCCCTGATTGCACCACTATATGGGTGGTGTTTATACCTATTTCACGCAGGCGTAAATGTAGCCAGCCCCAACTGGCGAGTACTGCGGCACAGTATATGCTGCCGCCAAACATACTGGCTTGGTGGTTGATGTTGGGTGTGAGCGGAAAGCTTAGCTCTAAGCGTTGCTCATGCCAGCTGCATACCTGAACTCCCATCGCTTGGCTAAGGGGAATGTCTTGGGCGAAAACTTGACTGAGGTGTTGGCGAAAATCTGACATGTTCGTTGTTCTGATAATAAGGCTTTAATCTAGAGACCGTATTTTACACGATTGTATCGGTACTTTTGCTGAATTCGCGGCTTGGCTGAAAATAAGCGTAAGAAAACTAAAAAGATTTTCACTATCAAGGTAGAATTATTTATTCTTTTTTATTAACCAGCTATTTTAAGGTGAGTTTTTTGGATCTATCTGCAACCAATAGTTTATTTTTTGTCGGTGGTTTGCTGGTCGCTGTCAGTATTCTGGTCAGCACGGTATCCTCGCGTATTGGTATCCCCATTTTAGTGATTTTTATGGGGGTTGGCATGATGGCCGGTACCGACGGTATCGGTGGTATTGTTTTTAATGATTATTCACTGACCTACATCGTGAGCAACCTCGCTTTGGCGGTGATTTTACTCGATGGTGGTATGCGTACGCGAGTGGCGACTTTCCGCGTGGCTTTGTGGCCAGCTTTGTCACTGGCAACCTTTGGTGTGATTGCTACTGCGGTGTTAACCGGCTTGGCGGCGGCTTGGCTGTTTAATTTAACCCTGCTGGAAGGGTTGTTGATCGGCTCTATCGTCGGCTCAACGGATGCGGCGGTGGTGTTTAACCTGCTTAACGGCAAAGGGCTCAATGATCGAGTTGGTTCAACCCTTGAGATTGAGTCCGGCAGTAACGACCCGATGGCCATGTTCCTGACCGTGACCTTGATTGGCATGTTGGCGGCAGGGCAAACCAGCTTTACCTTGGATTTTCTTGCCAGCTTAGTGCAGCAATTTGGTTTGGGCACGTTGCTGGGTTTAAGTGGTGGCTGGCTATTGGTGCAGATAATAAACCGTCTGACGGTTGCCGATGGCTTGTATCCTTTGTTGGCGGTGAGCGGCAGTATTATGATTTATGCCTTTGCTGGGCATGTCGGCGGTAGCGGGATTTTAGCTGTCTATATTTGTGGCATGGTGCTGGGTAATCGCCCCATTCGTAACCGTCACGGTATTTTGCATATGTTTGATGGTTTGGCGTGGCTTAGCCAAATCGGCATGTTCTTGGTGTTGGGTTTGTTACTTACCCCGCATGAGCTATTGCCTATTGCGGTGCCGGCATTGTTACTGTCATTGTGGATGATTCTTTTTGCCCGTCCAGTTTCTGTGTTTATTGGCTTGCTGCCGTTTCGTGGCTTTAATCTGCGTGAGCGGGTGTTTATTTCATGGATTGGTTTGCGTGGTGCAGTGCCAGTTATTTTGGCGGTGTTCCCGCTCGTTTATGGCCTGCCAAACGCACAACTGTTTTTTAACGTAGCCTTCTTTATTGTGTTGGTGTCATTAATTGTGCAGGGCTCGACATTGCCTTGGGCAGCACGCAAAGCCAGAGTAGAAGTACCACCTGCGCCTGCCCCCATATCCCGTGCGGGTTTAGAGATTTATCCCACCAGCCAGTGGGAGTTGTTTGTTTATAAGCTTAAGCGTGAAAAGTGGTGTATTGGCGCGCAACTGCGTGAACTAAAAATGCCTACCGGAACACGAATAGCTGCTTTATTTCGTAACAACTGCCTGTTGCACCCCACCGGTAGTACCCGCTTGGAAGTGGATGATATTTTGTGTGTGATTGGTCACGATGAAGACTTGCCGGCACTGGGTCGTTTATTTAGTGAGGCGCCGGATAAAGGGTTGGATAAGCGCTTCTTTGGTGATTTTGTTTTACAAGGGCAGGCGCAGCTGGGTGATGTGGCTGCTGTGTATGGCTTGGATTTGAAAGGTCGCAACGCGAAAGAAAGTCTTTCTGACTTTATTAGTGAAGCCGTAGGGGGTGAGGCGGTAGTGGGTGACTACACCGACTGGCAGGGCTTAACTTGGGTGGTTGTGGAAATGGAAAATGATAAGGTCAGTAAAGTAGGCTTGCGATTTCCAGACACTAAAGACGCTGCCATTTAGTACGCCCTGTTCCTAGGTTCCTAAGTAGAAGCTGAAGGTACTAACAGGAACGAATTTTCAGAGTGGATATAAGTATGCGGGTGTGGCGCAGAGTTCTTCTGGTTTTACTGCTTATATGCGGCGCAATGCAGGCAACGGCGGCGGTGCCGAGCATTGATTTTATCAAAAAAAATCTTGCTACTTTGAGCGAGCGCAAACTGCCAGAAAACGAACAGCAGTTGGCCCAACAAACGCTAGAACAAACTCTTGTGTGGCTGGATGCGATCGAGCGTGCGAAAAAAGCACAAAGCAGTTTAGAGCAGCAGCTCAGTCAGGCACCGCAGCAAATTCAGCAAAACAAACAAGCACTCGCGCAGCTAGCTCAACAGACCGATAAACAAATTTCACCTAACTTAACTATCCTGCAATTAGAACAATTAGTCGGCGAGCAAACCCAGCAGCTGGAGTTTTGGCAAAAAGAGCTAAATGATGCCAGCGCATTAATTATTCGTACGCAAACCCGGCCAGAGCGCGCGCAGCTTGAAGTCAGTAACAATCAAAAACGTATCCAAGAAATTAATGCACAAATAAAAGGTGGCAAAGAAGGTGGTAAAGCCTTATTGCTGCCAGAAGCATTGGATCGGCTGCAGGCCGAACTGGGTGCACTGCAGGAGCGTAATAAACTTAATCAAGCAGAGCTGGCAGGCAATAGCGTGCTACAGGATTTGGCCAGCAGTAATAGAGAGTTACTCGCGGCTAAAGTGCAGACGCAAGAACGCTATTTAATCGCTTTACAAGAAATGCTTAATAAAAGACGCCAAGCCGCTTCTGAACAGGCAGTGCAAGAGCAATCCTTGGGTGTCGAAAAAGCCGGTGAGGATGCGTTATTACTGAAGGAAAGTAGTCTTAACCTTAAGTTGTCTGACTACTTACTCACCGTTACCGAGCGGCGCAATCAGCTGACCCAAAAAAGTTTACAGGTACGCCAGCAATTGGAAAACGTGCAGCAAATTGAGCAAGCACTGGAAGAGCAAATAAGTGTCCTACAGGGCAGTTTGCTGCTGGCGAAAATACTGTATCAGCAAAAACAAGCCTTGCCGCAACTAAGTTTTGACCAGCGCCTTACTGAGCAAATCGCGGATACGCGGTTGTATCAGTTTGAGCTTAGACAATTACGCGAAACCGTGCAGCGCCCACAAGAATATGTCGACAGTATGCTGTTGCCGTTAGCCGACGATAACCCACAGTTGCGCGCTGACTTGCTGGGTTTGGTCACCGCGCGTAATGAACTGCTACAAAAACTTAACCACGAGCTTAATGCTTATTTAAGCGAAGCTATTCGTGTCCAGTTGAATCAAAAACAATTGCAATCAACTGCGAAGATGCTGCATGTAATTTTAGATGAGCAAATGTTTTGGGTGCCTAGCAATAAAGCCGTTGATCGCGGCTGGTTTAAAAGCTTGCCTGCGCAGCTCAAGCAACAGTGGCGCGCTATTGATATCGGCACTGTGTTTGCCGAGTTATGGCCAGTTTGGCGTGATAA
>LSQX01104878.1_pt2 | contig 38098 bp, 29 predicted proteins | sample 654561 | NCBI WGS metagenome assembly LSQX01 (sample SAMN04489861, study PRJNA283612) | anaerobic digester metagenome | isolation source: 4 biogas reactors fed with cattle manure at either 37C or 55C with and... | place: Denmark: Kongens Lyngby | collected 2014 | reverse complement strand
CGGGAGGATCTTGTTAGTATTTTCAATAAACTAAATGTCGAACAAACCAGCAGCGATGAAATTTATATTCTTCTTTTGCCGCTTGTGCTGAAGAATGGCTGGTACGGTTTTTATAAAGACTACATAGTGCATTACTGGTTTTTCAGCAACTTTGACCAAGCCGATTACTTACTGAAATATCAGGAAGACAAACCCCGCTATATACCTGATAAAGGCGAATTTCTAAAATACTCTTACGAGGATTACGCAGATAACGATCACTGGTGGAATGTACGTCGTTTTATGTTGAACACTTTCGGATATGCTGGAGCAACCTCAGAAGGCTATAATGAAATAAAAGACTATGTAACCTATGGCGATGGTATAAACAAGTTGGGCTCTATTTTGGATAAGCATAATCTCATGTTTAGTGAAGAAAAACAGTTACAGGAGTTTATCAATCTGCTCATGCTTGCAAAAAACAATACGCGGATCTGGGAAAACAACGGATATACGCCATTCGAGCTTCATGGGATTTTAAGTAAACGCAATAGAAACATCATTGAGTTTCCAACAACTCAAAGAGCGAAAGTAGGGCGCAATGACCCATGCCCCTGTGGCAGCGGCAAAAAATACAAGAAATGCTGCGGGTTCGGCGAAAATGTCGTATAATCGGCATAATGCGTGATGCCGACGAGCATAAAAACACCCGCCGTCTCGCCTGGCGGCGGGTGAATGAATATTTTTACAGCCGGTATAAAGCGACAAGAGGATACGGAGCGTGTAGGACAGGATGAGAGAGATATGGGAAACGTAAAACCTCGCAGAAAGCGGACTGTTAGCCCTGTTGTGCGGGCGCTGGCGCGGTGTGCGGCAGGCGCGCTGTTTTTGCTCAACCCCAATTTAGACGTTGTTGATCTTGTGCCCGATGCGCTTGGCTACCTTTTGATTGTGTCGGGCCTGAAAATGCTGGAGCCGGTTTCGCCGTCCATCGAAGAGGCGAGAAATCGCTTTTCGATGCTGCTTCGCATTTCGGTAATCCGCATAGTAAGCCTGCCGGTAAGGATGTCCGTAGGATACAACGAAAAAACCTTTATTTTGATTTTCACGCTTGCGTTCGCGGTTCTCGAGACCATGTACCTTTTGCCGGCATTCCATTACCTGTACGACGGCACGTCGTATCTGGCGCTGCGCCACGGTCAAAGTGCGGCAAAGACAAAGGCGCCCCGCATTATATCCGGCGTGTTTGCGGTCGGGCGCGCGGTGCTTAATGTATTGCCCGAGCTGAAATATCTGCCCTCACAGCAGTATTATTCCGAGTTCGAGGGGCCGGTCGTCGCGTATGAGCGAATAAAACTTGCCCAGCTCAGCCACATGCTGCTGCTGGTTAACTTAGTTTTTACCGTCCTGCTTTCGACTGTCTGGGTCATCCGGTTCAGGCTCTATTTAAGGCGCCTGCGCAAAGATCCGGTGTTTGACCGGTCGCTCGCGGCAGAGCTTGCCGAGCAGCCGCGCGACATGGGGCTGGAGCTGCTCGGTAAAATGAAGCCGGCATTCACGCTCATATCGCTTGCGATGTTTGCGGGGCTGGACTTTTATGCAGACGGCTTTAACCTGGTTCCCGACTTTTTGCCCGCGCTGCTGCTGCTTGCTGCGGCGTTTTATCTATACAGGGCAAACGAATGCAAGCGTAGTTTGCCGACTGTGGCGTCCATATACGCCGTCCTGACCGCCGCGCTTGGGATTTACAACTATATATTCGCAAGCAAACACTATGCGCTTGCCACCCTAAACCGCCCGGACGCGCTGCGCATGCAGTTTGTTCATACGGTGTTGGCATCGGTATGCTCGCTTGTGTTTGCTGTGCTCATGTTCATGTTTTGCATGACGCTTGTCGGCGTGACAAACCGCCATGCGGGACTTTTCGCCGAGCCGGAGTTTCGCACAACCAACCTTAAAACCCAGCGTCAACGCCTGCGTGTGCGCAACCTGATTTGGACATGTTTTGCGCTGACCATATTGGCAGAAGCGATGCAGGTGGTATACGGCGCGCTCGTGATAAAGCACGCGATACTATGGATACCTGCTGCGGCTATAACCGTCGCGCTCGGCGCGCTCACCGCCTCGACGCTCGGCAATCTATACTATCAAATCGAGCTGCGCCACGGAAAAGTGCTGTAACCGGGCAACCGGTGTACTTAAAGATAAAAAATCCGCCAGCCGACTTTCCAGTCGGGCGGCGGTTTTGTTTTTTGTTTTGCTTAGTCGGCCACAACTCCGTTTTCGACAACAAAGTCGGGCACAATTTTATTTGTGAGAAGGAAAAGCTTGATATAAGATTTGCCGTATGTTTCGATATAATCTTCGTAGCCGTAGTTTTTGATGTCTTCCTCGGATACACCAAGCCCTTCCTGTTCGGCGATAGCCTGCACAACAAGATAGTTTATCGCAGTCTCTTTATAAAGCTCGTTTCTCGATTCAAGAAAAGCCGAAAGCGATTCATAGCCGGTATATGCGCTTACAAACGAGTTTATGTCCATGCCGTACATGGCGGCCATGCTCTCGTAATATGCGATTTCTTCGCCTTTTATATAGTCAAGTATGGCGTCCGGTATTTCGCTGCACTCGGCGTCGGCCACAATATCGCCGAAAAATTCAAGTTTCTGCTGTGAAACAATCCATTCCTTGATGTCGGCGACCAGCTCTTCTTTGCTGGCGAACCCGTAATCGGCGGCAATCTCGTCGGTAAGCTCGGCGGCTATGGGGTCGCCCTGAATATAGTTGATGGTGACGGTGAAAACCGCCTCTTTGCCGCTCAATTCGTCGTTATACTCGTACGGGTCGGGGAAGGTGACCGTTATATCAAATGTTTCGCCGGGCTTGTGTCCGACCAGTTGCTCAAGAAAACCCTCGATATATGCGGTGACACCGATGGTGACGGTCGTGCCCTGACCTTTGGTGCTGCCGCCTTCAAATTCCACGCCGTCGATTTTGCCGACATAGTCGATGTTGACGGTGTCCTCGCCGGTGACCTCGCGGTCGTATACTTTCTCGTATTCGGTGTAGCTTGCAAGAATACTATCTATCTGATGCGAAAGCGCCTCGTCGGACGCGACCAGCACTGACGCCGGAACCGAAACTCCCTTATACTGCGGCAGGGTAACATAATCGGTGGCTTTGATGCCTTCAAAAAAACCTTCGCTTGTCAGACCGGCGTCGTAATCGAAATCAACTGTCTGCACCGTATCCGAGCCGGTCGAGTTGTCTCCGCTGTCCGGGCCGTTGTCCGCACAGGATACCAGCGACAATGCAAGCGCTCCCGCCAGTATGAATGTTGCGATGTTTCGTAATTTCATTATAAATTTATAGCTCCCTTTTATTCGTTTGCTTTTATGCCTTTGTGTATGCCATGACCGGCAGAGCGGCGGGCATCTGCGCGGCTACAGCAACAGACCTTTCCGATTATATCACATTATATTCCGGCGTTCAATAGCGTAAAGTGAATTTTAAATGAATTTTAAACGAAAACCGGCGCTTTGGGCTTTGCCGCCGACAATACATGACAATATTTAATCATATTTAATCATATCGGATTGACATGATGCCGTCATTGTGCTATACTAAAGTTAGACGACACTAACTCAAACACAGATATAAATATAATGCAGGTTGCGGTGACTACTATGACACTTGATAAACTGAAAGCGGGCGAGAGGGCGGTTATTCGCGCTGTCCGCGGAGAGGGCGCGCTGCGGCTGCGGTTGCTTGATATGGGGCTGATTCCCCGCACGAAACTGACGTTTCGGAAAGCCGCCCCGCTCGGAGACCCAATCGAAATAAACATACGAGGATATGAGCTTACCCTGCGGCTGAACGAAGCGCAAAACATCGAGGTTGAGAAAATCGAAGAAAGCGAGGCGGGGGCAGAGCTATGAGCCGCCCACTCGTTTTCGCGCTGGCAGGCAATCAAAACTGCGGCAAGACCACTCTTTTCAATGCGCTGACCGGCTCAAACCAGCATGTCGGCAACTTTCCCGGCGTGACCGTCGAGCAAAAGTCGGGCATCGTGCGCAGCGTAAAAAACCGCAAGGTAACGGTGGTCGACCTGCCGGGCATATACTCGCTTCGCCCCTATACGATGGAGGAGATAGTTTCCCGCGACTTTATTATAAACGAAAAGCCGGACGGCATAATAAATATAGTTGACGCGACCAACATCGAGCGCAACTTGTATCTGACGCTGCAGCTCCTTGAGCTGCGCATGCCGACGGTAATAGCGCTCAATATGATGGACGAGGTGCGCGCAAACGGCGGTACGATAGACGTGCTGGCGCTCAGCGATGCGCTCGGCGTTCCGGTCGTGCCGATAAGCGCGATTCGGGGAGAGGGCGTGTCGGAGCTTGTGGACCGCGCCATTGAGGTCGCCTCGGAAGGCATACTTCCAAAGGTTTGGGATTTCTGCGACGAAAACTCGCCGGTGCACCGCTGCATACATGCGGTCGTGCATGTTATAGACGACCATGCACAGCGGGCAGGCATATCCTCCCGTTTCTGTGCCACCAAACTCATCGAGGGGGACGACGGTTCGCTGTCCGGACGGCTGCAGCTTGACCAAAACGAGCTTGAGCTGATAGAGCACTGTATACAGGAGATGGAGTCGGAGACCGATTTCGACCGCAACGAAGCGCTTGCCGACATGCGCTATACTTTTATCGAAAAAGTGGTCGCCGATACAGTCGTAAAGCCCCGCGAAAGCCGCGAGCACAGGCGCAGTTTGGCCATCGACAAGGTGCTGACCGGCAAATACACCGCGATACCGGTGTTTTTCGCCGTTATGTTCCTTGTCTTTTGGCTGACTTTTAATGTTGTCGGCACGGGACTTTCGGACATTATGTCGCTCGGCATCGAAAAGCTTACACAGCTATGCGACAGCGCGCTGGTCACATACGGCATAAATGACGTGGTGCGCAGTCTTATAATCGACGGCATATTTGCCGGTGTGGGCAGCGTGCTCAGCTTCTTGCCGATTATAGTGACGCTGTTTTTCTTCCTTTCGATACTCGAGGATACCGGATACATGGCGCGCGTTGCCTTTATAATGGACAAACCGCTGCGCAAATTCGGTCTGTCCGGCCGCAGCTTTGTGCCCATGCTGATGGGGTTCGGGTGTACGGTGCCCGCAATTATGGCGACGCGCACACTCGCGTCCGAGCGCGACCGCCGCATGACGATTATGCTGACGCCGTTTATGAGCTGCTCGGCAAAGATACCGATATATGCGGTGTTTGGCGCGGCATTTTTCCCACGCCACGCCGCCATTGTAATGATAGGACTGTACGCGACCGGCATAATTTTGGGCATAGCGGCGGCATGCGTGCTGAAGAACACCGTATTTCGCGGTCAGCCGGTGCCGTTTGTAATGGAGCTGCCAAATTACCGGCTGCCCTCGCTTAGGAGCGTGGGGCTGCTGCTTTGGGACAAAGCAAAGGACTTTATCCATCGCGCGTTTACGATTATATTCCTTGGCACCATAGTCATTTGGTTCCTTCAGACGTTTGACGCGCGTTTCAATGTGGTAGAGGATTCCGCCGACAGCTTGCTTGCGCACGCGGGACGGATATTGGCGCCGCTGTTTGTGCCGGCGGGGTTCGGCGATTGGCGCGCCGTAACGGCGCTTATATCCGGCTTTACGGCGAAAGAAGCGGTTGTAAGCACGCTTTCGGTGCTCACCGGCAACATCGGCGCCACAGAGCTGAGACAGGCGTTGCCGGCGCTGTTTACACCGCTTTCGGCATTCAGCTTTTTGCTGTTCACGTTGCTTTACACGCCCTGTGTAGCGGCGGTCGCCGCGATAAGGCGGGAGCTGAACTCTCGGCTTTGGATGCTCGGCGTGGTGTTCATGCTGTGCGCGACGGCATGGGCGGTATCCACAGTCGTCTATCAGATTGGCAAACGGCTGCCGGGTTTCGGTACGGTCGACTACATAATCTTTGCGCTAACTGTTGCTGCGCTTTTCGCCGCTTTTGTTTGGCTTGCCCGAAGAAACAGGGGCGAAGTCTATGCGACATCCGACAAAGCCCCAAGCACCGGCACAACATCAGCCCTAAATCCGGTGCGAAAGCGCCGCAGCCGCGGCTGTCACCGGTGAACACATGGATGGTTGCCATATAATGTTTTCGCAGCGGCTGCACAAGCCGCTGCGAAAACGAAATTTTATGAAATCTTCATTTTGCTCTTGACAATTCGCAAAAGTTGTGGTAGAATATACAGCGTTGGCCGATAAGGCAGAAAAACATGCGCCTGTAGCTCAGAGGATAGAGTATCCGGCTACGAACCGGCAGGTCATAGGTTCGAATCCTATCAGGCGCGCCAAGAAGACCGAAACGAATGGATGTTCGTTTCGGTCTTTGCTTTTATCTGCACAACGCAAGCGGCGCAAAAAAATGGAAAACCGACGGCAAGCGAAAGTTTTGCCGTCGGTTTTTGTTTTGTGGGGGGAAAGCGGCAGGTGCCGCTCTAAATTTTTGCGGCCGGCACATGAATGATAGCCGGTATCGGTGTTTTTGCAGTGTTTGCCGCGCAGCGTAGCGGCAAATCACTTCATTGACTCGATAACGGCGCGCGCGGCAGAGAGCACGCCGATGCGACCGCTTTCAAACGTCAGCCCGCCCTGGAGAAATGCGGTGTATGGCGGGCGCAGTGGCCCGTCGGCCGAAAGCTCGAGCGACCCGCCCTGCACAAATGTGCCCGCAGCCATGATGACCTGGTCGCTGTAGCCGGGCATATCCCACGGCTCGGGGGTTACAAAGGCGTCGATAGGGGAGCCGGCCTGGATACCGCGGCAAAAGGCGCAGAGTGCGTCCGGACTGCCGAGCCTTACGGTTTGAATAATGTCATACCTCGGCTCGCTGTAATGCGGCTCTACCTCAAATCCCAGCGCCTCGAAAACATAAGCGGCATATATTGCGGTTTTGACCGCCTGTGCCACGGTGTGGGGCGCGAAAAACAGGCCTCGGAAAAGCGATTTGGTGTGTACCAGCCCCGGCCCGACCTCGGCGCCTATGCCGGGCGATGTGAGCCGATAGCCGGCAAGCTCGACCGCGCGGCGGGTGCCGGCAAGATAACCGCCCGTTTCGGCGACACCGCCGCCGGGGTTTTTTATCAGCGAGCCGATGACAAGGTCTGCCTCCGGCTCGGTCTCGCAAACAAACTCGCCATAGCAGTTGTCGATAACCGTAAACACGTCCGGCCGCAGCTCCTTGACGCGGCGGGTCAGCGCGGTCAGCTCGGCGGCGGAAAGCGTCCGGCGGCTTGAGTAGCCCTTGGAGCGCTGGAAAAACGCGACCTTGACGTGCGGGTCGGAAAGCGCCTCGGCAAAATCTTCGCCCAGCTCCACCTCGCGGTATTCGATGCCGAAATCGCGCAGGCTGCCGTTTCCCGGCTCGCCCGACATGCCTATAACCTCGTCAAGCGTGTCATAGGGCTTGCCGGTGAGGGATAGCAGCACGTCTCCGGGCCGCAGCAGGCCGTAAAGCCCTATTGCAATGGCGTGGGTGCCGGACACTATCGTGTGGCGCACCAGCGCCGCCTCAGCGCCGAACACATGCGCCCAAACGCGCTCGAGCGCGTCCCGCCCGCGGTCGTCGTAACCGTAGCCGGAGGTAATCGCAAACATCGACTCGGATACGCGCTCCTCGCGAAACGCGTCCAGCACGCGCTTTGTAACGGTCGCGGAAACGGCGTCGACTTTGTCAAATTGCTCGCGCAGCGCCGAAAGCGCGCCGCGGTCTATTTTTTCGAGAGAAGGGAAATTGTTTTGATTCATTGCTTGCTCTTCTTGAAAGTGAATTTGCCCGATAAAGCTCGGGCAGTGCAGCTTTTATTTGAAAGTCCATAAAAAAGGGCAATGCAAGGGCAGGGGAGCGCAGCGCAGCTCTTTTCCGGTGCGCTGCTTTAACCCCAAGTGCTGTTTTGCATTGCCCGAATTCAAGGTTTATCTTGACAGGTAGGAAACGAAAAGCTGAACGCAGGCCTCGACGTCGGCAAGATCGCACATCTCGACACCCGAGTGGATATAGCGGGTCGGGACGGATATGCAGCCGGCAACCGAGCCTTCGCCCGCAAGCTGCATTTGCGAGGTGTCGGTGCCGCCGGCGGACAAAATTTCATGCTGATGTGCTATGCCTTTTTCCTCGGCGACTTTGGTAAGCTCCTGAACCAGCTCGGGCGAGCAAATAACCGAGGCGTCCTTTATCTTTATCGCCGCGCCTCCGCCGAGCTTGACGGCCATGGGCTTTGCGCCGGGCGTGTCTCCCACGCCGGTCACGTCACAGGCGATAGAAATGTCCGGCATAACCGCATAAGACGCGGTGCGAGCGCCGCGGCAGCCGACTTCCTCCTGCACGGTGAAAGCGCAGTAAACATCGTCGGGGTTGCCTTCCAGTCGGCGCATTGCCTCTATAAGCACAGCGCAGCCTATCTTGTCGTCAAGCGGTCTGCCGGCTATCCTGCCGCCGGCAAGCTCGACAAGCTGCGGCGCGACGGCGGCGCGCATGCCAATCTTCACAAGCTTTTCGGCCGACTCGCGGTCGGAGCAGCCGATGTCAACATAAAACTTGTCGGCGCCATACTCGCCGACTTTGGCGTCGGCGTCGGGCACAAGCACGCCTTTTGTGCCGTTTTCAAAATTTATGACCGAGTAGGCGGAGGCGACCCAGTTGATACCGCCGACCGGCGAGATGCGCACAAAACCTTTCTCGTCGATAAAGGTTACAAGAAAGCCGATTTCGTCGGCGTGAGCCGCAAGCATGACGCGGCGGGGGCTTGATGATTTGCCGCGCTTATACGCGATGAGGTTGCCCAGCGCGTCGCGTTTGATTTCGTCGCACGCGCCGGCAAGCTCGGCTTCTATTACATCCATCACGGGCTTTTCGCCGCCCGAAACCGACTGGGCGGAAAAAAGTTTATTCAAAAGTTCTATCATAAAGCAGCCTTTCAAGTGTAAATTAAGATTATTTTAAAATATAGCGAGCCAATCAGACGATCAAATTCCACACAAGCTCGCAAACAGAGCCAAAGTCGTCGCCATGGAATACCGATGTCGCCGAGTGGATATAGCGGCAGGGCGCCGATATTCCCAGCGTGGGCACGCCCTCGCGGGTGCGATGTATGACGCCCGCGTCGGTGCCGCCCGAAACATAGCGTTTTATCTGGCACTTGATGCCGTTTTGTTTCGCGACCTCCAGCGCATGCTGTACAAACTCGGTGTCGTAGATGGTCGCGCGGTCCATTATCGATATGGCGCCGCCCTTGCCAAGCTCGGCAACGCGCAGATTATCCGGCACGTCCGCGATGTCCGACACCGCGGTTGCCTCAAGCACGATGGCGCGCGTGGGATTTATCTCAAACGCGGCGGTGCGTGCGCCCGAAAGTCCGGTCTCCTCGCGCACTGTAAAGGCAAAGTAGAGGTCACAGCCGGGCGTGACGCCCTCTTTTCGCAGACGCTTTATCGTTTCGACCATCACAGCACAGCCGAACCGGTCGTCAATCGCCTTGCCGACATAGCATCCGCCGCCAAGCGCCTTAAACTCGGTGTCAAATGTGCCGTAATCGCCGGGCGAAACGTATTTTTCGGCATCGGCTTTGTCTGCCGCTCCGATGTCGATGTAAAGGTCCTCCACTTTGTTTGCGCGCGACCTTTCGTCACCCTTCTGGAGGTGAATGGGCTTGGCACCGATTATACCGTGCACGCGGGTGCGCTCGGCTGCGCCGTTTTTGGGGTCGTTGCCGACCACGACGCGGCGACCGCAAAGCACGCGCACGTCGATACCGACGGCGTCGAACTTCAGCGTGCCGTCGTCGTCGATATGTGTAATCATGAACCCGACTTCGTCGGTGTGCGCAGAAAGCATAATCCGACCGTCCCCTTTGCCGCGCACGACGGCTATGAGGTTGTTCAGGCGATCGGTGTAAAGCTCGTCGCAAAGCCCCGCAAGCTCCGCCTCGATTATTTCCTTTACCTCATATTCGCAGCCGGACGGGCCGAACGCGTGTGACAGCCTCCGCAGCAGCTCAAATCTCGCTTCCATGCTCATATTGCCCCTCCTTCGCGTATAAATCCGGCGATAAGCTCGGCGGTGTGTCGCACGTCGGCGGTATCTATTACCTCCAAGCAGGAGTGCATGTAGCGCAGCGGGATGCTGACCACTGCCACGGGCACACCCTCGCGGGTCAGATGTATAACGTCGCCGTTGGTGCCGGTGCGTTTGGCTTCAACGAGTTGCTGAAGCTTAAGTTCCTTGCTTTTGGCGAAATCTATTACGCGCTGCGTGAATGCGCGGTCGGTGGCGATAGAAATTGAGATAGCCGGCCCTTCGCCCATTGCCGCCGATTTGGTTTTTGGCGTTTCCGGCCCGCGCGCAAAGCAAACGTCGAGCGCGATTGCGCAGTCGGGCTGCACGCCGAATGTGGCGGTCATGGCACCGGTCCCGCCGGTTTCCTCCATGGCGGAAAAGAGCGCGTAAACGTCGCAGTCGAAGGTGCCGGGCTCCAGCATTGCGGCTGTTTCAATGATAGCGGCGATGCAGGCTTTGTCGTCCAGCGATTTGCTTGCTATCCTGCCGTTTTTCAGCTCCAGCACGCCGGGAGCGAATGTAACCGGCGTTCCGATTGGCGCAAGCTCCCGCAGCTCGCGTACCGTATAGCCGGTTTCGATAAAGAGCTTGTCAAACTCGGGCAGCTTATCGGCGTCATTGCTTTTTTGAAGATGCGGCGGCGTGGAGGTGATGACGCCCGGGATGGGCTGTTTGCCCCAAACCGTAACCTCGGCGCTGGAAAGCAGGCGCCGGTCGACGCCGCCGACCGGTACAAATCTGAGAAACCCCGTAAGGTCGTCGCCGCCGTCTTTTATGGCGGGCACTATATCGCTGACAAGAAATCCAATCTCGTCAAAATGTGCGTCAATCAGAATTTTCTTTGCGTTTGGCTTGCCACAGCGCTTAATGTAAATATGGTTTCCGACGGGCGTGTGCTTTACCTCGTCGAAATACCGGAGCGCGAGCGCATCCAGCGCATCGGCGCCACGCGCTTCAAACCCCGATACCGTCGGTATCTCGCACAGCGCGGCAAGCAGTTGTTTCGTATCGATATTCAAATGCGTTTACTCCGTTTTTTATAAAATTGAGTGCGGCTTTTCAGCCTATAAATTGAATGCGTGCGGCAGCAGCTCGCCCAAAGTTGTCACGCCCGAATGTGTTACAACCTCAAGCGTCGGCGGGCAAAACTCCGCGAGCACCTGCCGGCATACGCCGCAGGGAAAGCAGTCGCCGTCCGCTTTTGACGAGGCGGCCGGGCCTCCCGCGACGGCTATTGCTTTGAAGCTGCGCCTGCCCTCGGACACAGCCTTGAAAATGGCGACGCGCTCGGCGCAAACTGTCGGCGAGTATGCCGCGTTTTCGATGTTGCAGCCGGTGTAAACCGTGCCGTCGTCGCACAGCAGCGCCGCGCCCACCGCAAAGCGGGAGTAGGGCGAGTAGGCCATCCCGCGCGCCTGCTCGGCAAGCGCATAGAGCTTGTCATGCGTCATGGGCGTCACCCAGTCCGAGCAGGCGTTTGGCCAGCTCTCCGATATAAGTGAAATTAGGGAAGGTGCCGAGGTCGCGCGGCTCCATCCCTTTTGCATAGCAAAGCACAGGCACATACTCCCGGCTGTGGTCGGTGGAGGGCGTCGAGGGGTCACAGCCGTGGTCGGCCGTGATAATCAGCGCGTCGCGCTCGCCCATGCGCCCTATAAAGGTGCCAAGCCAATCGTCAAACTCGGCGATGCCGCGCGCATAGCCGTCTATGTCGTTGCGATGGCCCCACAGCGAATCAAAATCCACCAAATTGACCATGCAAAGTCCGCGCCAGTCATCGCGCGCGGCGATTTTGTCGACGGCGGACATGCCGTCGGCATTTGATTTTGTGGGATGGCTTTCGTCAATCGAGCGGCCTGCAAAAATGTCGTATATTTTGCCGACCGTTATGGTGTCCAGACCGGCGCGTTTCAGCCCGTCAAGCAGAGTGTCGCCGGGCGGCTGGACGGCATAATCGTGCCGGTTTGCAGTACGCACGAACGTGTCGCGGCTCTCGCCGACAAACGGCCGCGCGATTATGCGCCCCACGCCGTGCTCGCCGACCATGACGCGGCGGGCGGCCTCGCAGTAGTCGTAAAGCCTTTTCAGCCCGAAATACTCTTCGTGTGCCGCGACCTGAAGCACGCTGTCGGCAGAGGTGTAGACGATGGGCTTTCCGGTCGCAATATGCTCCTCGCCGTAGTCGCGTATAACCTCGGTGCCGGAGTAGGGCCGGTTGCAAAGGCAGTCTATGCCGGTCGCGCGCCACAGCGCCTCGGTCACTTCGGGCGGAAAGCCATCCGGGTAAAGCGGGAGCGGGCGGGGCGATATAATGCCGCAAATCTCCCAGTGCCCGATAATCGTGTCCTTGCCGGCAGAGGCCTGTGCTGCCCGCCCAAACGCCGCCGTCGGGGAGGGGTGGGGCGGGCGTATGTCGGCGTTGCCCTCGATGTTAAACAGCCCCATCTGCGCCATGTTGTCTGCGCGGAAATAGGGGGACGATGCGACGGCGCGCAGAGTGTTGCTGCCCGCATCGCCGAAAGCGTCGGCGTCCGGCAGCGCTCCACAGCCGAAACTGTCAAGCACGATTAAAAATACGCGCTCTGTCATCTTATTTCGGTCAGGCCGTACTCGCGGCTGCCGAGACCCTGCTCCTCGAGCATGGTAAGCTGGGTGTAGGGATTTTTATAATGCAGGCGTTCAAACAGGTGGCCGCTCGGGCCAAGCTCCATGCCCTCGGGCACGCCGACGGCAATGAGGTCCTCAAACTTAATCATGTCAAGCGATGCCGCTTCGACCGCCACAATATCTTCGCCGGCAATAATGCCGATGTCCGGCACAAGCGACGGCGTGGTCATGCCCCAGCAGTCGCAGACCGCCGTGATGCTTATAAGCATGTTGATGTAATAGACATTGTCCGGCTCGAAAGTGTCAAGAACCGTCTTGGTGCATATAGCCATACCGCGCTGGAAGTCCTCGTAGTTGTGCGAATCGAGGCTTATCGCGCCGGTGGGGCAAACTTTTACGCAGTGCTGGCAGAGTGTGCAATTGTGATAGTTCACCCTGTACTCGCCTTCACCGCTGAACCTGTTGGCGTTGTGGTTGCAGGACTGGATGCACAGCTCGCACTGGGTGCAAAGGTCAGCCTCCCAAAGCAGGCCGCCTTCAAGCCCGTGAAGCTGGCGGCGGGTCCTGTCGGTGACACAGCCCATCGCGATGTTCTTGCAGGCACCGCCATAGGCACAAGCGCCGTGACCCTTAACGTGCGAAAAGTCTATCAGAAAGTCCGCGTCGTGGATGTGCCCGGCGATGTCGATATGCTTGAGCGAGCGGTAATCGACTTCCTTCGTGTAATAGTACTTGCCGAAATATCCGCAGGCGTCGATGACCGGAGCGCCGACATATTCCTCGGTGTAGCCGCGCATGCCGGGGTTGCGGCTTGCGATATAGTGGTCGGTGATAAAGCAATTACCGCCGTTTTTCTTTACGAAATTGACGAGTTTGCGCACAAACACCGGAGGAATGGTCGAATAGCTTGTTCCGCATCCGACATGCATTTTAATGGCTACCGATTTGTCTTTGACGCGCTCTGCAAGACCAGACGCCTCAAGCAGCCGGTCAAATTTGGCGGGCAGCGTTTGACTTTCCTCATAGCGTGAATATGCAACAGGAGCAAACAGAACTTTTGATGCCATATTTCCACCTCTCCTGAAATCGATTTTTGCTATGTAAGTCTTTGTCCGCTAAAAAGTGCGCCTTTTGGACGCCGCACGTCATTGCACGGCGCCCAAAAGGGAATTTTACGCAAAACTTACTTTATAATTTTGAGAATATTGAGATAATCCAGCATTCTTATGAAAATGCCACCCATTACCGAGCGGTGCTGGAATCCCACTTTCAGCGATGTTACGGTATCGTACCAGTCGGTCATCGGCACTCTTGAGGGCGTGTGGTGGTACATTTTCCAAAGCGGCGAAATCATGCGCGCGAAATCCTCACGCGAGTCGTGCAGTGCGGCTGCCCAGACCAGCCAGTCGGATTTTGTAAACGTCGCGCGGTTGTCCAGCGGGACGCCATAGGGATTTTCATGCTTGCGATAGCTGTAAAGCTCGGAGTTTACGATAGGTTTGGGGATAATCCCGAGGTCAAACAGCTTGTCCCATATAATGTTATACTTGAGCGAGAAGGTGCCCGGACGGTCAAATCCAAGCCTGAGGCTGCCGTCGTCGTTTAGCGCGCGCTCTGCCCACGATTTGCCCATCTCGTCGGCTGTTTCCATGAATTTCTTGCCTTTGTCGGTGTCGCCCTGCATGGTGCAAAGTATGCCGTAGCAGGCGATGCCCATGATAGCTTTTGCCGAAAGGTTTACATTATGCGCCATGTGGCCGGAAAAGTCGTCGGTGCAAAGCTGATTGTCCGGGTCGGCGCCGTGTTTGAGCAGATACTCCACCCACTGGGACAGTGTGGGCATGTGCTTTTCGGCAAACGAGAAATCATTTGATGCCACCGATGCCGCGGTTACCATGATAATCATGTTGCCGCACTCTTCGACCGGCATCTGCCAGCGCGGGTCGGTGCCGTTCGAGTATACCTGCCCGTTTACAAGCGGGTACTGGCCGGCGTCATGCGGCGCAAAGTCAAACGGCCATGCATCCGAGGCTGCATATTTGAAAATCGGGCGCATCATCGCAAAGACAAGCTCGGGGTTGAATATAAGGAACATCGGCGTCGAGGGATAGCTGACGTCGACCGTCGCGGCACAGCCGTTTGAGAAGCACTCTTTTGAAATATAAAGCAGCTCGCCGTTTTTGTCGACAACCAGCTTGTGCGCGGCGCAAACCTGACGGTATGCAAGCGAGACCAGCTCGGCATATTCCTCGCCGCCGGCTTTGAGCGCGTAATCGTAGAGCATGCCGGAAAAAGCCATGCAGTCGCTGTAAATTTCGTCATATTCTTCGGCCGCCTCAACAAGCGCCTCGCCAATTGTCTTGCCCTCGGCATTCCAAAGCGAGCCGAGCGTCTCGCCGAAATACTGTATGCTTGCGCCGCCGTCGTCATAGGCAAGCATAAACAGCGCGTCGCTGTCGGTATCGACGCTTGCGGTGATGCGGATGAGCGTCAACTCGGGCGTCTCGTCTTTTGCAGGCAGCTTCCAAACGTCGGCGGTGTGGCTGCCGGAGGCTGCGAGCAGGAATTTGCCCCAGTCGATGCGATGGTCGTCGCCGCTGCGGTTCAAAGGATTTTGCACCGAGTTGGCAATGCTCATGCAGGTCAAGCCGTCGATTTCCACCTTTTCGGTGACGACCGGGCTTTGTCCGGCTTTGTCAAGGCACAGCTCCTCGGAAGCCGAGATTGAAACCTGAACCTTGTGCTCCTCGCCGTCCAGGGAATGCCAGCTAACGCTGATATAGGTTATGGGCGTCGAGTAAAGCTCAAGGTCGTCGAGCGGCAGGGGAGAGGTGAAGATAACCTCAAGCCCGATTTTGTCGTTTTCAAATGCATAGTAGGTGGACATCGCGTCGAAATCAAACTCGACTTGCTTGATTTTCTCTATACCCAGCTTTTTGGCATCGCCCATAAAGCAGTATTCTTTGCCGTCGACCGTCACGATGCCCACAAGCGTGTTGGGGCTGCCGGTCCAGTGGCAGACGGTCGAGTCGTTGAGCTCGTCCGTCATCGACCACAGCGAAAAGTAAGGGTCAATGTTTGCAAGGGGTATTGCTGGAGGTCTGAGTTTCATGTTTTTTACCTATCCTTTATGAGAATTTTTTCAATTTCATAAGTGTATATGCGATGAAAGTCACGCTTTGGATATACGGAATCGCAAAGGTCTGGCACCTTAAACTCCGTTGGCGTGACGTCGTGAGCGTAAAGTTTCTTGCCAAATATGACGAGCCTTGCCTCTTTGAACCAAACGGTGCCGTCTTCGACTACCGGCGTGAGCCCGGATTCGCGCATTTTGTCAAAATCGCGGCCGCTCTTTGAGCCGAGCACGCCGAGCTGACTGCGGCACTCGTCTCCGAAAAACGAGAATGCCGCACGGGGCGAGGCTTCGGTAAACTCAAATGTATGGCGCGTGTAGCGGATGAGGCAATTTAGTGCGGGTTTGCCCCACATAATTCCCATCATGCCCCAAGAGGCGGTCATCATGTTGAATGTGCCGTCCTCTTTTGCGGCGCCGATAAGCATCCATTCGTCGCCGATAAGGTTAAACGGGTTTTCGCAAAGCTCGGATGGCTTTATTTCCCTGTACTCCGACATGTCTGTTCCTCCTTATTTCAAGCAAAATAACAGTCGGTGCCGGTTTTATGTAATTATTCAATTTTTGATTTCAGCTTCAGTCTGTCAAACGCAAAACCCACCGCAGCAAACAATACGGTGCTAATCAGCCCCTGAATCAAATTGAACGGCAGAGACGCGGCCGCAACGGCGAAACTGGTTATCAGCAGTGCCTCATAAATATAGTAGCCCGCGGTGCAGACCAGACCGGACACAGCGGAGGCGATTATGTTGCGCGGCGACGCGATTTTGGTGCCGGTGGAATGGAAAGGCAGTGCCATAAGCGCTTTTATTATAAATGTAGCCGGAGCCCAAACTACATATCCGGTCAAAGCGTCGGCAAGCGCGCCGCCTATCGCGCCGGCGACCATTGCGTAGGGAAGCGGCAGCACGGATGCCGCAAGATAAATAAATGTGTCGCCGACATGGACATATCCTCCCGCGCCACCGAGTATGGGCAGGCGGGGCAGATATGCGGTCGCCACAAATATAATCGCAGCAAAAACCGCCGAAAGTACTATGTTGCGCAGTGACTTTGCCTTCATAGACCCCTCACAAAATTTGCTTTTATGGAAAGAGCAGATGCAGCCGGCGTTCGAGCAAAACTCCCTCGCGCGCCGGTGTGCCGGCTTGTGCCGTCTCCGCAATCGAGTCGCGCACAAAATCGGAGGCGGCTTCTGCCGCATCGTGCAGGCTTGCGCCGAAAAGGAGCTTGCACAGCAAAACCGAGGCGAAAAGGTCGCCTGTTCCGGGATACGAGCCGCACACAAGCGGCCTTGCAATAAGCGAATGCTCGTCGCCGTCAAAGCTTACGGTGCAAACGGTGTCGGAGCCGGTCATGGCGCCGGTTATAACAACCGACCGCGCAAATTTGCGGGAAAGGGTTTCGGCAAGCTCGCGCAGCTCGCCTTCGGTGTGCTTGGTCAGCGCGGACGACGGGTCGCCGTCCAGCAAAAGATAAGCCTCTGTTATGTTGGGGGTGATAAGGTCGGCATGGCAGCAAAGCGTGCGCATGCCAGAAACAAGCTCGGGCGTGATGGTGGAATACAGCTTGCCGTCGTCGCCGAGCACAGGGTCGACGAGTTTCAGCGAATCCCGACCGAATCTTTCAAGCGCCTGCGCTATAATGTCGATTTGCTTTTCGCTTCCTAAAAAACCGGTGTAAACCGCGTCGAAATCAAGCTCGAGCGAACTCCAGTGCTCGAGTATGGCCCGCATCTCGTGCGTTGTGTCCAGCATTGAAAATCCGGTGTACCCGCCGGTGTGGGTGGACATGAGCGCCGTCGGCAGCGGCACCGGCTGGACGCCCGCCGCCGCAAGCACCGGTATCACAACGGTCAGCGCACAGCGCCCGAAACAGGAAAGGTCATGGGCAACCAGCGCGCGCGGCGTGACATGTTTGAATTTTAAAGGGTCTTGGGTCATGTGTAAGTTTAGTCCTTCCGATATATTATCGGCTCCTGAAGCTATATTATGTTAATTATACAGCGAATCCGCAAATATTACAATATTAACTTTGTTAATAATTTGGTCGGCGAAGTTTTACGGCCGGCAAGCTCGAAGTAGTATAGCAAATTAGCGGGAGGCGATAGCTTTTTCTTTCCATTTACATATTCGTTTCGCGTTTTGCGGAAATGCTGCTTTTTGACAATGAGAAAACATGGCCAATCACCGGCGGGATAGGCATTACTAAATGCAAATAACAAAGGTGGGAAGCTCACTTATGAGCATCCCACCTGATTGGAGCGGATAACGGGAATCGAACCCGCATCATCGGCTTGGGAAGCCGAGGTTTTACCATTAGACTATATCCGCATGTGCGATTATTATACACCCACACACGCGGATTGTCAAGAGGGTTTGCAGCTAAAAAAGAGGGTTTCAGCGGCTTTTGAGGGAGCCGCCGACAGAGCCTTTGACATTCACCGAGTGGCCGGCCTTAACATTTCCTGCGACGTTTCCACAGGTCAGCGAGTGTCCGGCTTTCGCGTCGCCGCCGACATCGCCGCCAACCGTCATGGCGTGACCGGCGGAAGCATCCTGCCCGACGTTTTGGCAGTTCATCGAATGTCCGGCTTTGGCGCTGCCTTTGACGTCACCGCACCTCATGCTGTGGGCGGCAGTCGCATTGCCGCCGACATCGCCGCACTCGAGCGACATGTGGCTTTCGACATTGAGTGCCGGCCCTTGGTATTTGAACACAATGCGCTTGTCGCCGGCGAGCACTTGCATGATTTTCTGCGATTTCACCATATTGTTGCCGATAAACAGCACTGCGCGCAGTTTGCCGTCGTCCTGGGGTATATCCTCGCGCGCGATATCCGCTTGGATGGGCTCCGGCCCGCCGAAAAGGTTGTCGATGCTGACCCCGAAAATCCCCGCGAGCTTCGGCAAAAGCAGTATGTCCGGCATCGTGTCGCCGCATTCCCACTGGCTGACCGCCTGGTGAGTCACGCCGAGCTGCTGCGCGAGCGCCGCTTGAGTCAGCCCCCGGCGAACTCTTAGCTCTGCGAGTGTGGCGCCGAATTTTTCGATTGCGCTGCTTCTATCGGATTCGCTGCTTGCCATGTGTTGCAACCTCCCTCGATATTTGTTTGGTTCAGTATATCAGCTCAAGCGGCGTTTGTAAATCAATTGTTTCTTTAGTTTGAAGTTGAGAAGTTCAAGCAGCGCTTGAATGGGGCGGCGGCGTCGTATGTCCCGGGAAATACCGCCAATTTGCGTATTAAAATGCGCGGCTTTTCGCATAATACCGGCGGAGGTGATTTGTACGGACCAAAACAAACTGCAAAACGACGGTATTCCGGTAGGTTTTGGGATGGCACTGGCGATGCATCCCGGAGGTATGGAGGCATTTGCGGCGCTGAGCGAGCAAAAGAAAGAGGAATATCTAAACCGGGCGCGCAATGCAAAGTCAAAAAAGGAGATGCAGCAAATCGTCCAGTCGCTGCTACAGGGCAGCTCGTATACAGGGTAGCTCAAACCGGCGCCTAAACCGAGCGGGCGGCTTACTTTCAGAGTAAGCCGCCCGTTTTATGTATGGTTTCAGCCCATTCTGCGACCAGTACGCCGAGCAGGGGAAAAGAGCGCCCGTTATTAGCTGTCCGCCGGCTTTTTAGGTGCGACGAGAAAGGCATTGGGAAGCCTTCGCCCTAAGGTCGGGTTGGCAGACGAGTTGCGGGTGATGACCTCGCCTTTGTAAGCCATGATAGAGCTTGCGCCGCCGTCGCAGCAGGCGGCGTTTACGACCCCGTATTTATGGAGAATCTTTGCAAGCTCGCCCACAGTGCAGCCGACGCTGTAGGTGAGGTCGCGCCCGTCTATGACTACAAGCGCAACGGCGCCGTCGGCGCGCTGGCCTATCGCGGTGCGCGGCTGAATACCCCAGCCGGCAGACCCCTCAACCTGAATTTCGCCGTCCGCAATCAGCACCGGACCGAACTGGATGCCGCCCCGCACATTGTATGCGTCCCAGTCGCGCACATTGCCGACTATGAGCCGGTTGTCCTGTGTCAAGAGTATGCTGCCGGTCCAGTTTACATAGCTGCCCCAGTATTCGCCGTTTGCAAAGGTTTGCCCCACGACTTTTCCGCCGTTGCCCTCGCCCTCGGGGTCGGGGAAGCCGCTTGCGTTTATGCCCGCGACCGCGCCGTAATGGTCGAGCATTGAGAGGATACGCATGCCCTCGACATTTTTATACGGCGTCGTCGCGACATATACGCGCGACGGGTCGTCGACCAGCATGATTCGCCCCCTGTAGCCTTGGCCGACTATCTCGGATATAACAATGCCTTGCTCGACATCGTTTACCAAAACCTTGTAACCGGCATAATCCGGCTCGCCTTCTACAATATCCGACTGGCCGAGTATGTCGGTTTTACCGGTGCCGGCATCGTCTGTGCAGGCTTGAGTTTCCGGCACGGTGTCATCGGCAGCAGGCCCGGGCACATCGGGGACGGCGGTTTCGGGAGCTGTGACGGCCGCCGGATAAAGGCCGCCGACAATGTCGGGATTGCGGTTTTGCCTTGACATGACCTCGTCTATTATATCCTGCGGGATAAAAGAGGTTGCCAGCCACTGGTGATTCATCGTGGTCATGGCGGTTTCAATCCAGATGTCCCGCCAAAAGCTGAATAAAGGTATGCCCGAAAACACAAAAAGGTAATATAAAAGCCCGCAAGCGACGCAAATTGTGACGAGCCCGGCTCCGGTATAGGCGCAGATATTTTTGATGCGAGATTTTCGTTTTTTTGCTTTGACAGCGTTTTGCATAATATGTGCTAAGCTTACCTCAATAAAATTTTACGGCAAAAAACAACCGGGAGCGGCGCAGCCGCAAACCCCGGTTGTTACCGAATTTATAAGCAAGCAAAATGCGAGCGATTGGTCTGCCGTCAATTTTGGGTATCGCTGTCGCGATCGCTTTTGTCGCTTTTGTCTTCCTTGCGGCTGAGCCGCGCATAGGCGTCCATGCCGGATTCAAGACTTCTGTGCATTTCGGCTTCGCGTCTGGCGCGCTCTTCCTCCTGGCGGCGGCGTTCTTCTTCGTCGCGTTTGGCGCGCGCCTGATTTTCCTCTTCGCTGCGGCGGCGCTTTTCCGCGGCCATCTCTTCAAGCTCTTCAAAAGTCGGGTCGCCTTCCATGACAGCGTTGAACTGATCCTGGTCCATGACCTCGTTTTTGAAAAGGTAAGCGGCGATGAAATGCAGCTTGTCTTTATTTTCCTCAAGGATTTTGTGCGCGGCTGCGTATGCGTTGTCCACGATACGCCTTATTTCTGCATCTATCTTAGACGCAGTTTCTTCGGAATAGTTCCGAATCGTGGAGAAGTCGCGGCCGAGGAAGACTTCATCCTGGCCATGCTCGGAGCCGTATACTACCGGGCCGAGCGAGTCGGACATGCCGTAACGGGTTACCATGTTGCGCGCAATTGAGGTAACGCGCTGTATATCGTTGGATGCACCGGTGGATATGTCGCCGAGCACAATCTTTTCGGCCACGCGGCCGCCAAGCAGGGAAACAATCTCGGCTTCCATATCGCGTTTGGACATATAGTTGCGGTCATCTTGAGGCAGAGAAAGCGTATATCCTCCCGCGCGGCCGGTAGGAATAATCGAAATCTGGTGAATCGGGGATTCGGGTTTCACCGCACGCGTTACAATGGCGTGGCCTGCCTCGTGATATGCAGTGAGCTTCTTTTCCTTGTCCGTGATGACCTTTGACCTTTTCTTGGGACCAACAAGCACTTTCAGCATCGCTTCTTCAAGGTCTTCCATGCCGATAAGCGACTTGTTTTTGCGGGCGGCAAGCAATGCCGCTTCGTTGAGCAAGTTGGCAAGATCCGCGCCGGTAAATCCGACGGTGGTTTTTGCTATCTTAGAAAGGTCGACGGTCGCCTCAAGCGGCTTTTCCCGCGCGTGGACTTTCAGGATTTCTTCGCGCCCGCGAACGTCGGGATAACCGACGGTAATCTGCCTGTCAAAACGGCCGGGGCGCAACAGCGCCGGGTCGAGTATATCCGGGCGGTTGGTCGCGGCGAGAACAATCACACCGTCGTTTGAGCCGAAGCCGTCCATTTCGACCAGCAGCTGGTTGAGCGTTTGCTCGCGCTCGTCGTGACCGCCGCCGAGGCCCGCGCCGCGGTGACGTCCGACGGCGTCTATCTCGTCTATAAATATAATGCTGGCGGGATTTTTCTTTGCGGTTTCAAACAGGTCGCGAACGCGCGCGGCGCCGACGCCGACATACATCTCGACGAAATCGGAGCCTGAAATGGAGTAAAAGGGAACACCGGCTTCGCCCGCGACGGCTTTTGCAAGCAGGGTTTTACCCGTGCCGGGAGGGCCGACCAGCAAAATTCCGCGCGGTATTCTCGCGCCGAGTCTGGTAAACTTCTGGGGGTCGCGGAGAAATTCCACAACCTCGCGAAGCTCCTCTTTTTCCTCCTCTTCGCCCGCGACGTCCTTGAAGTATACTTTCTTCTTTTCGTCGGAGCCGAGCTTGGCACGCGCCTTTCCGAAAGTATTGAGTTTGCCGCCCTTGCCGGTGGCCTGATTCATCACATAGATCCAAAGCACTATCATCAGCGTGATGATGACCACATAGGGCAGCATGCTTACCCACCACGGTATCTCAACCGCAGGAGGATAGTTGTATGCCTCTATTATACCCGCTTCGTGCTGCTCTAAAATAAGCTCGCCCAGGTCATAATAGAACAAACTGAAGTCGCGCAGTTTATATGAATATGTTCGGTTGTCGTGAGTCAGTACGGTGAGGACGTTGTTTTCGTCAACCTCAAACTGTTTGACCTGCTCACTTTTGAACATGTTGATGATATCGCTGTAAATCAGATTATCGCTTTGCATATTGCTAAACAGCGTTGCCGTTGCGATAAGAATTACAGCAATAAGCGCGACGTAGAAAATGATAATCTTATAGTTATTTTTCATTTTATACGCTTATCTTTCAATATTTATTGCTACTGTTGTATATTTCCGGTTTAAGTATACCGATATATGGCAGCGTGCGATAGCGTTCGGCATAGTCAAGCCCATAGCCGACGACAAATTCGTCGGGTATTATTATACCCACATGGTCGGCTTTGAAATCAACTTCACGACGCTGCGGTTTGTCGAGCAGTGTGCAGGTGCGAACCGAGTGTGCGCCTTTCAGGAGCAGATATTCGGTGAGATAGGAAAGTGTCCTGCCGCTGTCGATTATATCCTCTATTATAAGTATATCGGTTTGCGGCAAATCGCTGCGGAACAGGTCCAGCATGATGTTGACGCTGCCGCTGGATTTAGTCGATCTGCCGTAGGACGAAACCTTCATGAAGTCGATTTCCACCGGGACGGTGATGTGCTTCATCAGGTCGCCCATAAAGACGACAGACCCTTTTAAAATTCCCAAAAGCAAAAGTTTCTTTCCGGACGCGGTCGAATCTCTATAATATGCGTCAATTTCGGATGCTATTCTTTTAACTGCCGTAAGAATCTCTGTCTCGTCTACCAGCACCCGTTCAATATCGTCAATGACTTTGGCCATCTATGACTCCTTAAACAAAAAAATGTACTAAAATTAATGTGTTTTCCCGGTCGTCGGGCTGCGCTTCACAGCCGTCGCGCACAGCGACACCGGGTATCCAAAGTGGCCCTTTTTCGTCGCATATCATAACTGTGCGCATGCGCTCGGCTCTTGTCAGCCGGCGCTCGGCAAAAAGGTTTTTGACCGTACGCGACATGCCGCGGACACGCATTTTTGCCGAGCCGCGCGGCAGCTCTGCCGACAGTACTCCGAATATTCTATCAGAACGTAAAAACGCTTGTATAAAGAATTTGTAAATATTTTTATACTCTTTTATATATTCTGCCAAATCGCCGCGGTCGCCGCAAAGTAAAAGCAGCATGCCGCGGGGCAGTCGGTTTATCCCGGGCACAAGCGTGACCGAAAAGTGCTCGGGCGGCTCCGCCCGGCGTCTGGGGTCGGGCCGGAGCGCAAGTGTGTCGCGGTCGCAGACAAGCCTGATTTTCCCCGGCAGGCTCAGCGCAAAATGTGCGCGCGGCGACCTTATATGATCGATAGCCGCGTCGATATGCACGGCTTCGAGCGTCAGCCCGCCCGAATACTCTGCAAACTCGCGCGCAATCACGCGTGAGAGCAGGGAAGAATCAAGCTCTGCAAGCTTTGCTCTGCCGTCCGCAAGCGAGTGGTGACAGGCAAGGCGCGAAAGCGTCTCCGCGTCTTCGCGCAGCGCCCGGCTCATGCGCAATGCATTGCGGCAGGCGGCGGGATTGATATGCCTCAGCCGCGGGATAATCTCGCGGCGGATGTAGTTGCGTGTGTATGATGGGTCGACGTTTGTCGAATCTTCCACAAACTCCAGCCCGTTTTCATGGCAATAGCTGATAAGCTGGCTTTTTTCACAGTAAAGCAGCGGGCGGATAATTTTCCCGCGGACAGGGGGAATACCCGCCAATCCGGTTGTGCCGGTGCCGCGCACAAGGTTGAAAATCACGGTTTCAAGGTTATCGTCGGCATTATGCGCGGTGGCAATGCGGTCTGCGCCAAGACTTTGCGCAACTTCCTCGAATGCGGAATACCTGACATCGCGCGCCGCCTCCTCGATACTGCGTCCCGAGCTTTTGGCGAGCGCCGGAACATCGGCGGTGCGGCAGACAAACTCTATACCGCGCGATTTGCAAAAGTCGCGGCAGAACTGTTCGTCGCGTTTTGCCTCGTCGCCGCGGATGCCGTGGTTGACATGCAGCGCCACAAGCCGAACGGAATGCTCGGCACAATAGCCGGCAAGCCAATGAAGCAGCGCCGTCGAGTCGGCGCCGCCGGAAAAGCCGACCAAAATGCCCGAGCAGCCGTCCAGCATCTTGTGCTCGCGGGTGCAGCGCATGATATTTTCGTCAATTGCGGCCGAAACCGATTTATTGCGCATTACCAGGCGGTATGTCCTCCTGTAAATCCGAAATAGATGAGAAGCGTGTGTATTTTCCGAACCAGCCGATTTCAACGCGCTTTGTGCTGCCATGGCGGTTTTTCGCAACGATGATTTCGGCTGTGTTGTGTTTGTCTTCTTTCTCGTTATAATATTCCTCGCGGTACAGGAACATAACGATGTCGGCGTCCTGCTCTATCGCGCCCGAGTCGCGCAGGTCGGAAAGCATCGGGCGTTTGTCGGTGCGGCTTTCCGGTCCGCGCGAAAGCTGTGCGCAGGTGATTATAGGCACTTTCAGCTCTTTTGCAAGCAGCTTCAGCCCGCGCGAAATTTCGGCGACTTCCTGCACCCGGTTGTCTATTCTGCGGTCGCTTTGCATAAGCTGCAGATAGTCGATGACGACCAGCCCGAGGTTTTTCACCCGGCGCAGCTTGGCTTTCATGCCGGTGACGGTTATGCCGGTCGTGTCGTCAATCAAAATGTTGCATTCGCTGAGCATCGAGGTGGCGCGCGCGAGTTTTGCCCAGTCCTCTTTATCGAGGTCGCCGGTGCGGAGCTTATAGCTGTCCACGAGCGCCTCGCTTGACATCATGCGGGTCACAAGCTGCTGTGCCGACATTTCAAGCGAGAAAACGCACACGGTTTTGCCCGACCGCATCGCGACCCGCGTCGCGATATTCATTGCAAAACTCGTTTTACCCATACCGGGGCGTGCTCCGACCAGTATCAGGTCGCCCGGCCCCATACCGACGATAACGTCGTCGAGGTCTTTGAAGCCCGTCGGCATGCCGAGCGCGGCCTCTTTATCGGTGCGCAGCAGCTTCAGATGCTCGTACTCTAAAAGGATGGCGTCTTTGATATGTATAAAGCCTTTGCGCTCTTTGTATTCCGCTATTTCAAAAATCCGCTGTTCGGCGGCGTCAAGCAGCGTTTCGACGTCCTCCGTCTCGGCATAGGCATCCTCGGTAATCTCGCTGCACACCTCAATGAGGCGGCGCAAAAGGCTTTTATTTTGCACAATCTGTGCATAGTCGCGGATGTTTGAGGCGCTCGGGACCACCTGAGCTATCAGCTTTATATACCGTCGGCTGTCTTCGTCGCTGTAGACGTCGTTTTTGACGAGCGTGTCTATAAGCGTGACGACGTCGATGGTTTTGTTCTTTATATAAAGGTCTTGCATCGCCAGAAAAATCGAGCGATGCTCCTCAAGGTAAAAGTCTTCGGCCCGGATAATCCCGACCACTTCATTGATTCGCTCGGGGTCAATAAGTATCGAACCGAGCACCGACTGTTCCGCCTCAAGCGAATACGGCATGCGGCGTGCGCCGCCGAAATCGGAGGTACCGGTGTTCATACTTGATGTTTCAGCAGACAACTAAATTTATCTTGCCCGTTATCTCGGGATAAAGCTTTACGTCTATTGTATATTTGCCGCATGCCTTTATATCGGAGGCGAGCTCGATTTTGCGACGGTCGACCGCAATGCCGTGCTGCTCTTGCAGCGCCTCCGCTATATCTTTTGATGTGACGGCACCATACAGCTTGCCGCCTTCGCCCGACGCGGCATTGATTTTTACGACAATCGCCTGGAGCTTTTGGGCAAGCTCGCGCGCTTCGGCGCGTTCCTTTTCGATGCGGCGTGCGTTAGCCTCTTCTTGGGCTTTAAGCTCGGCAAGGACGGCGGGTGTCACCTCGACGGCGAGCTTACGAGGAAAAAGGTAGTTGCGTGCGTAGCCGTCGGCGACGTTGACAACCTCGCCCTTTTTACCCTGGCCGCGCACGTCGGCAAGCAATAGAACCTTCATTATATGTTAACCTCTCATTCAATCTGTTCGAATATTGGTGATTTTCGCTTTTTTGTGGACGGAGAAAATAAAAATATGTCCTCCGCCGCTGCTCCTGCCGCCTGCGGCGGAGGGTTTACTGGTTGTTTAGATAATCGTCAATCGCCTCTTTCAGCCTGGTCAAGGTGTCGCTCATCGATGCGCCCGTGACCACCGTCGCGGCGGATTCGTAGTGGCCGCCGCCGCCCTCCAGCCGCTCAAGTATAAGCTGCACGTTTATGCTGCCCAGCGAGCGGGCGGAGATTTGTATGGTGTCGCCAATTCGGCATAGCACAAACGAGGCGATAACGCCGTCTATCGAAAGCAGTTTATCCGCCGCTTTGGCGACCGCGATGCGGTCGGCCTGCGTATTGTCCGGCGAATCGTCCGCCGCGATGGCTATCATCGAGCGGTAGATAACAACGTCCGATACAAACCTCGCCTCTTTCATAAAAGTGCTAAGCTCGGTTTTAAACAGCGTCTGCGCATCCGCCGGATTTGCGCCCTCGCTGCGCAGATAAAGCACCGCGCTGAAGGTGCGGACGCCGGTGTTGCGCGTAAACTGCTTTGTGTCAAGCAGTATCCCGCTGTACATGATATCGGCTTCTTCCTTGCCCAGCATGCCTGCGGGCAGCGACTGCTCGAGAATCTCGGTTACAAGCTCGCATGCCGAGGAGGCCGACGGTTCGATATAAGCGATGACCGGCTCGGTCGTAAACTCGGCGTTTTTGCGGTGATGGTCGATTATGACTATATTCGGGATAATGTCGGCAAGCTCCGGCGCCTCGTATTGTGCGCGGTTGTTGACGTCGACAATAATAAGAAGCGTCGAGGGTGTAACCACATCCTGAGCCTCTGCCGCCGACATAAAGATGGAGCTGTCCCGATACTCGGGTATGACGCTCAGCCGCTGGTAGCAGCGAATGAAGTTGGGGTCGCGCGTGTTCATCACTATGTTGATCTTCACGCCGCACATCATGACCAGGCGCGCTATGCCGATGCAGGCGCCGATTGCGTCAAAGTCCGGATGGCGGTGGCACATTATAAGCACGCGCGAGCTTTTTGAAATCTGGGCCGCAAGCTCGTTTGCAACCACCCTTGCACGCACCTTTGTGCGTTTCTGCACGGTTTTGGTGCGGCCGCCGTAGAAATCCATGCCCATCTCGTTTTTGACGACGACCTGGTCGCCGCCGCGCTGAAGCGCCATGTCGAGCGCGGAGTGTGCGGCACGCTCTTTTTCGGCAAGCGAGCCGGTGACATGCGCTATACCTATCGAAACGGTGACGGGCAGGCTGGACTCGCCCACGCGGATTTCGCGTATCTCATCGAGAATTTCGAATTTGTTTTCGATGAACTGCTGCATGTGGCGCGACTCGAAAATGAAAATATACTTGTCGCGCTCGTATTCTTTGAGCACGCCCCCGACCGACTGCGCCCATCTTTCAAGGATTGCTCCCACTTCGGCGGACGAGCCGCGGTATTTGTCCGAAACGAACTGCATCAGCTCGTCGAAGTTATCTATCATTATATACGCAATGAGCGTTTCGGTGTCCGAGAGCTTTTTATATGCGTTGCTTAGCTCGGTGCGGTCGCTCCAGACCGTCAGGTTGTAGTTTTTTGTGCCCGTGCTGATTTTATAGCCTTTAACTTTGTAAAACCCGTCAAAAGCGACGATGTCCACGCCGTCCGGGCTCTCGTCTGCCATGACCGCTGAAACGGGCAACTCGGTAAACTGCTCGAAATTTTTGCCGTAAAACGACTCCTTTGTGCCCGCAAGCGCCGAGAAAGCCTTGTTATACCAGACGATTTTACCCGACTCGTCGCAGATAATGACGGGCATCCACAGTTTTATTATCAAATCGAGCGTGATGCTGCCGAGCATGGGCTTGATTTCGCTGTCCAGCGACAGCGAAACGCGCATGCCGAGATAGCGGAACACTATCGCTAAAATCAGCATCAATGCAAGGTAGACGCCGCCCACAAAAAGGCCTGTCCAGACGGGGCTTGCGCTGCTGTATCGACAAAGAAATCCATACAGCGCCATAAATGCGAGCGCAAGTGCTGCGTTGACCGTGCCGCGCAAAAAGGATGTGCCGGCTAAAAGTTCTTTGATTTTTTTAAGCAAACTGTCGGCCTCCTTTCGATGCGGCGGGCTTTGCTATTACAATTATAACATAAACAGACGTGTTTTGTAAATACATTTTCACTATTCGGTGTTATTTTGTGACAATGCTAAAGCACTGTGGCAAACAAGTTTTTTCGCGGTTGACTGCTGTCCGGGCCGCCCGGGATTTTGCCGAAATATATCGAAAAATGCGGTCTGCGTTTACTTTTCAAAAAAATTGACACCTGTATAGTATTGCCGCGTGCGGCACAAGATACGCCATGGCGGCAGATTTACATAATAACGTTCTTAAATTAATAAAATCTGCATTTACAGCATGACAAAAAAATGTTATAATATCGGTTGTATGAAAAAAGCTCCAACGGCGGCAATCTATACGCTGGGTTGCCGCGTCAACCAATACGAAAGTGAAGCCGTCGCGGCACATCTACGCTCGCGCGGCATAGACGCCGCGACCGCCGAATCGCCCGGCGACGTTTGCGATATTTATATCCTCAACACCTGCGCCGTCACGGCAGAAAGCTCGGCAAAATCCCGAAAGCTGCTGCGCCGGCTGCGCAGGATAAATCCGCGCGCCGTTATTGCGGCGGTGGGCTGCGACGCCCAGCTTGAACCGGGCGAGCTGTCGGTCGCCGGCGCAGACATAGTCGCGGGCAGCCGCGGCAAACTGGAGGCGGCCGAGCGCGCCGCCGAGCTTGCAGAGCGCAGATTGAGCGAGAGCGCAAGCGAGGACGCGCCGCCCGCTCCTGTTATTGCCGTCAAACCCGCAGACCAGCTCCCGCCCGAGCCGATGAGAATCGAAGGCTTCGGGCGCACGCGCGCCTATATAAAAATACAGGACGGCTGCGACGGCAGTTGCGCCTATTGCATTATACCCAAGCTGCGCGGAAATGTGACCTCCCGTCCGAAGGACGAGGTTGTGGCAGAGGTTGAGGCTGTCGCCAAATCGGGCTGCAGGGAAATAGTTTTGACCGGCATAGAAACGGCATCTTACGAGCACGACCTGCCGGGTCTGGTGGCGAAGGTGGCCGAGATTGAGGGAATAGAGCGCGTGCGGCTCAGCTCGCTCGACCCGTCATATCTGCGGCCGGCTGTCGTGGACAGGTTTGCAAAAGTAGAAAAGCTCATGCCGCACTATCACATTTCGCTGCAAAGCGGCTCGAGCCGCGTGCTTGCCGCAATGCGCAGAAAATATAATGCCGAGCAAGCGATGCGAAATATCCAGCATCTGCGGCATGCGATACCTGGCGTGAAGCTGACGGCCGATATTCTCACCTGTTTCCCGGGCGAAACCGACCGGGATTTCATGGAAACGGTCGAGTTTGCGCGCAAGGTGGAGTTTTACCACATGCATGTTTTCACCTACTCGCCGCGTCCCGGCACCGAAGCGGCAAATCTGCCCGAGCTTCCGCCCGAACTGCGCGCCGAGCGCTCGAGGTTGCTCCGCGAGCTTGCCGAGGAGCTGCGGGTCCGCCATCACAGGCGCGCGGTTGAGCTGGGCGAGCCCGTCGAAATACTGTTTGAGCGGCAGTCGGGCGAATACATGACCGGACACACGCGCGACTTCATGGAAGCCGCGGTGAAAATAGACGGCGCCCGGTCGGCAGACGAGCTGCGCGGCGAAATTCTGCTTGCGCGCCCTGTCCGCGCCGATAAAAAGCATATAGTTTGCGAGCTGCTTTGACCGGCTTGATATATACAATCTGTTTACGGAGAGTTTTGCATGGTCTATAGAATATATGTCGAACGCAAAAAAGGTTTTGATACGGAAGCCGAGATACTTGCCTGCGACCTGCGTGAAAACCTGCAGCTGGACGGGCTGCGCTCTGTCCGTATTTTAAACCGCTATGACGTCGAGGGCGTGTCGCACGAAGTTTTTCAGGCCGCATGCCCGACGGTTTTTTCCGAGCCTCAAACCGACATTGTATCAAGCACATTTTCCGCCGGTGAAGGCGATTTTGTGCTTGCGGTCGAATATCTGCCCGGCCAGTTTGACCAGCGGGCCGACTCCTGCGCGCAGTGCGTGCAGCTTTTGTCGCGCGGCGAGCGTCCAATTGTGCGCACTGCCCGCGTTTATATTTTTGGCGGCGAGCTTTCCCCAATGCAGCGAGAGAAGATAAAATCTTATCTTATCAACCCCGTCGAGTGCAGGGAAGCGTCGCTCGAGCTGCCGGACACGCTCAAGCTGCCCTACGAGGAGCCGGACGACGTCAAGGTGATAGAGGGCTTTCGGTCTGCCGACCCCGAAGAGATAATCAAGGAATACGGGCTGGCAATGGACGCCGCCGACGTGCGTTTTTGCCAGGAGTATTTCCAGTCGGAGGACCGCGACCCGACCATGACCGAGCTGCGCATGATTGACACCTACTGGTCCGACCACTGCCGCCACACGACCTTTCTGACCCGGATCCGCCAGGTGACCTTTCCCCACGAACAGCCGCTGGGCCGGCTGCTGGCCCGCGAGTGGGACGACTACATCCGCCTGCGCAGCCGGGTCCACGGCGACAAGGTTGCCAACAAGCCCCCCTGCCTGATGGACCTGGCCACGCTGGCCATGAAGGCCCTGCGCCAGGACGGCCTGCTGGACGACCTCGATCAATCGGACGAGATCAACGCCTGCAGCATCCGGGTCACGATTCCGGTCGACGGTCAGCCGACCGACTACCTGGTCATGTTCAAGAACGAGACCCACAACCACCCGACCGAGATCGAGCCCTTCGGCGGCGCGGCCACCTGCATCGGCGGCGCCATCCGCGACCCGCTCTCGGGCCGTTCCTACGTCTACCAGGCGATGCGGGTCACCGGCAGCGGCGACCCGACCCGGCCGGTGACGGAAACGCTGCCCGGCAAGCTGCCCCAGCGCAAGATCACGACCACGGCGGCCGCCGGCTACAGCGCCTATGGCAACCAGGTCGGCCTGGCGACCGGCCTGGTCGACGAAGTCTACCATCCCGGCTACATCGCCAAGCGCATGGAGATCGGGGCGGTGATCGGGGCCGCGCCGGCGCACCAGGTGCGGCGGGAAGCCCCCAAACCCGGCGACCAGGTCATCCTGCTGGGCGGACGCACCGGCCGCGACGGCTGCGGCGGGGCCACCGGCTCCTCCAGGGCCCACGACGAACAGTCGATCGTGCGCTGCGGCTCGGAAGTTCAGAAGGGCAACGCCCCGACCGAACGCAAGATCCAGCGATTGTTCCGCGACCCGCAGGTCGCCCGATTGATCAAGCGCTGCAACGACTTCGGCGCCGGCGGCGTCTCGGTCGCCATCGGCGAGCTGGCCGACGGGCTGACCATCGACCTGGACCGGGTCCCGCGCAAGTACGAGGGCCTGGACGGAACCGAACTGGCCATCTCCGAATCGCAGGAGCGCATGGCGGTCGTCGTCGACCAAGACGACGCGGAGCGCTTCATCGCCGCCGCCGAGCGCGAGAACCTCGAGGCGGTCGCGGTCGCGACCGTCACACAGGAGCCTCGTATGACCATGACTTGGCGCGGCCAGACCATCGTCGACCTGCCCCGGGCCTTTATCGATACCAACGGCGCGCCCCAGCAGACGGATGCCGCCATCGCGCTGCCGGACCGGCTGGACTGGTTCGAACAAACGGCACAAGCCCAAAGCAAACACGAAACCTTCGCGGCCAACCTCAAGGCTGGCCTGGCCAGCCTGGCGGGCTGTTCGCGGCGCGGCCTGGCCGAACGCTTCGACAGCACGATCGGGGCAGGCACCATCCTGATGCCCTACGGCGGCCAGCACCAGCTGACGCCGGAAATCGGCATGGCGGCCCTGCTGCCGACCGAACCGGGCCAGGAGACCGACGCCTGTTCCCTGATGACCTATGGCTTCGATCCGGAGCTCTCCGCCTGGAGCCCCTATCATGGCGCCGTCTACGCCGTGCTGGAATCGCTGGCGCGCATCGCGGCCCTGGGCGGCGACGCCGCCAAGGCCCGCCTGACCTTCCAGGAGTATTTCCGCCGCCTGACCAGCGAGCAGGACTGGGGGCAGCCCCTAAGCGCCCTGTTGGGCGCCTTCCGGGCCCAGCTGGCCTGCCAGGTGCCGGCGATCGGGGGCAAAGACTCGATGTCCGGCTCCTTCCGCGACCTGCACGTGCCGCCGACCTTGGTCTCGTTTGCCGTCCAGGTCGGCCAGGCCGGCCGGGTCGTCAGCGCGACGCTCGATCAGCCGGGCCGACAGGTCGTTCTCTTGCCGGTGCCGCTGGCGGACAGCAAACTGGCCTTGCCGGACTACACGGCCTTCATGGACAATCTCGACCTGGTCAACCGGCTGACCACGAACCACAAGATCGCCGCGGCCGCGACGGTCGGGCACAATGGTGCGGCGGTCGCCGTCGCCCGGATGTGCTTCGGCAACCGGCTGGGCTTTGCTTTCGCAAAACAAACAGCCACCCACCTGTTCCGGCCCGGTCCGGGCAGCCTGCTGCTGGCCCTGGACAACCCGGATCCCGACACACTCAATCAACTGGAAACACAGGGAGCGATCCGGATCGGGGAGACCCTCGCCGAACCGGTCCTGAGACAAGGCGACAACGCGCTGACGCTGGATGACGCGATAACGGCCTGGGAGGGGACGCTGGAAGCGGTGTTCCCGACCCGGACCGAGCCGGCGGCAACGATGCCCGACATCCGACCGCAGGCGGCGCAAGCGCCGCGTCGGGTGGCCGCACGTTGGCGTACGCCCCGGCCGCGCGTCTTCATTCCGGTCTTCCCGGGCACCAACTGCGAATACGACTCGACTCGCGCCTTCCTGCGCGCCGGCGCCGAACCGGACAGCCTGGTCGTGCGCAACAACACGCCCGAGGCGATCCAGGAGACGATCGATGAGATGGCCGCCCGCATCCGGGCGGCCCAGATCCTGATGCTGCCGGGCGGCTTTTCCGCCGGCGACGAGCCGGAAGGGTCGGGCAAGTTCATCGCCGCCTTTTTGCGCAACCCGCAGCTTGCCGAGGCCATCGCCGACCTGCTGGAACGGCGCGACGGCCTGGTGCTGGGCATCTGCAACGGCTTCCAGGCTCTGGTCAAGCTCGGCTTGCTGCCGACCGGCCGGATCGGCGATTTGACGCCGGACAGCCCGACCTTGACCTTCAACCGGATCGGGCGCCATGTCTCGCGCCTGGTGACGACGCGCGTGATCGCCAACCGCTCGCCCTGGCTGATGTTCAGCCAGCCGGGCGACCTGCACGAGGTGGCCATCTCCCACGGCGAGGGCCGCTTCATCGCGCCGTCCCATGTCCTTGAGCAGCTGGTCCGCCAGGGCCAGGTGGCGACCCAGTATGTCGGACCGGACGGGCAGCCCGCCCGTTCGATCGAGGCCAACCCCAACGGCTCTGCTTCTGCCATCGAGGGCATCACCAGCCTGGACGGGCGCATCTTCGGCAAGATGGGCCATGCCGAGCGCTCGGGGCACAACCGCCTGCGCAACATCCCCGGCGAAAAGGACCAGCGTATCTTCGAAGGCGGCGTGGCCTGGTTCAGGGACTGACCGCTTGACCTTTTTTGTCGCCTGATCGGCTGACCCGATCACCTCGCCCGCCCTAAGCTGGAAGCGAGGTGATTTTTATGCGCCGCGTGCTCGCGATCGCCCTGGTCAGCGTCATCCTGCTGGTCCCGGGGCCCAGCCAAGCCCAAACGATAACCAGACCGGCGCTGCCGCTATCCAGCGGCGGCGGGCTGACGCTCCAGCTGATGGTCCAGCCGGCGATCGGCTACTTCGCCGGCCAGACCAATTTGCTCGGGGATACGATCCCCCTCGATCCCAACCGGGTCCTGGCCGGGGAGAAGCTGTGGCTGACGCTCACCTGTTCCGAGTCGATCGCCGGATACACGGTCCAGCTCGGCGCGTACAGCTGGACATTTGCCGGCTATCCCGGCTATTTGACCTACATGACCGGCATCCTGGTCCCCGACGGCCTGGAGACGCTCTCCTGGTCGGGCGAACGGCTGGGACCTGCCCTGACCTTATCGGTGACCGCCTGGACCAGCGACAACGAAACAAGCCTAAAACAAGGGCCGGTGCTTGAGATCACCGGCCATGTCAGGCAGTTGGTGCGGACCCAGCCGGCCCGCGCGCGTTAAGGCTTGGCTTCCGGCTTGGGACGGGGCTGGATCGCTTCGGGCTGCTCCGGTTGCTTGTCCGGGCGGCTGACCCTGATTTCGGGGCTGTTGCCGGCAGGCGGCAGCTCGTCTTCTTCGGGCAGCACCGGGAAGCTGATGTTTTCCTCATCCAGTTCTTCATCGGGCTCGGTCTGGCCGCCTGGCAAACGCTCTTCGAGCGCTTCGGGGTGTTCGGTAAAGATATGGCAATAGTTGTTTTCGCCGTAGTAGGTGTAGAAATAGGCGACCGGCCAGGCGGACAGGGTGTCCAGGTAGCAGAAGACGGGGTGCTTCAGCTTGCGGGCCGTTTTGGCCATCTGCGTGTAATCGGTGACGCGGACGCACCAGGCGGGATCCCAGGCCCTGTCGCCGATCATCATCAGGCGGCCGCGCGCCTGGCGCTTCATGCGCTTGAGGCGGCGGTTGAACTGGTCGCGGGGCCGGCTGCGCGTCGTCACGATCAGGAGCACCAGCGAGAGCAGGGCCAGGCCGGCGGCGATGGCAAAGACTGGCCAGGGGAAGAGGCTGAGGTGGATGCGGTAGCGCAGGGTCTGGCGGAGCGGCTGCAATTCGGCGGCTGCCTCCGTCTGGCTGCGCTCGATGCGGAAAACCGCCTGGTTGATCGGCACGACCAGGGAAGAGGCGCTTTGCAGCGTCGCCGGGCCGCCGATCAGGTCGAGCGTGTAGGTGCTGGTAAACGTAAGGAGCAGTTCAAAGACGAGCGACTCGTTCAGGCGCTCCTGAATGGCGGCGGCCTGGGTCCGGTAGGGGTCGAGTGAGATGCGGGCGCTGTAGGCGTCGTGGTGTTCGGTCTGGCCGGCCAGGCTGTTTTGCTGCTCGCCAAGGACGTCGCTGGTCTGGAGCAAGACGGCCGGGCTGTCGGCCTGGCGCGCCTGCAAGGTGGCGGTGATGACGGAATGGACCTGGCTCGTGACCGGCTGGCTGGTTACGAGCCGGGTCGAGAAAGTGGGCTCGACGGCCAGGACCAGTTCGTCCAGGTAGACGGCGTCAGATGGCGCCAGGCTGATGCCCGGTACGGCATCCGGCTTAAGGTGGACCTGGTAGTCGGCCTGGCTGGACAGGGCCTGGTGCAGCACCGTCCGGTTCCAGTCGATGGTCCAGGGCTGGTATGATGCCAGCCCGGCTAGCAATGACGCGACGACGACCGAGGCCAGAAGCAGGATGAAGAGACGGCGGCAGGCGCGGTTCATCTGGCGCTTGTCCGAACGCCGCTGGTTGTTCTCGGGTAACCAGGCGGGCATGGTCTGCATCGATCTGTCGTAGCGCTTGTGTTGCTTCATGTGTTTCCTCCCGGGGCCGCTTTGTTGTCAGCTGTTATCCTGATTCTAGCACGAAACGCCGGGTGTAACCAGTTGTCAGGCCGTGGCAACAGGGGGCGCAGGGCGATATTTCCGGCATAAAGCACAGAAAAAAAACGGGGAACGACACGGATTCTGAGCGAATGTTACCAATTTGTAACGAAAAATTGACAATTGCGTATCCGCGCCTTATAATAATCCTGCTAATAGCCCGATACTCATCTCACACCGTTCGAGAATAATCGCTAAACGTTATTGCTGGAAGCAATTTCTGAATTTGTGTGTGAGAATATTAAGAAAGACTATGTGAGGTAAATATGAACAAGCCGACGATACGACTGATCGGCCTCCTCCTGATCGCCGTCCTGGCGGTCGCGGCGGCCGTGTGGCCGGACAGTCATGTCCTGTACACCCTTGATCAGACAAAGATTCCCGCCCAGGTGATCGTGCAGACACCTGAAGAGACCCATTCCGCCATGACCTTCTCCCAGACCCTGATCGATGCCATCGACGAACTGGACATCCCGCTTAGTGAAAACGACCTGCTCAGCCTGCCCGACGATACACGCCTGGAGCCGGGCGAAACCTATACCGTTCAGGTCAGCCGGCGCAGCCGCGTCTCGCTCAACTGGAGCGGCTACGCGGTCGGCACCAGCTCGGAGCTGATCTCGATGGGGGACCTGATCTCCCGTTCCGGCTTTGCCGATTTCGCCCCGGACGACGGTATGCTCCTGCATAACAAGCATGAGGATGCCCCGGCCAGCAATGGCGCCCTGACCTATGTCGCGGTGGAAAAAAAGGAAGTGCGCGTAAACGAGGAGATCCCGTTCAGCACGGTCACGCTCGACGACCCCAACCAGTACGTCGGCAAGAGCAAGATTAAGAGCGAAGGGGAGAACGGGGAGCGCGTCCTGATCTTCGAGGAGACCTATGAGAACGGCATCTTTATCGGGTCCGAGCAGGTCGACGTCGAGATCGTCAAGGAGCCGGTCCAGAAGGAGATCCTCAAGGGCACCAAGAAAAAGCCCCTGATCCCGTCGGTCAACCCCAAGCCGTCCAGCAAGGTGGTCAAGGCTAGCTTCAACAAGATCAAGAACCTCTTGATCAAGAACGGCAACGCCAACTACAAGTCCTTCAAGGATAACGGCAACGGCACGATTACGGTCGATGGACACAATTTCTCCTATATCCAGCAGGACAAACGCGCGATCACGATGTACGACGGCCTGGAATGCTGCCTGCAGGGCGGCTGCCACAACCCCCCGATTAACCATAACACAGCCAGCGGCATCCCGGCCCAGCGCGGCCTGGTCGCCAGCTACGGATTCCGTTACAACGGCAAGTTCGCCGGCACGGCACTGCCGCTGGGGACGATCCTGTTCATCGAGGGCTACGGCTTGGCCGTCGTCGCCGATGTGCACGGCAACCACAGCGACTCCAACCTGCTGGACGCCTGCTACGACGCCGGCGAGATCCGCTCGGGGGCGGTCACCTGGGGCAAGCGCACCAAGCGCGTCTACATCATCTCCATACCCTGATGAACAAGAAGGAAACTCAGGCCCTGCTCGAGCAGTTCGCCATCCGGCCGCAGCATCGGCTGGGCCAAAATTTCCTGGTTGACGACAGCCTGACGGGACGCATCCTGGAAGAAGCCCAGATCAGCAAGCAAGACCTGGTGATCGAGATCGGGCCCGGCCTGGGCGCGCTGTCGCGCCCCCTCAGCCAGACGGCGGGCAAACTGGTCGCCGTCGAGATCGACGGCCGCCTGATCGCGCCGCTCCGGCAGGTGCTGGGGGACGCGCCGAACAGCGAGATCATCGAGGGTGACGCCCAGCAAGTCAACTTCAGCCGATTGGCACAGGACTGGCCCCATGAGACGGTGGTCCTGGCCAATCTGCCGTACTACA
>LSQX01246185.1_pt2 | contig 38099 bp, 39 predicted proteins | sample 654561 | NCBI WGS metagenome assembly LSQX01 (sample SAMN04489861, study PRJNA283612) | anaerobic digester metagenome | isolation source: 4 biogas reactors fed with cattle manure at either 37C or 55C with and... | place: Denmark: Kongens Lyngby | collected 2014 | reverse complement strand
AGGATGAACTGGTGCAATCCCTCCGTGACGGTAGATACCGTCCTAAGCCCATGCGCCGGGTAGAAATACCCAAAGAGAACGGGAAGACCAGAAAACTAGGAATACCAACCGTTGTAGACAGACTAATCCAACAAGCCATCTGCCAAGTATTGAGCCCCATCTTCGAGAAGCAGTTTTCAAACAACAGCTATGGATTCCGACCGAAAAGAAGTGCTCACGATGCGCTCAAGAAATGCCAAACCAACATCACCGAGGGCTACAGATGGGTAGTCGATATGGATCTGGAGAAATACTTTGACACGGTGAACCAGAGCAAGCTCATCCAGATACTGTCGGAAACGATAAAGGACGGACGAGTTATCTCACTAATCCATAAATTCCTGCGAGCAGGAGTCATGGTAGGAGGAATGTTTGAAGACAGCCCCGAGGGAGTGCCGCAAGGTGGCCCACTGAGCCCCCTACTTGGGAACATCATGCTGAATGAATGTGACCATGAATTGGAGAGACGTGGGCACCGCTTTGTACGCTATGCGGACGACATGCTGATTTTCTGTAAGAGCAGAATATCAGCAATACGCACACAAAACAACATACTTCCCTACATCGAAGGGAAACTATTTCTCAAGGTGAACAGGGAGAAGACACAGGTAGCGTACTTCAATAAGGTCAAATACCTGGGGTACGGCTTCTACACTCACAAAGGGGAGGGAAGGCTTAGGATACACCCCAAGAGCGTGCAGAAATTCAAGGACAAAATCCGAGAGGTCACAGGACGCAGTAACGGGATGGGAACCTTGGCAAGGAAAGCTCGACTGAACCAAGTGATTAGAGGATGGGTAAATTACTTCAACCTGGCAGAAGCCAAGAATTTGCTCCATAAACTGGACGAATGGATTAGAAGCCGCATACGGATGGTGACATGGAAACGATGGAAAAGATTCCGCACACGCTTTGAGAACCTCAAGCGCTTGGGAATCAAAGAAGAACAAGCGTGGATGTGGGCCAACACAAGAAAAGGCTACTGGCGTACTGCCCATAGCCCTATTCTGTTAATCGCCTTATCCAATGAGCGGCTCAAACGTGCCGGATACCTAAGTTTGATGGAATGTTACTCTGCTAAATAAGTGTATACTTTGGAACCGCCGTATACCGAACGGTACGTACGGTGGTGTGGGAGGTCGGCTACTCAAATAATGAGTAGCCTCCTACCCGATTATTCTTACCAAATGAAGGTGCACAGTTAAGAAAGATATAGCCAAACCATATACCGGCTGTTCAATGGAAAAGCAGCTTCCATGGAGCGAGTAGCCAGGTGGGTAACCCCTATTGTGTCTCCAGGCTGTATTGCCCGGTAAATGGCAGCCTGGTATATTAAGACGGAATGCAAAGCCACAATTATGGCAAAAAGTTGGAACAGAGACAACTGCAGGCTGTTTATATGAAAATGCCAGGGCCCCAGGTGCTTGATGGGGGTGCCAATGGGCTTGAGATAAATATTTAACATCGTGTATACATCGCTAGAAGGTACGCTCTTTGGGCAAAAGTATGGATAGCTGCCCGCTTAAGTACAGCTGTACCAAAACGATGGCCAGGATAACCCCTATACCTATAAACCATACCTGCCAGAAATATTTGAAAAATGTGGCATGCCTTTCTTTAAAAGGGGTCTTACCAGGTTTGGCCTTCCTCTTCCTTATCTCCGCTTTTTTCTGTTCCTTCAATGCCCGGCGTTCTTTTACTTTAGCTTTGGACACCGTTAATATCCCCTAACTGAGTTTTTAGATAATTATATTCTTGACTTATTTCGAACCGAATGCAAGTGCATTGTGGTTAAGATTATTCTGCATATTTTCGTTTCATGCAGGGGAATTATATATTAGAACAAAAGCTCTTAATCTTTAAATAAAGGAGGATAAGGCATGAAAGGGAATTGGATAGGCACTATTGTACGTTTTATTGTTTCTGCGATTGTATTGCTGCTGGTTGCTTATCTATTGCCGGGAATCAAAGTGGCAGGCTTCACAGGAGCACTAATTGCGGCCATTGTTATAGCAATTATCGGCTACATTGTAGAGTCTGTGTTGGGTGAAAAGATCTCACCGCGTTCCAGAGGCCTGGTAGGTTTTATCACTGCGGCTGTAGTTATCTATGTAGCCCAGTTCATCATTCCCAATTGGCTGTCAGTATCGATCCTGGGGGCTCTGCTGGCAGCACTGGTAATCGGCATCGTGGATGCCGTGGTTCCTACTGAACTCAGGTAAAACAGCACCAGGCAATTAATAGGCTGATTAAATCGGGTCGGGGGTTCATCGACCTGATTTTTTATTGGGTGCTTTGACCGCCTCTGGCAGCAGGTGCAGAAAATTGCACCACAGCCACAGTGTAAAAAGGATTGCCAAGCTTAATAAAGACAAGTAAAATGTACTGAGACGAGAAGCGGATTAGAGGTGTATTGATGTTTAACATCGGTCCCTGGGAATTGATATTGATTCTGGTTGTAGCCTTGATTGTGGTAGGACCCGGCAAGCTTCCCGAGGTAGCCAAGTCACTGGGCAAAGCCACCCGTGAGTTCAAGAAAGCAACTACCGGTATAAAAAAGGAATTTGATGAAGCCATCAAATCAATAGAAGAAACATCCCAGCCGCCTAAAGCGCAGAACCAGCCGATGCAAGAAGCTAAACCCACTGCCGAAGCGGAAAATGGCAAGGAATAAGTGCCCCATTGTGAAGCAATTGAATAAACTGAAATCTTATCAAGAGTGGTTGAGGGACGGGCCCGATGACACCCGGCAACCGCCTCTAAGCGAGGTATGGTGCTAATTCCTGCAGGAGGAGCATACTCCTGAAAGATGAGAGAGCATAAAAAGCCCTCTCTTATTGAGGGCTTTTTACATGGGTTGGCCTTTTAAGGCAAATACAAAACAAGGAGGAATCAGTATGGCTGCATTTGATGTTTCTGCGAAATTAAAAGAGAGATGCTTGGTAATGGATGGGGCCATGGGCACCATGTTGCAGAAGCAGGGAATGCAGCCGGGCATGTGCCCTGAGTTGTTCGGCCTAGAACACCCTGAGGTCCTGGCCGATATCCATTATCGCTATGTACAGGCTGGTGCCGACATTATTGAAACCAATACCTTTGGCGCCAATTATTACAAACTGCAGGCTTACGGACTAGAGAATCGAGTGGAAGAAATAAATCAGGAGGCGGTGCGCATAGCCAAACGGGCCAGCGCCGGCAAAGCCCTGGTAGCTGCCTCCGTCGGCCCTACCGGCAGGCTGTTGCAACCGATGGGAGAGCTCACTTTCGATGATCTGTACCGCATTTATCGCCAGCAGATCATGGCCTGTGAAAAAGCCGGAGCTGACCTGATCTCCATTGAAACCATGACTGACCTCGGCGAGATGCGGGCTGCATTAATAGCAGCCCAAAGCTGTACCAGGCTGCCGGTTATCGCTCATATGAGCTTTGAAAGCCAGGGACGCACTATGATGGGCAGCGATGCCAGGACTGTGCTGGTGGTTTTGGAAGCCTTAAGACCGCTGGCTATCGGAGCCAACTGCTCGGGTGGGGCCAAAGAGCTGTTGCCGGTTATCGCTGAGATGGGACGCTTAAGCGATATATACCTTTCGGTCGAGCCCAATGCCGGGCTGCCGGTATTGGAGCAGGGGAAAACGGTTTTCCCTGATTCACCTGAGGAGATGGCTGAAGCAGCCCTGCGCCTGCGCCAGGCTGGAGCCAACATCATCGGCGGCTGCTGCGGCACCACCCCCGAGCATATACAGGCCATAGCCAACACCCTGCGGGGGATGGCTCCGGCCAAAAGAAGCCCTATACCCTTGAGAGCACTCGCCTCCCGTTCCCGTGTGGTGATAATTGACAGCCGCCAGGGACTGAATTTTATCGGTGAACGCATCAATCCCACAGCGCGCAAGCTCCTGGCGCAGGACATCAAAGCCGGCAGCATGAAGCTGGTGGTAGAGGAAGCCCGGCTGCAGGTGGAGCACGGCGCTCCCATTTTGGATGTCAACATGGGGGTCCCGGGTATCGACGAAGCTGAGGCTATGAGCAAAGCGGTGATGGAGATTCAGGCTGCGGTTGACTGTCCCATCGCTATTGATTCCGCCAATCCTGAGGCCATAGAGGCGGGACTCAAACAGTATGCAGGCCGGCCGCTCATAAACTCCACCACAGCTGAATACAAGCAGCTGGATGCCATATTGCCCCTGGCTCAAAAATACGGCGCTGCGGTTCTGGGATTGTGCCTGGATGAAAAGGGTATACCGGCTCAGGCTGAAGAACGCCTGGCACTGGCCAAAAGAATCCACCAGCAGGCCAGGGCTTTGGGCTTGAGGGATGAAGATATATATATCGACTGTCTGGTATCAACTGCGGGAGCGGAACAGGCCCGGGTAATGGAAACTATAAAAGCCCTGCAGGCGGTTAAACAGCAACTGGGACTGGGAACGGTCCTGGGAATCAGCAATGTCTCACACGGCCTTCCCGCCCGGGAGATACTGACCTCTACCTTTTTGGCCATGGCCTGGGTGTCAGGACTGGATCTCCCCATTATGAACCCGTTTGATGACAGAGTGCGAGATGTCACCCGGGCAGCTGCAGTGCTGATGAACCTGGATCAGGGGGCTCAAGCCTACATCGCTCATTATCAACACCGGTCGGTGCCAGGGCCATCGGCTGTACGCCATCGCATATGTAAGCAATGCAATATACCCGAGTTGTTGCAGGATGCCAGGCCGGTTAAGCAGGCTGACAGCCTTAAAGCAGGCGGCTTAAGCGCACTGGCCCGGGTGGTTTTGGAAGGGGATCAGCACAATATTCAGGCTTTGCTTGATGAAGCCCTGAAAAAAGATGATGCCCTGAAAATAATCAATCAGGACCTGATTCCGGGTATTGAGGAGGCCGGTTTGCGTTTCGAGCGAAAAGAGTATTACCTGCCCCAATTGATGATGGCTGCGGAAACCATGAAAAAGGGCTTCAATCATTTAAAACCGTTTTTAAAAGAAGAGGCCTTAGTATCCCGGGGCACGGTGGTATTGGCTACGGTTGAAGGCGACATTCATGATATCGGCAAGAACATTGTGGGCATAATGCTGGAGAACTACGGGTTTAAGGTTGTGGATCTGGGCAAAGATGTTCCCGCCAGCCGCATCCTGGCTGCAGCTCAACAGCACCAGGCCGCTATCATTGGGCTGAGCGCTCTTATGACCACCACCATGCCGCGCATGGCCGAGGTCATCGCCGGGGTTAAGGAGATGCAGCTTGACTGCAGGGTGATGGTAGGAGGAGCGGTTGTAACTAAAGAATATGCCAATATGATCGGCGCTGATGGATTCGCAGCAGATGCCCGCCAAGCAATCGCGGTTGCCAATGGGCTGCTTGATATAAACTAAGGGGGAGGAACCATGACCTATAAGAAGACTTACGAGGAAATCAACGAAAAAATTCGCCGGGGAGAAGCGGTGGTAGTAACCGCAGAAGAAGTAATTGATATTGTAGCGGAAAAAGGCTACAGCAAAGCAGCCCGGGAGATTGATGTGGTAACCACCGGTACTTTTGGCCCTATGTGCTCATCAGGGGTGTTCATCAATTTCGGCCATGCCAAACCGCGCATTCGCATGCAGAGGGTATGGTTGAACGGGGTGGAGGCTTATGCCGGCATCGCCGCTGTTGATGCCTATATCGGCGCAGCCCAGGTAGCCGAAAATGACCCGGAAAACAAGGTATATCCCGGACGCTTTTTGTATGGAGGCGGCCATGTCATTCATGATTTGGTGGCAGGAAAAGAGATCCGTCTGGAGGCCATTTCCTATGGGACCGATTGCTACCCCAACAAAAAGGTGGATACTGTAATCACCCTGGCTGATGTTAACGAGGCCTTTATGTTTAACCCCCGCAACGCTTACCAGAATTACAACTGCGCTGTAAATCTCGGGGATAAGACCATATACACTTATATGGGGGTTTTAAAACCGCGCCTGGGCAACGCGGCCTACTCTACCTCCGGGCCGTTGAGCCCTTTGTTCAATGATCCCCATTATCGCACTATCGGTATCGGCACCCGGATTTTCCTGGGGGGCGGCATCGGCTATGTGGCCTGGAACGGCACTCAGCACCATCCCAATGTGCCGCGCGGCGAAAATGGCGTACCCATGTCGCCGGCTGGAACCCTGGCCTTGATTGGAGACCTGAAACAGATGGATCCCAACTGGGTGATCGGCCTGAGCTATTTGGGCTATGGACCCACACTGGCGATTGGGGTGGGGATTCCCATACCTATTCTGGATGAGGAGATGCTGCGCTATACGGCGGTAAAAGATGAGGAGATTTTCTGCCCGGTAGTCGATTACAGTCAGGGCTACCCTTACGGCAACCATACCGATTTGGGCCATGTCAGCTTTAAGGACCTGAAGGGCGGCCGGGTCATAATCAACGGCAAGGAGGTTGTAACCACTCCACAGTCCAGTTATCCCCGGGCCCGGCAGATAGCAGCCATCCTCAAGTCCTGGATTAAAGCCGGCCAATTTGAACTGACTCAGCCGGTAGCGCCATTGCCGGGCGCAGACAGCCAGATAGAATTCAAATCACTTCCGGATCGCCAGCCTAATGGGGTACTTGCCGTGACCCGGAGCAGGAGGTAGATGATTATGAAAAACAGAGTGGTATTGTATTTTTCCGCGGTGCAGTCCGAGCAGCCTATAATATACCAGTTGATCAAGAACACCGACCTGATCGTCAATATACTCAAAGCCGATATCAACCCGCAAAAAGAAGGATACCTGGTAGTGGAATTGGAAGGGGACAAAGCGCACTATGAGGCCGGCATCAAGTTCCTGCAAGACCTGGGAATAGTGGTGGAACCCTTGAGTCAGACAGTGGTGTGGCATGACGAATTGTGCATTCAATGCGGGGCCTGTGCCTCATTTTGCCCCACCCAGGCATTGGCTATCGAACGGGAAAGCATGCTGGTGTCCTTTGATAACTCCCGCTGTGTGGTCTGCGGCATGTGTCTGGAGTGCTGTCCCACCCTGGCCATAAAATTGCATTTTGAGCTCAAGGAGGCTGTTTAGTTTCTCAATGAAAAGTGGGCGCAGCTATGTGCAGAGAGACTACCGCGACAGGCATCAGGGACAGGATCTGAAATACTTTCAGGTGCAGATCAAACAGAGCGACCTGGCTATCGGGGTGGATGTCGACAGCTACTCCGATAGCCTGTTGAATTTATGCCGCAATTACCTGATCAAACTGCGCGGCGAACTGGAGGATTATATCAAGCTGCAGCCCCTGTTTCAGACCGCTTTGCTGCCTATCCCCCTGCTAAAGGAGGCTCCTGAGATAGCCAGGCGCATGGGGAGAGCGGCCGCATCCGCCCGGGTGGGCCCTATGGCAGCGGTTGCCGGAACCATAGCGGAACTCATGGGGGAGAAGCTGGCCCAGCGCTGCATGGAAGTAATAGTGGAAAACGGCGGGGATATTTACCTGAAGAGCACTCAGGAGAGGATCGTAGCTGTGTTTGCCGGCCCGTCCCGTTTCAGCCATCGCATCGGCATACGCCTTGAGAGCAGTGCTGATAGTGTGGGCATATGCACCTCTTCCGGGACAGTGGGCCACAGCTTGAGCCTGGGAAGAGCTGATGCGGTGGTCATCAGGGCCGATTCGGCAGCACTGGCCGATGCTGTAGCCACCGGCGCCGGTAATATGGTGTCGAGCCAGGCCGAGCTGATGAAGGCGGTCGATTTTGCCCGGGAAATACCCGGGGTAACCGGGGTATTGGCCATAAAAGGCGATAAAATGGCAGCCTGGGGTCAGATGGAAATCGTTCCCCTCAGCAACACCTGATAAACGTGATCGTCACTCTATCTGTAGCAGCCAGTAATTCCAATCCCGGGGCAGGATTCGCATAGTAGTTGTTGAATTGTATATAAACTGAGGGCTTTGACACCATCTTAAAAACCCCGGACTATGTTTTGAGGGGGTTTATTCAAGCCAGTGGCATACATTCGGCAACCGCCGATTAAAATGTACTGCAGTTATGATACACGAAATGGCTGCAATCATGGCGAGGTATAGCTGGGGCCAATCAATGCTATGAAGGAGAGTTGAACAATGAATCCGGAGGCAGTGGTAAACTACCTGGTGGAGTGGCTGCGCAATGAGGTGGCTGAAGCGGGAAAGTCCGGGGTAGTGCTGGGGGTAAGCGGCGGCGTGGATTCCGCGGTGGCGGCTTTGATTGCCAAAAGGGCTTTTCCCGACCAGATGCAGGCTTTGCTTCTACCCTGTGAAAGTGATCTGACCGACCTCTGGCACGGACAGCTTCTGGCTGAACAGAACGATATACCGTACCAGATTGTTGATCTGGATAATCCTTACCTGCTGCTGGTACAACAGTTTGAGGCCTATCTGAAAGCAGACCAGACCTCGGGCAAATTGCTTAAAGCCAATATAAAGCCGCGCCTGCGCATGCTGGCCTTGTATTATGCGGCCCAGGCCAGGAATTATCTGGTGGTGGGAACCAGCAACAAGAGTGAACTCAGTGTGGGCTACAGCACCAAATACGGGGATAGCGCGGTGGATCTGCAGTTGCTGGGCGACCTCTTAAAAAGAGAGGTATTCGCTTTGGCCGCTTACCTCAAGGTACCGGAGGTTATAATAAACAAGCCGCCTTCCGGCGGGCTGTGGGTCGGACAGACCGATGAGGGGGAAATGGGATTTACCTATGAAGAATTGGATGACTACTTGAGCACCGGCCAGGGTAATGCAGAGGTTGTGGCCAGGATTGAAGCCATGATGAAGGCCAACCAGCACAAGCAGCGCCTGCCCCGGGTAGCGGTTTTGCCTGATTATTTGCGGCAGGGTCAATAGCAGCGATTAGCATCCGGCATGTGAAGGGATTGATGATATGAATTCCAGGCAACGCAGCGTTTTGATCAGGGTTACGATAGCGGTGGTGGTGTTTTTGTATGTGGCTTATGTAGCCAACCAGTACGTTTTGAGCGGCCGCCTGCCCAGGTTCGATTTCGTGGTTATCACCGCTTTTGTCGGCGTATATTTTATCTTCACCATAATAACGGAGACCTTGCTCTATAAAGACCCGGATGTTTTCGTAACCGAAGATGATGACCGGTGGACTTACGCCTTGCTGCAGTTGTCTTCAATTACCGGCCTGTTTTACGCTGCGATTGATTTTCTGTCAACTCACTGGACACGCCTATACAGCCTGGAGCCGGGCATTATATATTTGGGCTTTGTGTTGTTTGCCATCTCCGGTATATACCGGGGATGGGGATTGCTGGCGATAGGCAAATACTTCAACCCCCGCATTTCCATATACGAAGATCATCAGCTGGTAACCAGTGGTCCTTATCGAAAAATCCGCCATCCCTTGTACCTGGGGGTTTTAATCAGCCTGATTGCTACAGATATGGTTTTTAGTTCCTGGGGCGCATTATTAATCACTGTGTTTTTCACTCTGCCGATCTTGATCTACCGTATCAAGCTGGAGGAGGAGTTTTTGCTCAAGCATTTTGGGGATGATTATAAGGAATATATGCAGCACAGCAAGAAGCTGATACCGGGACTGTGGTAAGTCTGTTTACAAAGGGGGTCATCAAATAATGGCAGGACACTCCAAATGGGCCAATATCAAGCATAAAAAAGCGCGTTCGGATGAAAAACGCGGCAAGGAATTTACCAAAGTCGCCAGAGAGATAACCATCGCGGTTAAAAGCGGCGGCGCCGATCCGGAAAGCAATGCCAAACTGAAACTGGCCATACAAAAGGCCAAAAGCATCAATATGCCCAATGATAACATTACCCGGGCGATTAAGAAAGGCACCGGGGAGATTCAGAGCGAAACCCTCGAAGAGTTTTGCTATGAAGGCTACGGCCCCGGCGGGGTAGCGATAATGCTGGATATAGCTACCGACAACCGTAACCGCACCGCACCTGATATCAGGCATCTGTTCTCCAAGCATAACGGCAACCTGGGGGAGAGCGGCTGTGTTTCCTGGATGTTCAAGCGGGCGGGGGTAATCAGCATCAACAAAGCGGATGCGCCTGATGAAGAAGAGCTTTTCCTTTTAGCCCTGGATAGCGGTGCTGAGGACGTGCAGGATGAGGGTGACAGCTATGATATCATCACTGCTGCGGACAATTTCCTGGAGGTAAAGGAAGCCCTGGAAAAGGCCGGTCTTGCCATAGCTGAGGCGGATTTGGATATGCTGCCGGAAAATCAGGTGGAGATCAATGATGTGGATACCGCCTTAAAGGTAATCAAGCTGATCGAGCTTTTAGAGGATCATGATGATGTGCAAAATGTATACACCAACATGAGCCTTACTGAGGATGTTTTACAGAAGCTGAATTAAATAAAAAGTGACAGGTGTGATTCCTTCTTTCATCATGGGACAGTTCGTTTGTCCCTTTTTATTTGCCCATGAGCCGCAGCGAGTCAATTTCCTCCTCCCGAAAAAAGCCGCTATCAGGCTGGCATGGCCGGGCAACCGGCAGATCAGGGCTCTATAAACCGCGAACATCGGCGGCTTACCATAGCGTGTGGCGTAATAGGTTTTACCGCTGGTCATTCCCCATGCTTCCCGCAATATTGCCCTTTCAATCGCCACAGTAGTACAAACCGGCGGGGTACAGGTATAAATTTGCATTTTTTGGCAATAATAGGTCGCAGAGGTGATAAACCATGCGGCACAAGGGAACCATAGCCCTGCTGGTGGCAGCCTTGCTCCTGGGAGTGGGATTGGGCTATTTGCTCAGCCTGGGGCTTTCTTTCTATAACCTCAGTGAGCGCAAGCCGATAGCCGAGGTGCAGCCGGTACAGAGCAGGGTGGACAGTAACACTCAGGTCATATATGAGCGTGAATATCAACGCTGCGGTCATGTGATCATTTCTGAATTTCCCAATACCATTGAGCTGATCGGCAAAACCGTGGATGAGATAAAGCAGTTATACAGTGCAGAACATGGTTATGTGATTAGAAGCGAGGGCAATACCATCACCCTGCGCCAGACGGTAAATGATTGGTGCCCGGAAGAGTACGAGAAGACCCGCCTGAAGGAATACCAGGGGTACCTGGCGGTATACAAAGGGCCTGATAAGGATCATGACGAGCTTATCCGGGTCACCAGCATAAAAATCGAAGCCCTGCCGGACGAGATTGCTGCTGCGGTTCGCCAGGGTCAATACGAATTTGAGAGTGAAGCCAGCTTAAACGATGCCCTGGAGAGCCTGGACGAATATATGTAAAAGCTCTCGAACATGAGTTTGGTTTGCTAAGGCCGGTTATCTGGCCTTAGCCTTTGTTTTTCTGGGTTATTTACCAATGGCACGGCAATACGATTTCAAGTATCATAAATGTATCTATGGGTAAGGAAGTCGTGCCATGAGGGTTTTAGGACTTGATCCGGGAACAGCCCGTACCGGTTATGGCGCCGTGGAGTACTGCAGGGGGCGCCTGCGCCTGCTGGCTTACGGCCTGATAACCACTGCTGCCGATATGGAGATGCCCGCAAGGCTGCTCACCATCAACCGGGATTTGTTACAGTTGATTGAGGAAATTCAACCCGATGCGGTAGCGGTAGAACAGCTCTATTACCACAAGAACTCCAAAACCGTAATCACCGTAGCCCAGAGCCGCGGAGTAGTGCTGCTGACCAGTGCTCAGGCCGGGGTGCATGTTGCTGAATATACACCGCTGCAGGTAAAACAGGCGGTAGTGGGATACGGCGGAGCTGACAAGAAACAGGTGCAGTATATGGTGCAAAAGCTTTTAGCCCTCGAAGAGCCCCCGCAGCCTGATGATGCTGCCGATGCCCTGGCGGCTGCTATCTGCCACCTGCATTTCTACCGCTTATCCCCCATATATAAAGCTTAAGTTTGGTAAATTCAAACAAAGGTGGCCAATTAATGATTGCTTTTGTAAAAGGTGTGCTGTACCATCTTAGCGAAGACCTGGCTGTAATCGATGTAAACGGCCTGGGCTATGAGATCAATATTCATTCCCGGGTGGTTAACCGCATGCCGCCCTGCGGCCAGCCGGTAATGCTCTATACCCATCTGGCGGTTTCCGAGAATGAATGGAAGCTGTACGGCTTTCTGGATCAGGCGGAACTGGACCTGTTTCGCCTGCTGCTGTCCGTTTCCGGCATTGGTGCTAAAGCAGCCCTCAGTATTATCGGCCACATGGAACCGGGGCAGTTCTGCCAGGCGATTGCCAGCCAGGATGAAAAGGCCCTGCTGCGCATTCCCGGGGTGGGTAAAAAAAGTGCCCAGCGCCTGCTGTTCGAATTAAAAGACAAAGTGTCTAGTGATCTGGCGTTAAATACCCTGCCGGAAAAGGGCTTGCAGGCTGTGGAGGAAACCATCGAGGCTTTAGAAGCCCTGGGATACAGCCGCAGCGAGGTTTTCCCCGAATTGATGGAGTTACAAAAGCAGGGCCTGTTAGGCCAGGATGCAACTCACAATATCAAGCTGGTATTGAAGAAGAAAGCCCAGCAGCTTAAGAAATAGGAGGGAGGCAGGAGATGCGGGATGAGCGCTTAATATCGCCGCACTACATTGGGGCGGAAGACCATCAGGAGAACACCTCCCTGCGGCCGTTGCGGCTGGTGGATTATATCGGACAGAGCAAGGTCAAGCAAAACATACAGGTATTTATCGAAGCGGCCCGGGGTCGGGGGGAGAGCCTGGATCATATCCTTTTGAGCGGACCGCCCGGACTGGGCAAGACCACCCTGGCCACCATCATTGCCAATGAACTGGGCAAGCCGATTCGCAAAACCTCAGGCCCGGCTATAGAACGGCCCGGAGACCTGGCGGCTATTCTCACCAACCTGGAGCCGGGCGAGATCCTGTTCATCGATGAGATACACCGCTTGAACCGTACAGTGGAAGAGGTTATGTACCCGGCCATGGAGGATTATTGTATAGACATAGTTATCGGCAAGGGACCGGGGGCCAGAACCCTGTGCCTGGAACTGCCGCCCTTTACACTGATCGGCGCCACCACCCGGCCCGGGCTTTTGAGCTCACCTCTCAGGGACCGCTTCGGCATCAACTGCCGCCTGGATTTCTATAATGAGATGGAGCTGTTGATGATAATTGAGCGAGCCGCAGCGATTATGGGGCTGTGCATAGATAAAGAAGGGGCCCGGGAGATAGCCCGCCGGGCTCGAGGCACACCGCGCATTGCCAACCGCCTGCTGCGCCGGGTATGGGACTTTGCCCTGGTGAAAGGCGATGGGGTAATCACTGCGGGTCTGGCCAGAATGGCTTTAAACAGCCTGGAAATTGATGAATGCGGCCTGGACCACGTGGACAGAATGATACTGGAGGCCCTTATAAACAAATTCGGGGGCGGACCGGTGGGCCTGGAGACCCTGGCGGCGGTAGTGTCCGAAGAAGGGGATACTTTAAGCGATGTTTACGAGCCTTATCTGATCAAGCTGGGATTGATACAGAAGACCCCCAGAGGGCGTGTGGCCACGGAGCATGCCTATAAGCATCTGGGCTATCCGCTTGCTCCGGCCTGGAAATCGGAACTGTTCAACCTCGATGATACCGCACCCGAAGAAAGCGAGTAGTGGATAAACATATGGCCAAAGTACTCTTACATACCTGCTGTGGACCCTGTGCTACTGTACCGGTACCGGCCCTCAGAAAAGAGGGCTTTGATGTGTGGGGCTTTTTTTACAACCCCAACATCCATCCTTTTACCGAATATGAGCGGCGTTTGCAGTCCATGCAGGAGTATGCCCGCCAGCAGGGGCTGAAGATAATCGGCGAAGCAACTTATGACCCGGTAGAGTATTTTCAGCACATCACTTTCCGGGAACCCAGGCGCTGCCGGTTATGCTATCAATTGCGCTTGCAGAAGACTGCGCAGCTGGCCCGCTCCGGCAAGTTTGACTATTTTAGCACCTCGCTTTTGGTGAGCCCGTTTCAAAAGCATGAGCTCATTAAGGAGGCCGGGGAGATGGCTGCCGAACAATACGGGGTTGCTTTCCTTTACCGGGACTACCGCGCTGACTACCGGGAAACCATCATCCGTTCCAAAGCAGCCGGGCTGTACCGGCAGCAGTACTGTGGATGCCTTTACAGCGAAAAGGAGCGCTACGCTCCCAGCAAAAAGAAAAAGGAGAACCCGCAATCATGAACGGCATGGACAGTTTAGCCAGAATGCTTCTTGTCACCGGGGCTTTGATAATCCTGGCCGGGCTGGTATTATTGCTCATGGGCAAATTGGGCGGGGGAGGGTTTCGCCTCCCCGGGGACTTCGTGATTCGCCGCGGCAATTTCACGCTTTACTTTCCGCTGGCTACCGGCTTGCTTTTAAGCCTGATTCTTACTTTATTGTTAAACCTTTTCTTAAGGAGATAATACGTTGGGGGATGACAAAAAAGCCTGTTATGATCTGGCACAGTACCAGTACTATCTGCCCCCGGAGCTGATTGCCCAGTACCCGGTAGAACCGCGCGATGCTTCCCGGTTGCTGGTGGTGGAAAGGCAAAGCGGGGCTATGTATGACCGCCGTTTTACCGACCTGGTGGAGTACCTCTATCCCGGGGATGTACTGGTTTTAAACGATACCAGGGTAATTCCCGCCCGGCTGTTGGGGGTCAAGGAAAGCGGGGGAAAGGTGGAAATCCTGCTCTTGCGCAAAACCGGCCTTGAATGGGAAGCTTTGACCAAGCCGTCCCGCCGCCTGCGCCCCGGCTACCGCATATTCTTTCCCGGGTTCGAAGGCGTGGAGGCGGTTATTACCGCGGAACTGGCTTATCCCGGGGGAAGACGGCTTTTACTGCGCAACTGCGATGAGGAGCTTTTTATCTCCCAGGCGGGGCATATTCCTCTGCCTCCGTATATAGAGCGCAGTGATGAAGCAGTTGATGCGGAGCGCTATCAGACGGTATACGCCAAACACAGCGGCTCAGCCGCTGCGCCCACCGCCGGCCTGCACTTTACCACCCGGCTTTTGGAGGAAATAAAAGCCCGGGGGGTTGAAATCGCCACTGTGGTACTGCATGTAGGCTTGGACACTTTCCGCCCGGTTACCTGCAATGATATCCGGCAGCATAAAATGCACCGCGAATTTTATCAGGTCAGTGCAGAGACGGCTTCCCGGCTCAATCAGGCCCGGGAAAAAGGAGGGCGGATAACCGCGGTGGGCACAACTGTGGTGCGCACCCTGGAAACCATATATGACATAAACCGGGGCTATCAGGCCGGGCAGGGAGAGACCGACTGCTTTATCTACCCAGGTTATGAAATCAAGGCCATTGACCGGCTGATAACCAATTTTCATTTGCCGGGATCTTCGCTCTTGATGCTGGTGTCGGCTTTTCTGGGGGTGGATAAAACCCGGCAGGCGTATAGGCACGCAATCGAGCAGCAGTATCGCTTTTTCAGCTATGGAGACGCCATGCTGATATGTTAGCGGGTCAGATTAAACGGATAAATTTACAGGTACGGTTGAGGTAGCATGATATTTACTGTAGAGAAGAACGATCCATTGTGCCGAGCCCGCACGGGCTTTTTGCAAACCGGGCATGTAAATGCTGAAACGCCGGTTTTTATGCCGGTGGGCACACAGGCCACGGTTAAGACCCTGACTCCGGAAGACCTGTACCAGATCGGGGCCACCATAATACTGTCCAATACCTACCACCTTTACCTGCGTCCCGGTGAAAGCCTGATCGCGCGGGCCGGTGGACTGCACCGCTTTATGAACTGGGAAAGGGGGATTTTGACCGACAGCGGCGGATTTCAGGTATTCAGCCTCAGCGCCATGCGCAAGATCAGTGATGAAGGGGTGGAGTTTCGCTCCCATATTGATGGCTCGGCCCATTTTCTCACCCCCGAGAAGGTTATGCAGATTCAAATGGACCTGGGAGCTGACATAGCCATGTGCTTCGATGAGTGTGCTCCATATCCCTGTGATTATGAAGAAGCCCGGCAGGCTGTAGAGCGTACCACCTTATGGGCCAAAAGATGCCGGGATGCGCATCACTCCAGCCGGCAGGTGCTGTTTGGCATCGTTCAAGGCAATGTTTTCCCGGAGCTGCGATTAAAAAGCGCTCAGGATTTATTGGACCTGGACTTTGCGGGCTATGCCATCGGAGGTCTCAGTGTAGGGGAATCCAAAGAGGAGATGTATGGCACCATAAAGGTGATGGACCGGGTTTTGCCCCGGGATCGCCCGCGTTATCTCATGGGGGTGGGTGCGCCTGAGGATCTGCTGGAAGGGGTACGGCACGGCATAGATATGTTCGACTGCGTTTTGCCCACCCGCCTGGCCCGTCATGGCAGCGCTTATACCCGCCGGGGCAGGATTACGGTGCGCAATCGTGAATATGCCGAGGATTTCCGGCCTCTGGATCCGCAATGCGGCTGTGCGGTCTGTAAGGGGTTTAGCCGCGCTTATATCAGGCATCTGATCAAAGCCGGTGAGATGCTGGCCCACCGCCTGATTACTTACCATAACGTGTATTTCCTGGTAAACCTGATGAAAGAAATCCGTCAGGCCATACGCGACGGTAGTTTTATGGATTTCTATCACCAGTTTTTAAGCCTTTATCGGATAAATTAAAGGATTTTTGGCCTGAGTCGCGAATATAACCTAAGTTGATCAAATTTAAGGGGTGATTAGGATGCCTGATAGTACTCTGCTAACCTTGATTCTCTATTTTGGGGGGTTTATTGCGATATTCTATGTGTTTATCATACAACCTCGCAAAAAGCAGCAAAAACGTCACCAGGAACTACTGGATTCCTTGCGCAAGGGTGAAAAGGTTGTAACCATCGGCGGGATAAAGGGGGAAATAGCCCGCATCAAAGACAAGACCATTTGGCTCAGAGTCAACGACAACACTGAGATCGAATTCTTAAAAAGCGCGGTTGCTTACCGCAGTGATGAGGTAGAACAATGATGCTCGAAGCTGCTGATCTGATGCATGATCCCCTGGTTACCAGCTTCATCGAACAGGGAAACAGGCATCTGGAAGCCATTGGCTATACTGATCATGGCCAGGTGCATGTTAAAATGGTGTCGCGGCTGTGCCGGGAGATCCTGCTCAAGCTGGGCTACCCCGAGCGCATGGCCGAATTGGCTGCTATTGCCGGCTATCTTCATGACATCGGCAATGTTATCAACCGCAACGGGCACAGCCAGGCCGGGGCTTTGATCGCCTGGGAGCTGCTTAACCGCATGCAGATGCCGGAAGAAGAAACCGCTGTCATCTGTTCGGCGATCGGCAATCATGATGAAGGCAACGGCCATCCGGTAAACCCGGTCACAGCGGCTCTGATTCTGGCAGACAAATCCCATGTACACCGCAACCGAGTCAGGAACCATGATGTGGCTACTTTCGACATTCATGACCGGGTCAATTACGCAGTCGAATACTCCATCATCAATATTGATGAAGAGGAAAAGCTCATATCCATGGAGATCGCTATTGACACCGACATATGCCCGGTTATGGAGTATTTCGAGATTTTCATGAGCCGCATGCTGATGTGCCGTCGGGCTGCTGATGCCTTGGGCTGCGAATTCGAGCTCATTATAAATGGGGCCAAGCTAATTTAAGTAAAGTTGTGGAGGAATGATTTCAGTGAACCGAACCCTAAGTATCATAATAAGTGCAGTAATCGTCATCACCCTTGGCCTGCTGGTATTTTTCCTGTACAAGCCGCTGATAAACCACCTGGATCTGGGCCTGGATCTCAAAGGTGGCCTGCGGGTGGTGTTACAGGCCCAGGAAAAGCCAGGTGAACCGATTACTGATGACACTATTCAGAAAGCCCTGGGCATCCTGCGCGACCGCGTGGACAGCCTGGGGGTCAGAGAGACCAGCCTCTATCCACAGGGAAATGACCGGGTGGTAATCGAGATCGCCGGGGAGGACGATCCTGAGGCAGCGGTTGATATACTTAAAAACGTGGCCCAACTGGAGTTTCAGGACGAGCAGGGCAATGTCCTGGTAAGCGGCAAGAATCTGACCGATGCTCAGGCCAGGTTCAATCCGAACACTCAGGAGGCTTATGTGGAACTGAAGTTCGATAAAGAGGGAGCCGACCTATTTGCCCAGGCCACTACGGCCAATGTGGGCAAACCCCTGGTCATAGTACTGGATGGCAAGCCCATCAGCTCACCAATTGTCAGACAGCCCATAACTGATGGCAATGCTGTCATCGAAGGCAGTTTCGATACCAAGGAAGCCCAGGATTTAGCAGTATTGCTGCGCTCCGGGGCCCTGCCGGTCAGCTTCAATGTATTGGAAAAACGCTCGATTGGTCCCAGCCTGGGGGCTGATTCGCTGGAAAAGAGCCTCAGAGCTGGAGTAATCGGTATACTGGCGGTACTCCTCTTTATGCTCGGCTACTACCGGCTGCCCGGTTTAATTGCCGATATCTCCATTGTCTTATACGGCTTGCTGGTCATGGGCAGTATGGTGTTGCTCGATGCGGTGCTGACCCTGCCGGGTATTGCCGCCTTCGTGCTGTCAATAGGCATGGCGGTGGATGCCAATATAATTATCTATGAACGCATTAAAGAAGAGATAAGGTGGGGCAAGACCCTGCAGGCCGCCATTGATGCCGGTTTTAAACGCGCCTTTTGGACTATATTCGACGCCAACCTCACCACACTGGTGGCCGCACTGGTTTTGATGTATTTCGGCACCGGTACGGTAAAAGGGTTTGCCATAATCCTGTCCATCGGTTTGGTGATCAACATGTTTACTGCCCTTACCTTTACCCGCTACTTGCTGGGTCTGGCATCCAATGTGACTAAGAACACACGGCTATACGGGGTATAAGGAGGGGATTGCCATGATTATCGAACGCAGGAAGATTTTTTACATCATATCATTAATACTGATTGTTCCCGGAATAATCTCCCTTTTCATCAATGGGCTCAACCTGGGGATCGATTTCAGGGGTGGCTCCATAGTTAATGTGAGGATGGCGGCCGAGGTGAGCGCGCCGGAGGTGCGGGAAGCCCTGGCCACGGTAGGGTTGGAACAGGCCGAAGTGCAAAAGAGCGCAGACAATACCTATTTCATCCGCACCAGTGAATTGGATCAGGAGCAGACCAAGGCTTTGCTCAATGCCTTGAAGAACAGGTTCGGCGAAGTCGAGCTGATGAGCGCGGAGAGCGTCGGGGCCACTATCGGGCGGGAATTGAGCCGCAATGCCCTTTTGGCCTTAGGATTGGGTTTGGTCCTGATGCTGATCTACATCTCCTTCCGCTTTGAATGGACCTTCGGGGTGGCCGCGGTTGCAGCCCTGGTGCACAACGTTTTGGTGGTAGTAGGCGCATTCTCCATATTCCAGTGGGAGATCAATACGCCTTTTATAGCCTCCATCCTGACAGTGGTAGGTTTTACCATCAATGATACTATTGTGGTATTCGACCGGGTTCGGGAAAACCTGCGCGGCACCAAAAGGCCGGATTATCTGGCGCTGTTAAACAAGAGTATACTGCAGGTCCTGAACAGATCCATAAATACCGTTCTGACTGCGGTAATCACCCTCCTGGCTCTGCTGATTCTGGGCGGCGCGACCATCAAGTTCTTTGTAGTGGCCATGCTGATCGGTTTTGTGGTCGGGGCCTATACCTCTATCTGCATAGCCAGCCCCTTGTGGTACGAAATTAAAAAGGCAGCCTAACCTAAATTGTTTGACAGGACAAGGATTTGTCCCCTATACTAATGGCAATACAATAAATAAAAATACTCATTTTGGTCAGGCTTTGAGCCGGGCTCACTGAGCAGCGTAAATGCGCGGGACTTCATTGATATGAAGTCCCGTTTTTAACGAAGGGGTCGGGTTATGGATACACAGGTTAAAACCAGAGCAGCAATCATATCCGTGGCCAGCAACTTGTGCCTCATGATCGCTAAGTTTGTGGTCGGCCTTTTAAGCGGTTCAATAAGCGTTATCTCTGAGGCTATCCATTCGGGAAATGATTTGATAGCAGCCTTGATTGCGCTTTTTGCCGTTAAGGAATCTTCCAAACCCCCGGATGACAGGCATCCTTTTGGTCATGGAAAGATCGAGAACATGGCGGGAACTATTGAAGCCCTGCTGATATTCGTGGCGGCACTTATGATCATAAAAGAGGCGGTGGAAAAGATCAGGGTAGGGGGAGAAAGCATCGAACCCACCTGGGGCCTCTTCATAATGGGTATTTCCGCCCTGCTGAACCTGGCCGTATCCAGTTACCTGTTGAAAGTAGGCAGAGAGCACCACTCTATTGCCCTCGAAGCGGATGGCATGCATTTGCGTACCGATGTATATACCTCACTGGGGGTTTTTGTCGGGCTGTTGCTGATCAAAATAACCGGGCTGCAGATTATCGATCCGATTGTTGCCATAATGGTGGCCTTTTTGATCATCAAAGCCGCCTATGAGCTGACCCGCAAGGCTTTTGTGCCCTTGCTGGATACTGCCCTGGAAGAACAGCATCTGCAGGCTGTACAGCATGTGCTGGCGGAGCATCAGTACCGCTATGTGGAGTACCATGATCTGCGTACGCGCCGCTCGGGGCGCGAAGCCCATATCGACCTGCATTTGGTCATAGACCCGCAGACCAGCGTGCAGGAGGCTCATAATTTATGTGATGCCATAGAGAAATCGATTAATGAACGAGTGCCCTTTTCATCAGTGCTTATCCATGTGGAACCCGGCGAGGAGATTTATAGTACTGCCAAACCAGCAGAAAGGCAGGAGTTATGACAGGAAAGGCGAAATATTGCTCAAGGCAGTAAAAAAGTTGAAAAGGGGTAAGAATATGCAGGTTTATTTAGTGGGAGCGGTGCTATTCCTGGCGGCCATGATAACCTTTATCTTTCAAAACCCTGCTGCAGTAGAGATTCGTTTCATTACCTGGAGCAGCCAGCAGATATCTCTGGCCCTGGTGGTCCTGGTAGCAGCCCTGGGCGGTGCCTTGATTACCTTCTTGTTGGATACGGTCAGGTATTTTAAGATTGCCCGTACTATTAAAGAACTTCGCAACCACAACAGCACACTACAGAAGCAGATTCAGGAACTTCAGGCGCAAAAAGACAGGCTGGAGCAGCAGGTTGCCAGCTCAAGTGAAGTCACCTTATAAGACCCGGCAAGGCCAATGGGAGAGGGGGACAGGTTAGTCCCCCTTTCCCATTGGTGCTCCCTAAGAACGGTTTAATGCCGCTGGCATATGCAGGCCAGTACTGCAGCCCGGTGGTATGGAAAAGCGCCCGGCTGATGTATTTTGTATATCCGCAGGCCGTTTATTGACCCTATACAAAGTATAATGATAAAATTATCACAATTTTGAGATTCGGGGAGTTGAATAGTTTGTATCTCACAGGCACCATGAAGATAAACGGATCCGGCCATTTGGAGATAGGCGGGGTAGATGCCACCAAATTGGCGGAACAGTATGAAACCCCTTTGTGGGTCATTGATGAAGCCTGTTTCAGAGAGAACTGCCGTGCTTTCCGCAATGCCTTTCAAGCGGCCGGGGACGGTTTGGTACTGTATGCCTGCAAGGCCTTGTGCACTACCGCCCTGTGCAAAATAGTGGCTGAAGAGGGGCTGGGCCTGGATGTGGTTTCCGGCGGGGAATTGTTCACGGCTGTAAATGCGGGCTTCTCCATGAAGAAGGTCTATTTTCATGGCAACAACAAATCGCCCGATGAGCTGGAGATGGCGGTAACCTTTGGGGTTGGACGGGTGGTAGTGGATAACTTCCAGGAACTCAAAACCTTAAACCAAATCTGCCAGAGGCTTAAAGCCAAACAGGAGATCTTGCTGCGCATCACCCCGGGGGTGGAGGCGCATACCCACGAGTATATCAAAACCGGACAGATCGATTCCAAATTCGGCTTCACCCTGCCGGGTGGTAAGGCCCTGACCGCAGTGCAGGCTGCTTTAACCTGTGACGCCCTGGAATTGGTTGGACTGCACTGCCATATCGGGTCGCAAATATTTGAAATGCAATCCTTTGCCCATGCGACTGAACTGATGATGGACTTCATGGCTGAGGTATTTAAACTGACCGGCCATGAATTTCAAGAGCTCGATATCGGGGGAGGTTTTGGCATATATTATTATCCCGGCGACAAGCCCGGCAGTCCGGCTGACTGGGCTGAAGCGGTGAGCGGGGCAGTGCAGGCTAAAGCTGATCAATTTGGCCTAAAGAAGCCGCGCATCATAGTAGAGCCGGGTAGAGCCATTGTAGGTCCGGCCGGGATCACCCTTTATACAGTCGGTGCCATAAAAGAAATACCGGGGATTCGCAAATACGTCGCGGTAGATGGGGGAATGACCGATAATCCCCGCCCCGCACTGTATGGCAGCAAATACCTTGCCATGCTGGTCAATAAAGCAGCCCAGGAGGCCACAGAAAAGGTCTCCATTGCCGGCAAATGTTGTGAATCAGGGGATATGCTGATCTGGGATGCCTGGCTGGCCCCGGTTGAGATTGGAGACATAGTGGCGGTTTTTGCTACTGGTGCATATAACTACGCTATGTCCAGCAATTATAACCGCATTCCCCGTCCGGCCATGGTTTTGGTGAAAGACGGCAAATCGCATTTAATTCTTAAGCGGGAAACCTATCAGGATATTATCAGAAATGACCTGGTGCCCGGCTATCTAAAATAACCTTCCAACTTATACCATAATAATGCTATAAATCGCTTATTATAAGGGGAACCGCCACACGGTTCCTTTTTTACATTTCCAATTATTTTTCAATTTTTGCAGGAGAAAATGCAGTTATTATCGAAGATTTAGCAAAAATATTTTATTGTTTCCAAAAATTATATCAATTGGAAATGTGGAGAGGTACGCATAATTCATGATCAAACTTGTATACTTACGAAAATTGGCCTTTTTCACGCTATTGGTATTTTTGTTAACAACCTTAATTCCCGTCTATCAGCCATATACAGCCGCCGATTTTTTAACCAGCTACCAGATACTGAAACAGGACTATTCAGAGGTGGTCGAGCGCATCATCGCTGGCGGGGCTTCTGAAAGCGACATTGAAGCCTTTCTAATTGACTTGGAGGATACGGTTAGCAGCTACGGCACCCTGACTGAGGAAAACTTTGACTCTATTATGTATCAGTCTTTTCAGGAAGTGGTTTTGTGGCGCAAACACCGCAATTTCTTTAATGCCTTACTAAGAAGCTATGGGGAAGAAATCGATTATACCAGGGAAAACGGTGAGCTTCATCCTTCCCTTTTGCCAATACATGACGCTATCATGGAGGTTTTGCTGGGAGGGGACGAGGAAGACCCAAATGGAGACAAAGATGATAAGGATGAAAAGTCACCAGGCGGCGGAGGAGGCTCATCGACAGGTAAAAAGAACGATTCGCAACAACCCCAGCCCGAAGAGGATATCATGCCTGCCCCATCCCCTATAGAGTGCCCATTTACGGATATTACCGGTCACTGGGCAGAATCTTCTATCACCGAGGCCTATCAAAAAGGTTTAGTTGATGGGATGACCACGTCCCAGTTTGCGCCCCAGACACTCATCACCAGAGCGCAATTCGCAGCCTTGGTCTTGCGCGCCCTTGGGCAGCAGTCCAGTTCTTATAACCAGAGCAGGTTCGCTGATGTTCCGTTGACCGCCTGGTACTGTACTGCGATTAACCAAGCTGCCGATTTAGGTCTGATACACGGCTACAGTCAGACCCAGTTTGGACCTGAAGATCCCATTACCCGCGAGCAAATCAGCGTAATTGTCAGTCGGGCTTTGTTGTTCAGGGAAAAAGGAATCGAGGTCAGTGAGAGTCAGATGGCGCAGATTCTTAATACGCTCTCCGACCAGAGCCAAATCTCCCTATGGGCCAGAGCGGGAGTGGCATTTTGTCTGAGCAATGGCATCATGACCGGTCGGGATGCGGGTCTTTTTGTGCCCGCACAGAATTCCACTCGCGCCGAAGCAACGGTAGTAATTTTAAAGGTATATCAATTGTCACATGATGTGTAGATTATTGTTGTAACAAACGATAACCTCGTAAAAGCTCTTAGACCAGGTGCTTATAAAAGCATTTGGTTTGAGGGAGCTTATTTTTTCCTAACGGATATATAGCAAGTATGGAAAAGCCGCGATGCGGCAAAGCGGTAGGAACCTAAATGTATGTTTGGCAAACAGGAGCATTATGAGGGGGGGGACAATGCCCAAATTGGTGATTCTTTTCGAAAGGAGGAAATAAAAAGAAAATGAAGTGGATGCAAAGGACTGGCGTTATTTTGCTTTTATCGGTGTTTTGCCTACTATCCATGAGCTATTACGCCGCTGCTGATGTCATTGATGATATGGTCACTCAAATGCAGGAAATTTACGGATTCATGAGTGAATACGACAAGGACAATATCAGCACTGCCCGTGACGAACTGCAGGAGTTTGCAGTGACCGGCACTGAGGAACAATGGAATACAGTGCTGGGCATAGACACTGATAATAATCTTTTGACTGAAGAAGTAATTACCAGGTTTGGAAGCGAGGAAGCTGCTCGTGCAGCAGTTCAGGATATTGTAACCGGACTGGGCAATATCTATTATTCTACTGACTCGGAGCAGTTGAGAAATACCCTGGAGGACTTCAAAGACGAGTATAACGATGAATTTCAGACCTTTTTCGGGGACGACATCACCTTGGCTCAGCTTTATAATCTGTTGAGTGATGCCCGTGAAGCCCTGCCTGGAGTAATCAGTGAATCATCAGAGGCTGGCTTGCTGGCCAGGGGAAACAACGACTATCTGTTGGCAAAAATGCCCGAGTTCCTGGTAGAGGCGATGCGGGAGGCCATAAATAAGCCTGACAACCAGCTCTTTAGTGGCAGGTTGTCAGCGATCGGCTGGTCATCAGAAAAGTTGATTGCTCAGCAGGAAGCCCTGGCCGGGTTTATCGATGCGGACAAAAAGGCAAGGATCTCGCTGGCCTTAGCCGCGGTTCGCTCTGAGACCGTGCTGGAAGCAGGTCCTACTACCTTACAGGTAGGCAGCCAATTCCCAGCTGTCAATGAGTACACCATTAATATAATGGGGAAGGATGCCACTAAACTGGTAGCCTGGGCAAGCGCTGATCCTAGTGTGATTAACATAGGTGAGGACCCCGATACCGGGAACTTTGTCATCGAAGCAGTAGCTTCGGGTACGACCGAGTTGATCGTGTACCGTGACTATAATGACGCTGACCCGGATTATGACTGGTTATACATAATTGATGTGACAGTTGTTCCCGCCTCCAGCGGTGGTGGTGGTGGCGGTGGCGGAGGCCTCCCAGGCTTTGCCATCCGTACCAGCGGAACTACAGCTGAAATGTACAACATGGTGGTCGATATACCTAAGGGTGCAGTAGACGAGGACACCAGAGGGGACATCGAGCGCCTGGACGGCGATGAGATCGACGCTCCAGAGGACAGTGTTATCCTGGGCTACATCTATGAATTTAGCAAAGAAGCTTCAGGTAACTTCCTCAAACCGGTCAATATTAAACTGCCCTACAACAAGGCCGCAGTAGACCTTGACAAATACACCATATCCATCTACAGATTTGACGAAGATGCGGATGAATGGGTGGAGCTGGACAATGTTAAAGTGTATGTATCCAGTATCAACGGTGAAACCTTCAAAACTGGTTACTTCGCAGTAATTGCCACTGAGAAACCGGTTGTACCGCCGGTAGAACCACCGGTAGAACCGCAACCAGTATTGCTGACTGACATCAGTGGACATTGGGCCGAAGCTGCTATCCGCAGCCTGGTAGGAATGGACGCGGTTGCCGGTTATCCCGACAATACCTTCAGACCGGATAACTCCATCACTCGGGCTGAATTTGCCACCGTTTTGGTTAAGGCCTTCAACCTCTCAGGTGGACAGGGCAAGGTATTTGAGGACACTGCGGGACACTGGGCCAAGGACTACATCGCCGCTGCTTATGCTGCCGGTATAATCCAGGGCTACAGCGATGACAGATTCGGTCCTGATGACCTCATTACCCGTGAGCAGATGGCTGTTATGATAGCCAGGGCCTCCCAACTGCAGGCCAGCAGCGGGCAGCTCAGCTTTACTGATAGTTCAAGCGTTTCCAGCTGGGCATACGGCTGGGTAGTCAGCGCAGTCAACAACCAGCTGATGAGCGGATACCCGGACAACACTTTCCGGCCCCAGGCCAATGCTACCCGGGCGGAAGCCATGACCGTGATCTACAACGCTTTGAATTAATCTAGGTAAAAAAACCGCATACAGATGCAACTGGCTCCTTCAGGCTGTACCGGCCTGAAGGAGCTTTCTGTGTGTGAGGGTATATCAGGTTCCTCGAAACACCTACAGTAGTTCACGAAGAACTTGGCATGGGGGCGTGCCTGGGGACGATTTCTCTTGATACCACACTGTTCTGTTAAGAAGAAGCGCATTGGCATCACGGAGAAGCGTACCCGCACCCCTGACGCGATGCGTGCAGTTAAGAGGTGTGATATAATGCATATATCTTGGGAAGGAAAGTAATGGAATGGAGATTATTGTATCACATACTGCATTGGACTTTGACGGGCTGGCGGCTATGGTTGCGGCTAATTTGCTTTACCCGCAGGCGGTCAAGGTGTTTTCCGGAACACTGTCGCCTAATGTTAAGCGTTTTATGGGCTTGTATAAGGATCTGATCGATATCAGCCAGCCCCAGGATATCGACCTTAACGCGGTTACCAGGATGATTGTGGTGGATACGGCCAATGCCAGGCGGTTGGATCAGTTGAGCGAACTGGCTTCTCGGCCCGGTGTGAGGATAGAGGTTTACGATCATCATCCCCCCATGGCGGATGATTTGCCAGCAGAGTCCAGCAAGGTTGAGCTGTTGGGAGCCACTACCACCATACTGGTGGAAGAGATCATGGAGCGGGGAATCGATATCAACGCTTTTGATGCCACTATTCTGGCCCTGGGCATTTATGAAGATACCGGCAGCCTGCTGTTCAGTTCAACTACCGCCAGGGATGTCAAAGCAGTCGCCTTTTTGCTGGAAAAAGGTGCCAACCTCAATGTAGTGGCCAACTTCATCGATCAGCCATTATCCCGCAACCAGCGGCGTTTGATGCAAGAACTGTTGAACAGCGCCATGCGCTACCATATCAAGCAGTACGATATCGTTCTGGCCAGCTGCCGCAGCCGGGAGTTCGTGAGTCTGGTGACCGTGGCCGAGCGCCTGCTCACTATAGAGAACTGCGACGCGGTTTTTGTAATAGCCAGCCAGGCGGGGAGAATAAACATCATTGGGCGCAGCCGTACCGCTAACATTCCGGTCAATGAAGTGCTGGGGAGATTCAAGGGGCGTGGTCACAGCAAGGCGGCTTCAGCCCGCTTAAAAGGCCAGGATGACGGTGAGATTATCCCCCTGCTGTTGGAGGAGCTCAAGAATAAAGTCAAAGCTCCCCTGGTAGCGGCTGATATAATGTCATCACCGGTAAAAACCGTTCCAGTACATGTGACCATGGAAGAAGCGGGCAAGACCATGCTTCGTTATGGACACACCGGCATGCCGGTGGTGGACGGCACAAAAATGGTAGGGCTGATATCGCGCCGCGATGTGGACAAAGCCCGCCAGCACAACCTGGGCCATGCCCCGGTAAAAGGCTTCATGAGCGCCAGGGTGATTACCGCCCGCCCGGATACCCCGGTGAGCGAGATCCAGAAGTCCATGATCAGGCATGATATCGGCCGGGTGCCGGTGCTGGACGACGAAAACAACATTGTGGGAATTGTATCCCGCACCGACATCTTGCGCACTCTGCACGGTGATGATTATCCGGAAGACTATGAGGTTTTGTATAAAGCGGGTAGTAGCCAGGAAAACTGCCTGGACATAATGAAAGAGCAGCTGCCTTCCAACCTGCTCGGTATTTTGAAGCGCATCGGGCAGGTGGCCGGGGAAGCCGGCTTTCAGGTCTATCTGGTAGGCGGGATGGTGCGGGACCTGTTTCTCCGCGTGCCCAACTTCGATGTGGACCTGGTGGTAGAAGGAGACGGCCCAACCCTGGCCCAACTGCTGGGTGAAGCCCTGCCGGCCCGGGTAAGGGTGCATCAGCGTTTCAAGACGGCTGTGCTGATAATGGCGGACGGTTTTAAAATAGATGTTGCTACAGCCCGCGCGGAGTATTATGAGTTTCCGGCAGCCCTCCCCCAGGTGCAGCGCTCCTCCATCAGGGAAGACTTGTACCGGCGCGACTTCACCATCAACACGCTGGCGATCGCCCTTAATCCCGAACGCTTTGGGGAATTGATCGATTTCTTCGGGGGGCGGCGGGATATCGAAGAGGGTGTGATCCGCATCCTATATAATCTCAGCTTTGTGGAAGACCCAACCCGGATTATTCGCGCCATCCGTTTCGAACAGCGCTACCGCTTTGCTATGAACCAGGATACCCTGCGTTTTGCCCGGGATGCTATCGAAAGGCGGATGCTGGGGCAGCTGTCCTATGGGCGCATTCTCAATGAACTGATCATGATACTGAATGAAAAAGACCCCCTGCCAGCCCTGCAGCGCATGCAGGAGATCGGGGTGTGGAATTATATATTCCCGGAAGTGGATCTGAAAAACCTGAACTGGAACGATATGCGCCGCATCAGAGTGCTTTTGGGATGGTGGCAGGAAAGGTACCATATTCCCGGGGTGCAGGGCTGGCTGGTTTACCTCATGGCCTTTCTGTCCACCTTGAGCCGGGAGGCAGCGATTTTGGCGATATCACGCTATCCGCTTGCTAAATCGGCCTTACGCTCTATAGAAGAGTCTTTTTGGGCACCTGAGTTGGTGGCCAAATACCAACAAAACCCGGATATACCCTTTAGCCTTATCGACAGCGATCTTAAGAGCTGGGCCTGGGAAAGCATTATATATTTGTTGTGGTGCATCAAGGAGGAATCTGCCTTCCAGAGGCTGGTCGCTTATCTGGATAGAAAGGAACGGGTACAGGTGAGCATTAACGGGGAAACCCTGCTTAATCTGGGGTTTCAGCCGGGACCGGTATTCAGCCAGATATTTGCGGAACTGTATAAGCTGAAATTGGACGGATTAGTGAAGAACTACCGGGACGAATTAGAAACAGTCAAAAACTGGCTGAAGGAGGGGCGATTTACGAATGAATTCTCTGGTTGATATGATCATATTCCTGCCCGCTATCCTCATAGCGATCACCTTTCACGAGTACGCGCACGGGCGGGTGGCCTATGCCCTGGGAGACGACACCCCGCGCCTGCAGGGGCGCCTGACCATCAACCCCCTGCCCCATATCGACTGGGTAGGATTTCTCATGCTGTTTATCTTTCATTTCGGGTGGGCCAAACCGGTACAGGTCAATCCCTACAATTTCAAAGGCATTTCCATAAAACAGGGCATGATGCTGGTATCCCTGGCCGGACCGGGCATGAACCTCCTGCTGGCCTTTATCGGCATGCTTTTGATTCGTTTGCTTGGGCCTTATCAGGCTAATGAATGGACCTGGATTACTGTGCAACTGCTGCAACCCCTGGTTACAATAAATATTATTTTAGCAGCCTTCAACCTCATCCCTGTACCGCCTCTGGACGGTTCCAAGATTTTGGCCGGGTTGCTGCCGGACAGCGGCACGCACTTCATGTATGCCCTGGAGCAATATGGCATGCTGATACTATTGCTCTTGATCGTTACCGGTATGGCATCCAGGATTTTTCTGCCCATTGCCGGGTTTTTATACGGCTTGCTGAATGCCCTGGTATTTTTGATCTGAGTTTAAGGAGCGCGCCTATGCCCTACGTAGTTGCCCTGGAGGCTTTTCACGGCCCTCTGGATCTCCTGTTATACTTGATTGAAGAAAACCAGCTCGATATCTACGACATCCCCATCGCCGCTATTACCGACCAGTACCTGGCCTATCTGGCCGATACTGGGGATTGGGATCTGGATCGCCTGGGCGAATTCATGGTAATGGCCTCTTATCTGCTGCAGCTTAAAAGTCGCATGCTCTTGCCCAGAAGACACTTGCCGCAGTATGAACCCGAAGAGAATACAGCAGATCCCCGGGAGGAACTGGTGCAAAAACTGCTTTCTTATAAACGCTTCCGGCAGGTGGCCCAGTATCTGGCCAGGCTTGAACAAGGGGAAGTAGAACGGGTTTATTATCGCCAGGCTTATGATATCAAAGCAGAGGAAGAACTGGTGGCGGATATTAAATCCCTGGTATCAGCTTATAAAGCCCTGCGCGAGCAGATGAAGGCCAGCCAGACCCATGTGGAGATTCCCAGCGGGGATGTGGATATTGAGCTGAAAATGAGTCAGCTCATGGCCATACTAAGGCAGAAAAAAAGGAAAGGCATGGCATTTGGTGAATTATTAAAAACGGCTGCCAATCGCAAGGATCTCCTGGGCTATTTTCTGGCCTTGCTGGAGCTTTTGCGGCAGCACCGGGTGCGGGCGGTGCAGCCCCATCACAAATCGGAGATTATGATTTATCTGTGGGCAGGAACTAATCATGTTGATGCGTGAAGAGGTTAAGGCAGCTGCCGAAGCCATTCTATTTACCCGGGCAGAAGCGGTGCCATTAGAGGAACTGGTAGAAATCCTGGACGTAGGCTTACTGGATCTGAAACCCATTATGCAAGAACTGATTTTGCAGTATAATCAAGAAAAACGGGGCATACAAATTGTGGAGGTAAATGGGGCCTATCTCATGTGTACCCGGCCCGAGTTTGCCAGTCTGCTGGCTGGCCTGCGACCGCCGGCGCGCAAAAGGCTGTCCTCCGCAGCCCTAGAGACCCTGGCGATCATTGCTTATCAACAGCCGGTCACCCGCGCAGAGATAGAAGCCATACGCGGGGTAAAGATAGATCGTATTCTAACCATGCTCTTGGAGCGCAACCTGATTGAGGAAGCCGGACACAAGGCAGTGCCGGGTAAACCCATATTATATAAGACCACCCCGGAATTCCTGAAGGTATTTGGCCTGGCCAGTCTTGATGATCTGCCCGTTTTAGAGGAGGAAAACCACGATGTCTGAGAAGTCCATTGAAGAGCAAGTCAAGATTAAATCGCAGCAGGCTCGCAGATTGGCCAGGTATATGAGCAGCACCGCCGACCTGGTGGAAAACCAGATCCTCAAGGCGCAGGAGCGGGGTGATTTTGACAACCTGGAAGGCTATGGCAAACCACTGCGCTTTGACGAGAACCCCTTTGAACCCCCTGAGCTGAGGATGGTTTTTAAAATCCTCAAAGACAATGATTGCGCCCCGTATTGGATCGAGCTGGGCAAGGAAATCGACGCCGATCTGGAAAAACACCACCAGGAAGTGGAGAAATTCTGCAAGTATGCGGAAGTGTTCTTTAGCACCAGGCGCAACCGCCAGGCTCTGGAACGCTTTGAGAAACGCAAACAGTCCATGTATTTCGAAGAACGGGTGCGCTTGGAGCAGATCCACAAAAAGATACTGGACTACAATCTGATGTGCCCTGTTTTCCACCTGAGCCGCCCCAATATTGTGGTGGAAAAAATGATGCTGGAAGTCATCACCAGCGTTGAAGCCCATATCAAAACCCTTCGCCAGGCCTCCCGGTAAACTGCATAACCAAGCCCGGGATGGGAATAATATGGAAAAAACGGGAGATCTCCATGTGGTATCTCATCCTGGCAGCTATAGTGCTGGCTGGCTTGGCCGCTTTTATGCAGCTTCCCTACACTGTAGATGTTCACCTGGTATTTGAAGCCCAGCCGTTATCCCTGCACATCGATGTCAAATCCAAATTGCACCATTTTAACAGCAGTCATCACTTTGAGGCTGAGGAAATCGGCAAAGCCCTGCTCACAGCCGGAAAGAGGGATGAGTCGCCTGCCCGGCGCTTTCTGATAAACCATTTTCTAAAGCAGCTGGGGGTGCAGAAGCTGGTCTGGAGAAGCTGGATAGGCTTGGATGATGCCATGCTCACCGCCATAAGCAGCGGAGTGTTGTGGGGCTTGAAAGGAGCGGTGATCAATCATTTAAGTCGCACCAGTGTGGTCAGGGCCTTCAAACTAGAGGTTCATCCAGATTTTTGCGCCTTTCGATGCTATTCCCAGCTGGATTGCATATTCAAAATACGCCTGGCGCATTATATCTATATAATCACCATGATCGCCTGGATGAGGTTTAAAGCGAAGGGAGAAAAGGTATGAAAGAAGGCGCTCAGAATCAGCAGCAGCAGGACAACAGCCATCCCATAGAAGGCTTGATGAAAACCGCCATGCAGAGCATTAAGGAAATGGTCGATGTCAACACGGTAGTAGGCGATGCGGTTGAGACCAATGATGGCAGCGTAATTATCCCGATTTCTCAGGTAGCTTGTGGATTTGCCGCCGGCGGCGGGGAATATGAAACACAAGGAGGCCAGCAGCAAAATGAAAAACCGTTTGCTGGCGGCAGTGGTGCCGGGGTTTCGGTAAAACCCATCGGATTCCTGGTAGTGCGCAGCAATGATGTCAGGCTGCTTTCTACCAGCGGCAATCATATTGCGGAAAGGGCTTTGGATCTCTTACCGCAATTTGTCGACAAAATACAGCAGGTCATTCAAAGCCGGGGCGGGGAACAAAAACCGCCTCAAACCATGCAATGAACAGGTGCGGGGTTCAGTTCTAATTTACCGCCACAGGACATAACCCTTTTACAAAAAGCCATAAGGGGGATGTCCCGTGCTCAATATGATCTGGTTGCTCCTGCTGGTTTCCGGCATACTGGTCGCTGCCTGGCATGGCAACATTGAGGTTGTCACCACAGCGGCCTTACAAGCCGCACGCGATGCAGTGGAGGTTTGCTTGAATCTGGTAGGGATAATGGCCTTGTGGTTGGGGATCATGAAAATTGCCGAATCCGGGGGAATGGTCAGCGTGCTGGCCAGGATGTTGAGGCCTTTGATGGTAAGATTGTTTCCCAGTGTGCCGCCTAATCATCCTGCTATGGGGGCTATCATTTTGAACTTGAGCGCCAATATGCTGGGTTTGGGCAATGCGGCTACACCTTTCGGCATGAAAGCCATGCAGCACCTGCAGGAAATAAATCCCCGACCGAATACGGCTTCTGAGGCCATGTGCACCTTTTTGGCCCTGAACACCTCTTGCATAACCCTGTTGCCGGCTACCATTATCGGGGTCAGGGCCTCCTTTAATTCCACCAACCCTGCTGAGATAGTAGGTCCCTGCATCCTGGCTACTGCATGTGCGATGCTGGTGGGGGTAACCGTCGATTACCTGTTCCGCCGGCGCAATCGCCGCCGCAGGAGACAAGACAGTGCTGGTTAACGTATTAAATGTCATTTCGCAATGGGCCATCCCCTTGCTATTGCTCTTAATCCCTCTTTACGGCTTCATGAAAAAAGTACCTGTATATGAGAAGTTTGTGGAAGGCGCGGAGGAGGGCTTTCGCACCGCGGTGCGCATCATTCCATTCCTGGTGGGCATGATGGTAGCCATTTCCGTTTTTCGCGCTTCCGGGGCCATGATGGTGTTCAGCAGCCTTTTAAAGCCGATCACGGATATGATCGCAGCTCCGGCGGAAATCCTGCCATTGGCCATTATGCGCCCGCTATCGGGCAGTGCAGTCCTGGGCATGGCCACGGAGATAATGAGGGTCCACGGGCCGGACTCGTTTATCGGCCGCCTGGCCTCGGTTATGCAGGGCACCACCGATACCACCTTTTTTGTGCTCACGGTTTATTTCGGCTCCATTGGCGTATACCGCTACCGCTATGCGGTTGTTTCCGGGCTAAGCGCGGATATAACCGGATTTCTGGTCTCACTGTATTTATGTCATCGCCTGTTTGGATAAACTAAATAGCGCAAAGCATGGTGCCACAAGCCTGTGCCCTGATATTGGCAGGGCATGAGTGTTTTGGCCAATTTTTTGTTCTGCCTTAAATAATGTGTATCTGCGGCAAATTATGATAGAATCAAACAGGGCATTGCAAAAATTGTAACAGGAGGAACTGCCATGAAAAGTGATATCGAAATCGCGCAAGAGGCCAAAATGAGGCCGATAACAGATGTTGCGGCAACTCTTGGACTAACAGATGACGACATCGAGCTTTACGGCAAGTACAAAGCCAAGGTCGCCCTTTCGGTATGGGAACGCCTCAAAGACCGGCCGGCGGGCAAACTGGTATTGGTGACTGCCATCACCCCAACCCCGGCGGGAGAAGGCAAAACCACCAACACGGTCGGTTTGGGACAGGCCTTGAATAGAATAGGTAAAAAGGCCGTGATCGGTCTGCGCGAGCCTTCCCTCGGACCCAGCTTCGGCATCAAAGGAGGTGCGGCCGGAGGAGGATACAGCCAGGTAGTCCCTATGGAAGATATCAACCTGCATTTTACCGGAGACATCCATGCGGTAACCACCGCGCACAATCTGCTCGCAGCCATGCTGGACAACCACCTCCATCAGGGCAACAGCCTGGGGATTGATCCCCGCCAGGTAGTCTGGCGCCGGGTTATGGATTTAAACGAAAGGGCCCTGCGCCATATCGTCCTGGGATTGGGCGGCAGGATAAACGGTGTTCCACGGGAATCGGGATTCGATATCAGTGTAGCTTCAGAAGTGATGGCATCTTTATGTCTGGCTACCGATTTGATGGACCTAAAAGAGCGTTTTAAACGCATCGTGGTGGCTTATACATATGACGGCAAGCCGGTTACTGCCAACGACCTCAAGGCGGCCGGTTCCATGGCCTTGTTGATGAAGGATGCCATAAAGCCCAACCTGGTGCAGACCCTGGAAGGCACCCCGGCCTTTATACATGGTGGGCCGTTCGCCAACATCGCCCACGGTGCCAACAGCATCATCGCCACCCGCATGGGGATGAAACTGGGGGACTACATGATAACTGAAGCCGGTTTCGGTGCCGATTTGGGAGCGGAGAAGTTCTTTGACATAGTATGCCGCTATGGCGAGATGAAGCCTGACGCAGTGGTAGTGGTGGCTTCGGTAAGGGCTTTGAAGAACCACGGCGGAGTAGGCCAGGGACAGCTTGCCCAACCCAATCTGCAGGCTGTGGAAACAGGCTTTGCCAATCTGGAGAAACAGCTGGAGAACATCAAGAAGTTCGGCGTACCGCCGGTAGTGGCATTAAATCAATTCCCCAGTGATACTGCCGAAGAAACCGAATACATCATCCAGCGCTGCGGGGAAATGGGTGTAGAGGTGGCATTGTCCCAGGTTTGGACCAAAGGCGGGGCCGGCGGAATAGAGCTGGCGGAAAAGGTGATCAAGGCTGCCGAAGAACCGAGTGATTTCCGTTTTCTGTACCCTCTGGAGCTTCCCGTGAAAGAGAAGATAGCTGCTGTTTGCCAGGAGATTTATGGAGCAGACGGTGTAACCTACAGTGCTGAGGCCAATCGGACTATTGCCACTCTGGAGGATTTGGGTTATGGGCAGCTGCCCATCTGCATTGCCAAAACCCAGTACTCACTGTCGGATAATCCGGATCTAAAGGGCAGGCCCCGGGGCTTTAGAGTAAATGTGCGCGAGGTGCGCTTATCAGCCGGAGCTGGCTTTATTGTGGCCATAGCCGGCAATATAATGACTATGCCCGGACTGGGGAAGACCCCGGCGGCAGAAACCATAGACATCAAGGACAACGGTGAAATTGTAGGCCTGTTTTAATGATTGGGAGCACGGTGAAGGAAGTTGACGGTGGGGACAGGGGAAGCTGTTCTTCTGTCCCGACCGTAAATGGGAGGATTTCACATGCAGCACAGACCGATTGATAAGGAGAAGATTGAAAAGGCCGTATTGATGATTCTGGAGGCCATAGGGGAAGACCCCCAGCGGGAAGGCCTGGTGAATACCCCCAAAAGGGTAGCCCGCATGTATGAAGAGATCTTTGCCGGCAGTGACCAGGACCCGCGCGAGTTTTTGCGGGTATCTTTCACCGAGTATCACGATGAATTGGTTCTGGTCAAAGACATTCCGCTTTATTCCATGTGCGAACATCATCTCCTGCCTTTCTACGGCAAAGCCCATGTAGCCTACATACCCAAAGGAGGCCGGGTGGTGGGGATCAGCAAGCTGGCCCGGGTGGCCGAGGCTTATGCCCGCCGTCCGCAGCTTCAGGAGCGGCTTACCTCACAGATTGCCGACTGTATTTATGATACCGTCAAACCCTTCGGTGTGGCGGTGGTAATCCAGGCTGAACACATGTGCATGACCATGCGCGGGGTTCATAAGCCCGGGGCCTTGACCGTCACTTCGGCGGTAAGGGGCTTGTTCGAAACTCGTGCCCAAACCCGAAATGAGCTGCTTTCTCTGATACTAAGCGATCGCTAGTATGTGGCCTAAAAGGGGCCGGTGGTGCGGTTCAATTTAAGATTGAACCGCACCACCGCCCCCTGATTTATCTCATCCGCTCTGGATGCTCATAAAGCGGGATTGATGTCCCTTAAAGATATCCCAGAACGTGGCTTGCCTTTTGGCATTGGCAGTAACAAGTGTGAGCAGGGAAGAAGTGCATAACCAGAGTTGACAAAAAACACTTCGAATTTCAGAGTATTTTGTCTAAAACGTTTAGGCCAGTATTACAAATGCCGTTTTGCCCAGGAAACCTGAGCAAATACGCTTAATGAAGATTTAGATTGATATAAAACCAATAATTAAAAAATTTTAATAAAATTTGTTCATAATCAGCCTAAATTAACCTCTTCAGGCTTTTATTATTTTGCCGCAATGGGCTATCTTTATAGAAGTGAACCTGTTATAGTTCAGGCATAAATCCAGGGGAAAGGAGGAATGTGAATGGATTACAAAGGTATTATCGCCAAGTACAAGGATGTGCCGGGGGGAATTATCGAGGCTTTTCATGCTGTACAGAGAGAATTCAGCTATTTGCCCGAAGAGGTGATCGTTGAAGCAGCCAAGATCTTCAACATGCCGGTTGCTGAAGCGTACGGAGTGGCTACCTTTTACTCTTACTTGTCGGTAGAGCCAAGAGGTAAGAACGTAATACGCATTTGCGAAAGTGCTCCCTGTCATGTAGCAGGAGCCGCTGAGGTAGTTGAGGCTCTGGAAAGGGAACTTGGCATTATGATGGGTGAAACCACAGCTGATGGCAAGTTTACCCTCGAGTATACCGAATGTGTCGGCCAGTGCCAGGCTACTCCGGTGATTACTATCAATGGCAAACCTTATGCAGGTGTAACTCCGGCTCAGATCCCGGCAATTCTGGCGGAATATGAATAGGGTCGCGTCCGCCACTCATGATTGATGACAAATCACAGAAAGGAGGTCATTTGATGGCTGAAGAACTGCGCATCGTATTGCGTAACTACGGCAAGGTAGACCCGCTCAATATAGATACCTATATTGCTCAGGGTGGATATAAAGCACTGGAGAAAGCCCGCAGTATGGATCAGAAGGCCCTGATTGAGGAAGTAAAGCAGTCCGGTTTGAGAGGCCGTGGGGGGGCTGGTTTCAATTGCGGCCAGAAGTGGATGTTTGCATACATGGCCCAGGCAGACCAGAAGTATGTGGTATGCAATGCCGATGAAGGTGAACCCGGAACTTATAAAGACCGCTTGATAATGCAGAACGACCCTCAGTCCGTATTGGAGGGCATGGCTATTTGCGGTTATGCCATCGGGGCTAATAAGGGCTATATTTATTGCCGTGGGGAATATCCCTATGTAGTGGATGTACTCAACCAGGCCATCGCACAGGCTAAAGACAAAGGAGTTTTAGGCGATTTTGACATAGAGGTGAGAATGGGTGCCGGGGCTTATGTATGCGGCGAGGAGACTGCCTTGATCGAGTCCATTGAGGGCAAGAGGGGCGAGCCACGGTACAAGCCGCCGTTCCCGCCGGCACAGGGCTTGTGGCAGAAGCCCACCATCGTCAACAATGTTGAAACCTTTGCCAACATTCCGGTAATTGTGGATAAAGGAGCGCAATGGTTTGCTTCCATTGGAGCGCCCAGCTATCCCGGAACCAAGGTTATCACTTTAACCGGCGACATCAACAACAAGACCTTTTTCGAAGTACCCACCAACACAACTATTAGAGAGGTCATTTATAAGCTCGGAGG
>LSQX01281187.1_pt1 | contig 38112 bp, 29 predicted proteins | sample 654561 | NCBI WGS metagenome assembly LSQX01 (sample SAMN04489861, study PRJNA283612) | anaerobic digester metagenome | isolation source: 4 biogas reactors fed with cattle manure at either 37C or 55C with and... | place: Denmark: Kongens Lyngby | collected 2014 | reverse complement strand
TCTTATGGCTAAGGCACCGGCGCCGACCACGACGCGCTTGCTCACGACAGTCAACGCCCGCTACTACCCTCAGGAAGGTGTGGCGGACGCCTATTGTCTAGACGGTAAATTCCCGGGAAAAAGAGAATTGCGGGCAGTCAACAGCTCAATTGACCGGGAGGCGCGTGGATTCCTGGTTTCGGTTTTTGCCTATCCCTCGGATTCACGTACCCGGCAGGCAGCCTGGCAGGACCCGCTTCGCCGGCTGTCAGGTCAAATCGTTTCGGACGAAGGCGATATCGATACGGATATCAATGACTTGGCCGAGACCGCTCTGGACGTAACCGGCGGACTTAAACTTTCAGGCGAGACAGCGCGCGCTGCCTACTTTGCCGGCATTATCCTCAGGGATGGTGAAATGGCGGCAGTCACGGTAGGAGAGGGGCTGGCTTTTATCTATCGCCAGGATGTCCTTTATCCTCTGACGAGCCAATCCAAGAAGATTGAGGCCGTTGATTTATACGGTGACGCGGTTGAAGGGCTGGAAGATTTTATCGCCGGTGAGGCGGGCGCGATCCGCTACTCCAATATCGCCCAGGTCGAGGAAGGTGATGTCATCATTCTCTGCAATGGCGAATTATTTGATGTTATCGGTCAAAAAGAATTCATGCGTCATCTGGCGGAAGCCGAAGACCATATGGACGCGGCAGGACTGCTGATGACAGCCGCGGCCTCCCAAATGCCCGGTACACCGATCCAGGTGACGGTATCAAAGGTGGAGGCGGTCAAGACCGTCGAGCAGGTGTCCAAGTTCAGTCTGGGACGTTTCGCCACCCAGGCCATGGAGCCGGTGATCGCTCCCGTCAAGGAAGCACCGCAGCCGGAACCGGGTCTGGGACGTACGCAAAGATATGAAAGACAGGATATGGTGGACAAGCCTCAGGTGGCCCCTGAGCCTGGCTTCGACAGTGGAACCGCAGGCTGGTCCCTGCCGCCCCTGCCGGTAAGTGAAGCCACGGAACCTTTCGAGGCTGTCGTTCCCAGGTTGGATCCAGCGACAGATGATCCTGATTATGACGATTACCAGGATCCTTACGCCCCATCAAGCCAGCCCGGCTGGGGAACCGCGCCTGACCGGCCTTACGCCGGGGACGAACCGGTCTCCTCCGGCCAGGGTGATTTGCCCGTCTTTGCCTATTCTACCGCCGCGCAACAGCGCAGCCGCGGAGAGATGTCCGCTTATGACGATTACGGCAGCCAGGACAACTGGGATACAAGAGAGGAACTCGACCGCGCTCGTGATTACGATCCTTACGGTGATTACGATGATTACGATGACGGCTATGGCCGCAAGAAACCAAGTCAGCGGTCAGACGGCAAGCGACGGCTGGTCTTCTATGCCATTCTGCTGGCCATCATTGTCATCTGTATTGTCGCTCTGATCAAGCTGCTGTCCGGTGACAAGAAAAAACCGGTCGAGACAGAACCCTCCACGACCGCGCCGCTGATCATCCCGCCTCCAACCGAGCCGGAAATAACGGTCGCGCCCACTGAGGAGACTGATCCCGAACCGACTGACCCGGAAGGACAAATCCATCTGGTCGTCGCCGGTGATACCTGGTGGGGCATTTGCATGACCTATTACGACAGAGCCAGTGAGTCTTTGTGTGAGAAATTGGCGGAATACAACGATATGAGCGTGACCAACCTGTTCGTTGGCAACAAGATCGCTATACCGCCGCTGTCTGAACTACAGGGTGAATGATCCCTGCCTGGCAGGATGATTGATAAGGGCCCGGGCAATCCGGGCCTTTATACATAAACTGAAGTCTAAGGAGCCCTTTGTGAAACCTTTAAGTCTGAATACGATCCGGGATCTTTTTCTGGACTTTTTTGAAAAGAGAGACCACCTGATCCTGCCCAGCTTCTCGCTGATTCCCCAGAATGACCCGTCGATCCTCCTGATCAACGCGGGGATGACGCCGATGAAGTCCTGGTTTACAGGTGCGGAGACACCGCCGTCACCCCGGGTCGCCACTTGTCAGAAATGCATCCGGACACCCGACATCGAACGGGTGGGCAAGACAGCCAGGCATGGAACTTTTTTTGAAATGTTGGGCAATTTCTCCTTCGGTGACTACTTTAAAAAGGAAGCCATTCAATGGGCATGGAATTTCTCCTGCAAGACCCTGGAGATGCCGGCGGAACAGATCCATGTGACCGTGCACCTGGACGATGACGAGGCCTATGATCATTGGCTTGCCCTGGGTGTACCGGCTGGACGGATCTCACGCTTCGATGAGGAAAATTTCTGGGAACATGGAACCGGCCCCTGCGGCCCCTGTTCTGAGCTCTTTTTCGACCGCGGTGAAGAATATGGTTGCGGCCAGCCTGACTGCGCCGTGGGATGCGAATGTGACCGCTTCGTGGAGTACTGGAATCTGGTCTTCACCCAATTCAACAAGCTTGAGGACGGATCCTATGTCCCGCTTGAAAAAAAGAATATTGATACAGGCGCAGGTCTTGAACGGATCGCGGCTGTCATGCAGGGCGTGGGCGGCATGTTTGAGGTGGATACCATCCGGGCGATTCTGGATCGGGTCTGTCTCGAGACATCAACGGTTTACGGTGAATCGGAAAAAGAGGATATTGCGGTTCGTATTATTACCGACCACGTGCGGTCGGCCATGATGATGATTGCCGACGGCGTCATCCCGGGCAATGAAGGACGGGGCTATGTGCTTCGCCGCCTGATCAGACGCGCGTCCCGCCAGGGACGGCTTCTGGGGCTCGACCGACCCTTCCTGTCACCCATCATGAAGACCGCGATCAAGCAGTCGAGCGACTATTATCCCGAGCTCCGGCGGGAGGAGCTGATCGTCTCCGTTCTGGAGAAGGAGGAAAAGAGGTTTGACCGAACCATCCGGCAGGGCCTGGCGCTCCTGACCGAAGCCTGTGAAAGGGAACGGGCCGCGGGATCTCAAATCTTGCCGGGGGATCTTGCTTTCCGCCTGCACGATACCTTTGGTTTTCCAATTGAGTTAACTGTTGAGATTGCCGGCGAGATGGGGATCATGGTTGACATGGAGGGCTTTGAGCAGGCCATGCGTGAGCAGCGGATGCGGGCGCGGGAAGACTTCCTCGAGAAGACCTCGTCTGCCTGGGGGACGGTCGCCTTGCCCGACCAGATTCGCCAGCTGAAGCCGACCCGTTTTGATGGTTACAATCTGCTCGACAAAGAAATGCCCTTGCGGTATATCCTCAAAATGAAGTCGGATGGCACCGCCTTGCTCCAGGCCGAAGAAGCCGGGGAGGGAGATCAGGTGATTCTGATTACGGATGCCACGCCTTTCTACGCGGAGGGTGGAGGCCAGACGGGCGATCAGGGTCTGGCGCGTCAGGAACAGGGTCTGGCCAGAATTATTTCGACCGAAAGGACCGGGGACGGAATCATCCTGCACCAGGCGCAGGTTATGGAGGGAAGTCTGAAGCCAGGCCTGCCGGTACAGCTTTCAGTCGCGGTCAGGGAACGCATGGCGACGGCCAGAAACCACACCGCGACCCACTTGCTCCACGCCGCTCTGCAGGCGATTCTGGGTGAACACACGACACAAAAGGGGTCTTATGTCTCACCGGAGCGACTCCGCTTTGATTTCCAGCATGACGGACCGGTGGCTCACGAACAACTGCTTGCCATTGAGGCCTTTGTCAACCAGGCGATTTTGGACAACCTGCCGGTCACCACGGAGGTCATGTCACTTGAGCAGGCAAGATCGACCGGAGCCGTGGCGCTCTTTGGCGAACGGTATGACGAGGAAGTCCGGGTTGTTTCCTGCGGCAGTCTGTCCCGCGAACTTTGCGGGGGAACCCATCTGAACTCGACGGCCGAAATCGCGCTGTTCAGGATTGTCTCCGAAAACGGCATCGCGTCCGGCATCCGGCGGATCGAGGCGTTGACGGGAAGCGCGGCCATGGAGGAGGCGTCCCGTGACGCCGGGATTATCTACCTGCTTGAACAGTACCTGCGGGTTTCCAAGGGGGAACTTCTCGCCAAGGTGACCTCACAGGATGAACGGATCAAATCACTCAACGATGAGATTAAGGGTTTGGAAAGAGACAGGCTGGCCGAGTCGGTTGACAACCTGAGCGCGCAGGAAGAGCAGATCGGAGAAATCCACCTGCTCATGCATCAGTTCCCGGGCTATGGCGCGACCGAACTACGCGAAGCCGGTGACCGCTTCAGAGATAAGCTGGGGAGAAACGCGGTCGTTGTGCTGGCCGGAACATCAGAAGACAAGGTATTGTGGCTGGCCATGGCCGGTCAGGGCGCCATCGAAAAGGGAATCAAGGCAGGGGATCTGGTCAGGGAAGCAGCCCGGATGACAGGCGGAGGGGGCGGAGGACGGCCGGACATGGCACAGGCAGGCGGCCGGGATGTCAGTAAGGTCGACGCTACCTTCGACGCCATGCGACAGATGATTCAAGCCCGGGCGGCTCATTAGAAAGAGGGCGGTCAGATGGAAGACTGTATTTTTTGTAAAATTATCGAAGGAAAGCTACCTTCAAAAACCCGCTTTGAGAATGAGGACCTGATCGCCTTTGAGGATTTGAATCCAGTGGCGCCCGTCCATCTCCTGATCGTCCCCAAGCGGCATTTTTCCAACCTCTACGAGATGACTTCCAGTCATGAAGGCCTGAGCCTCCTCTCCAAACTTCACCAGGCCTTGCCGGAAATAGTCCGCGTCTGCGGCTTGGAGTCGCAAGGCTTCAGGCTGATCAATAATTGCGGGGAAGACGCCGGTCAAACCGTTATGCACGTCCACTATCACCTGATTGGCGGTCTTCCGCTGGGTCCCAGAATTATCTAGTCTGTCCGCCCGTCATTGTCGAGGGCGTGGAGCAGGGTGCGGATTTTGGTCGTCGGATCCAGCAGGGAGGAGAGGGAAGCGTTATGGTTCAGCGCATCGATGATTAAGGCCACGAACCGGGACACGCTGACATCCTTGTACCAGGGTGCTGACAGCAGTTCCGGCGCCCGGTAGATCAGGTTGGTACAGAAAACAGCGTCAATAATCCCATCCTCATGCGCCTTGTTAAACTCGTCCAGGCCGTCCGTGAAGAGCCCGAAGGTGGCGGCGCAGAAGATTTTTCTGGCCCGGCTGGCTTTCAGTGTCTTCGCGATCTCCAGCATGGATTCGCCTGAAGAGATCATGTCATCGACGATGATCACATCACGGCCATCCACCGGCTGGCCCAGAAATTCATGAGCGATGATCGGATTGCGCCCGTTCTTAATGACGGTATAGTCACGTCTTTTGTAAAAGGTTCCGAGCGGTATACCCAGAACAGAGGCATAGTACATGGCCCGGTAGATGGCGCCCTCATCCGGGCTGATCATCATCATTTCATCGTGAAGGAAACGGATATCCGGGTAGGACCTGACCATGGTTTCCAGGACCTGGTAGGTGGTGGGCACGTTCTCGAAGCCCGAGGTCGGCGTAGCGTTGGCGACCCGGTCGTCGTGGGCGTCAAAGGTGATGAAATTGTTGACTCCCAGCTGGTCGAGTTCGATCAACATGTGGGCGCAGTCGAGTGATTCGCGGGCATTTCGCCTGTGCTGACGGCCTTCGTAGAGGAAGGGCATGATGACATTAATCCGGCGGGCCTTGCCGGAAGCCGCAAGGATGACGCGTTTCAGATCCTGATAATGGTCATCCGGACTCATCCGGTTGTAAGCGCCCCGCATCTTGTAGGTCACAGAATAATTGGTCACGTCGCAAAGAATATAGAGGTCATGCCCCCGCACCGTGCTCTCAATGACGGCCTTGCCTTCACCGGACGAGAAACGGAAGGTGTTGACTGGCACGTGGAAATCCTCCCGGATGAAGCCTGCGGGAACCTCTTTTGGCATGGCGCCTGAAAGGTAGTCCTTGCGCCGGGCGATCAGGGCGTTGTTGACCTCCAGGGAGAAATCATGTGCGCCTTTCAAAGCGATCAGCGCGACAGGCGCAATAGGCAGCATGGGATTGTTGCCGTACTGATCGTAGGTGTAATAATTGGAGTCGCCTCGTTTGATCTGATTCGGCGGTGTTGTCTCTCTCATTTTTCCAGCTCCTTGTCTAGGGTCGGGTAAAATCTGTAATCGAAAGTTGTCGGTTGTCTATGGTGTCCACGTCCTCCTGACCCGACGAACGATAGCCCCGCTCCTCGAGCAGGGCATCGATGCGGGCCGCCGGCGCCATCAACCTGGACAGGGAGGCGTCGTGGTTAAGCGCCGAGATGAGAAGTGCCAGGTCATCAGCCATGGGGATGTCGGTGTACCAGGGTGAGGACAAGACTTCGGGAGGCCTGTAGGACATATCCGTCGAGAAGACCCGTTCGATAATTCCACTCTCCCAGGCCTGTCTGATGTTGTCGATGCCCTCTGTAAATTGAGAATAGGAGACCGAACAGATCACGCGCCTGGCACCGCGTGATTTCAACTCACTGGCACTGGCCACAAGGTCCCTGCCGCTGTCCAGCATATCGGCGACAATGATAATGTCCTTCCCCTCCACCGAGTCGCCCAGGTAAGTTCTGGTTGTGACCTGCCGCAGCTGGTCGCCTAGATATTTGAAGTCCCTCCTCATGTAGAAGATCCCCAGGGGCACCTGCATGGCCGAGGCAAAAAAGATGCAGCGGTTGATGCTGACCTCGTTGGGACTGACGATCATCAGCGAATCTCCGTCAATTTTCAGGTCGGGTATGGTGTCGAGGATGGTCCGGATGCTCTGGTAGGAGGTTGGAAAAGATTCGAAGTTGGAATTGGGTACCGCATTGGCCACCCGTGAATCGTGGGCGTCGAAGGTGATGAAATTATCAATTCCCAGGCTGAAAAGGTAGCGGAGCATGGCGCCGCAATCAAGCGATTCGCGGGCAGCGCGCCGGAAACGACGGCCTTCGAAGAGGAAGGGCATAATGACGTGGATGCGGGCTGCGGAATCGCGTGAGGCGAGGATGAGCCGGACCAGATCAAGGAAGTGTTCATCCGGTGTCATCGACACATCCGAACCGTATCGACTATAATGAACGCCGTAATTGAGGACATCCGTCAGGATGAAAAGGTCGTGGCCGCGCACCGAATCGATGATCTGGGCCTTGCCCTCACCGGAACTGAAGCGGGACAGGTCAACCCTGATCCGGTAGTCCTGCCGAACATAGCCGGGGATACCGGCTATATCGGGGTTTTGACGAGCCTTGTCCTGTCTTCGCAAGCTGAGCTGATGGTTGATCCGTTCAGCCAGCGCAGGGTCGAGTTGCTCAGTGATCAAGCCGATCGGTCCGTAAGAATCCAGGGCAGGTTCATCTCCGAAAAGGTTTTTTACAGACTGGTCGGCCGGAAACGCAAGGTTAAACATACATCATCCTCCGGTGCTACAAGTATAGCAGAAGAAAGGGGTTGTCACAGGTGTCAGAGACAAAGAAAAAGAAGCATCAGACGGCCGGTATTGCCTACCAGGCAGCGGCTTCCAGCAAGCAGTTTCCCCGCCCTTCCAGACGGGAGATCGTCCTGGTGGGACGGTCGAATGTGGGTAAATCCAGCCTGGTGAACGCCCTCGGAAAACGGAAAAATCTGGCCCGTACCAGCAAGACTCCCGGGAAGACCCGGATGGTCTTCTTTTATGAACTGTCACCCGAATATTACCTGGTTGATCTGCCTGGCTATGGCTACGCCAAGACGTCAGGCAGCGAGAAACAGGCCTTTTCCAAAGTGAGTGATGATTATTTCAGATCAGACCGGCCCATCGCGCTGGTGCTTTTGTTGCTGGACATCCGGCGGGGCCTGGGTGATCCGGACCGCCAGATGCTGGAATTTCTGAGCCGGCAGGGCATCAACTGGCAGCTGGTCCTGACCAAGGCGGACAAGCTGTCCAGGTCGGGGATCGTCAAGGCTGAACGGGAGGTCTGGGCAGCTGTCCGGGAATACGTCGAAGAGGCTGAAGGAAAAGTCCTGCCGCCCATCTCTGTGTCAGCCGGGCTGACTCCCCGCGATGAGAGAATCAGGCAGCTGGAGGAACGGATCGCGGAACTGACAGGGCAGGACTTGGTGTCGTTTTGACTTTAAACCGGAGGCTGACAGGTAAAACCACTGACTCCGGGCCGGCAAGCCTGACTGCATCATTGATCCATGACAGGAGAGTTGGATCATCGCAAGCTCTTAAGGGTCGTTGTCTTCCGTCCGGGCGCGCTCTGTTTCGTCCTGGTCATTGGCCTGGCTTTTATTTTCACGCGATGTAAGCTGGCAAGCGGGGAGGGACGGCTTCCAGCGGAAATGATTGAATTCACAGGCCTGGTCACAGATCCGGCTTGTCCTCTGCCTGGAGAACCGGAGGCCGGCCGGACACAAGAGATCCGCCTCGACCAGGGAGTGACCGTCCTGCTCTATGTGGAAACCCCTGCCCGCCGTGGTGACCGGATAAGAGGCAAGGCTGTATTCGCTTGCGGTGAGGGGTCACGCAATCCCGGTGGTTTTTCTGAGCGAAACTGGCTTTGGTCCAAAGGCGCTGTTTGGACCGGTTATGCCCGCCAGGTCGAAATAAGTCCGCGCGACAACTGGATCCTGGCTCTGAAGAGGTTGCCGGACCGGCTGCGGGACTGGGTCAGACTGCGTCATGCTTCCTTTTGGAGAACACCACCCGGACCACTTCTTCTTTCCCTGACTCTTGGGGATACACGGCTTTTGGAAGACAAAGAGACCTACTGGCTTCGGGCCTCTGGCCTTTCACATTTAACGAGCGTGTCAGGAACCCATCTGATCTTTCTCCTTGGACCTGCCGCCTGGCTGGCCCGGCGAACATCCTCCCCCAGACGACTGAGACAGGGGCTGACACTTCCTCTGATCCTCTTGCCGGGAATTCTGAGCGGCTGGAAGACGGGCATCAGCAGAGCCTCGATCATGACCATGGCGACCAGACTGGATCCCCTTATGAGACAGCGCAGGGATCTTTTCAATCTCTTGTTTTTGACCGGATCGGCGCTGCTGGTAAGCCAGCCCTATTCCATTTACGACCAGTCTTTTTGGATGAGTCTCACAACTGCAGGAGCCGTCTCCTATACAGCCACGCGCCTGTCCTGCCGGGAGGATTCGATTCGACAGAAGTTTAAAACTACTCTTTGCTTTTCGCTTACAGCTCAACTCATCCTTTTGCCTTATCAGATGACGACTTCTCCCGGAATTCACCTGCTGTCCCCTCTGGTCAACGTGATCGCCCTGCCTCTGGCGGCCTGCCTGATGGCTGTCTCTTATCCGGCGGTGTTGATCCTGTCCTGCCTTCCTGCAGGCACAGGAGTAGAGAAGCTGGCAATAAGCTTGTTTTTATTCTTGCTGAAACCAGTCTCTTGGCTCATTTTGTGCTTGTCTGAAATAGTCGCCAAGTTTAATCAGGCTTTCGTTCCACTTCGTTTGATCTTTCTCCTGATACCACTGCCGACCGTCATCTTCCTTCTGAAACTGAACCGTTTAGGCAGGAGACCCTTGCGTCTGACTTGTGTGCTTCTCGCGTCATTGATCTGGATCCTCGCAGTTTGGCTGGTTTTTTACCATCCTGATCAGAGCCAGGTTCTTTTCCTGGATGTAGGCCAGGGGGACGCAAGTTTATTTGTGTCCGGATCCGGCCGAAGTCTACTGATTGATGGAGGTGATAAGGGGAATGGTTTCAGCACAATCATTCCAGCCGCCAGAACCCTGTCGCTTCGAAGGATTGACCTGGCCGTCGTGACGCATGCGCATGCGGATCACGCTGCCGGGATCGCGGAATTAATGGAGGCCGGATTCATCGGGCAACTGTTTCTGCCGGCGGTGGATGCCAGGGAGGTTGATGAGGAAGACAACATGACCGATGAACTTTTGTTGATAGCCTATCAATCCGGGACTGCGGTCGATTCTTTAAAGCAGGGTGACTCATTCAGTCTGGATGGCTGGCTGGTCGAAGTCTTGCACCCGGCGCCAAGAGAAGGCCTGGTCGACCTGAACGAGGCTTCGCTCGTGATGAGGGTGACCATAGAAGGTTTGTCGATCCTGATGACGGGGGACTTGACAGAGGAAGGCGAGGGACAGCTCATCCGGACTGGCAGGGACTTTTCCTCCCGGCTGCTCCATGTCCCTCACCACGGTTCCAGGTATTCGAGTTCGGACGCTTTTCTGGACGCCTGCGACGCAGGCATCGCGCTGATCTCATCGGGTCGCAACAACCGCTACGGACATCCCCATCCCGATGTGCTGGACCGCCTGGACCAGCGCGGTGCAAGTCTCTATCGGACCGACAGGAGCGGCGCGGTTTTCTTGAAGATCCGGGGAGGAAAGGGTACCATAACAACGTGGCTGAAAAGCCCCGATGACTGAGAAAAGAGGACACCCGCCAGGTGAGACCGATTCTTGACAAATGGCTTGATTATACGGAAACCGACAGAGATCTTCGACGGGCGGCGGATCGCTCTGCCTACATTTTAACCGGTGAGGAAGACTTCCTGATCAGGCAGGTGCGGGACCGGATTCTGACCAGCCTGATAAGTCCCGGCGCCGAGACCATGGATCTGGTCAAACTGGTCGGGGATGGAAGGCCGTCCTCAATTGATAGCAACCGTCTGCTTGCCGAAATCAGAACCCCTCCTCTGGTCTCGAATCATAAAGTGATCACCCTGGACCAAAGTGGCTTTTTTGCGAAGCCAGGTAAGGATCACCTGACCGCCGAGTTGACGGATGCCCTGACATCACTTCCGGAGAACTGTCACCTGGTGTTTACGGAAGAGACCGTCAGTGCGGCTCATCCACTGCTGCGAAAAATGCGCAGACAGGGCGCCTTAACTGCCAAGCTGGGCCGCCAGAGCCTGGCGGATCTTCAGCGATGGATTTCCGTCCTGTGCAGCCGGGAAGAGCTCAGGATTACCAGGGAGGCGGCAGAATCTCTGATTCAGCGCTGTGAATCGTCCATGGCGGATATTTTCAATGAATTGACCACGGTCTTTCTGTATTTTCGTTATAAGCAACATCGTGATATTACCCTTTCTGATATTGACTATCTGTGCCGTGAGGACCTGACAGGAAAAATCTTTGACCTGACGGATGCCATCGCCGCGGGTCGGATTGAACAGGCCTTGGAGCGGCTGGATGTTTTGCTTGCAAGACGGGAAGCGCCCTTGTTTATCCAAACCATGCTGGCGCGACAGACACGTGATTTGCTGGTGGCGTCTGAAGCAGGTACAAGTGATGGAATCATAGCGAGTGGAGTCACTCAAAGCCGGTTTTTTGCCCGTAAACTGGCCCAACAAGCCAGGCGGTTTAACCTGGAAAGGCTGGAAGTGATGTTGGAAAATTGTTTCCAGGCTGATTACGCGGTCAAAACAGGCCGCCTTGCGGAGGAAGACGCCTTGTCGATCCTGGTCATCCGGGCTTGCGGAGGCAACTGACCTACCTGCCTTCTACTTATCTCATCTGAAACAGAAGCATTTTGAGGCTTTCTTTTGCCTGCTTTGCAAAGGAAAATTCAAAAAAGATAAAGGAGAGATTGGCGGTGACTGACGAAAACAAAAGAGGACAAGAGGTCAGATTGACCATGAAGGAACTTCCTGTGTCTGAGCGGCCTTATGAAAAAGCGGAGCGGAAAGGGATCGGATCGCTCAGTCACGCGGAATTACTGGCCGTCATTCTCGTGAGCGGACGGGGAGGGGAGACAGCACTTCAGGTGGCACAAAAAGTGCTGAAAGCGAGTGGCGGGCTTAAAGGTCTGTTGGAGATGAGTCCGCAGGAGCTTCAGGACATACCCGGCATTGGCCGAGTCAAGTCCATCCGGACACTGGCTGCGGTCGAGATCGGGCAGCGGGCGGTGGCCGAACGCAAATCGGAGATCAGAATCGAAGCTTCAGGTCCGGATGATGTGATCAAACATGTCGAAGCGACCATGCGTTATCTGCCAAGAGAAGAATTTCACGTTCTTTTGCTGGACACCCGCAACCGGATTATCAAGTCGGTCAAGATCTCCCAGGGAGGTCTTGCGGCCGCAGTCATCCATCCCCGCGATATTTTCCGGGAAGCCGTCAAGGCCAACGCGGCGTCGATCGTTCTGGTCCATAACCACCCCAGCGGCGATTCGTCTCCCTCACAGGCAGATATTGAATCGACAAGGAAGTTTTCAGAGCTGGGGAAGATGATGGGAATCCCGGTTCTCGACCATGTGATTGTAGGAGCTGAATCCTCTTCCAGTTTCAGTCGGTTGGGTCTTTGTTGAAGGGCGTAGCGGCTGGATTATGCTAAACTGATTCCGTCATCGGCGCGGCCGGTGGATCATCTGTGAAAGGAGCCCTTTATCTGTGAAACGTCGTGGCCCGAGGGTTATGCTAATTGTTCTGGTCACCGTGGCGCTCCTTGCCGCGCTCATCCTGACCACCTTGCCGGGAACGACCCGTTCGCGCATCGGCGATTACTTCGGCCAGGTCTTCGACCCGGTGGTGACCGGATTCCAAAAGGGTTTATCAACTTTCGGCGCTTACTTCAGCGCGGTCAGCGACAACAAGAAACTGAAAGAGCGAATCAGCAGGCTGGAAGATGAGATGGCGGATTTAAACTTGGAGATCCTCCAGAATCAAAATAAGTTGGAAGCCTATGATGAGTTGAAAGAAGCACTGCATCTGACGACCGCATTCGAGGATAAACGTATTCACGGGGCCGCTATTCTCAACCGGGAGCTGGGGCCGGCCTTTGATTTGATCCGGGTTAAGGCGGGCAGGCTGCAGGGAATCACGACTTCCGGCAATGAGACCTTGCCGGTGGTTGACCAACACATGGCCCTGATCGGACGGATCCATTCAACGGAATTGTCCTCCAGTAAGATTCTGCCCCTGCTCCATGAAGCCTTCGCCGTCAGCGCCCACGTCGAAGGCACTTACCGCTCTTCCTTCCGTGTCCGGGGTGATTTGGCCCTGCAGAGTGAAGGACTTTGCCTGGCTGATCATATCGCGGAAGGCATCCCGGTCAAAGTGGGCGATCGCCTGGTCACTTCAGGCGAAAGCGGGATTTACCCTGAAGGGATCCTGATCGGGATCGTCGTTGAGATCGTGACGGATGGAAGCGGTCTGACCATGTCCTGTAAGGTGCAACCTGCAGCTGATTTTGAGCAGATGGCCTATGTCTTCATCCTGACGGAGCCGGATCATGAATCGTGAGATGACCTTGCAAAGACGCCTGGCAGTCTATGGACCCGGGCTCATTTTCTTCAGTCTTCTGGAGCTCCATTTGTCCGTGAAAAGTCCCTTGCCCGCGCCGGATTTCCTTTTACTTTTCCCGGCCCTGGCGGCTCTTTGGACGCCTGGCTACGACGGTTTTGTCCTGGGGCTTACCGCGGGCTTCATTCGCGACTTTGCGGCCGGTCGGGGCTATGGATCCGGGATGCTGGCAGGGATGATCCTCGGCCTGCTCGGTAACCGGCTTGCCAGGGATGGCTGGAAGAATTACCTCATTTGGGGCGGCCTCCTCGTACTGGGCGGGACCATCATCCATGACGGAGTCATGACACTCTTTGGCTGGTTGATCCCGCTGAGCCAGGGATCAACAGTTTTATCAATCCTGCTGAAGACCTATTTTTTGCGACTGCCGGGACAGCTTTTGGCCAACCTGGCCGGTGCGCTGATTTTATCCGCATACCTCTTTCTGGCCTTTTATGTGCCGGGATCGCGGAAAGCCGAACCCGATTTGACTGCAACAGCAAAAGAGGTCATCGATGGTTGATCATAGCGGTTCCCCCGGATCAGCCAGACCTTCTTTCCTGCCTGCCCTTACTTTCAGGAAGACAGACCGCAAGCGCCGTCCGATTCTCCCGTCAGGAGACAGGCGGTTCGTACTTCTGACCGGGCTGGTTGCCCTGGTTCTCCTTCTTATCCTGGCTCGAACCGGCTCCCTTCAACTTTTCGGAAGCCAGGAGGAATACGTGGTGGAGACGGTCGGCAAAATGAGTGAGATCAGTCTTTCCGCGCCGCGCGGTGACATCGTGGACCGCAACGGGATCCCTCTGGCTGTATCCGACACCGTGAACCGTGTCGAGCTGGTGTCCACCCGGATGAGCAACGATCAGCTCAATCGCTTCCTTCTGGACCTGGCTGTCCTTTTCGATGAATATCGATGTGACTTCAATAGCCCTCTGCTGAGATGGTTCGATCTGCCGCAGGATCTGCGGTCTGTCAATCTCCTGGAAACGGAGGAGTCTCTCAGTTTTGTCTTTCGGCAACCACTGGAAGAGATTGAATATTGGCAGACAGACAAGGATTTATTCAACATGGTCGCCCGGGACAAGGCAACGACAGAAAGTCAGAAACGCCGCACGGTCCGTGAAGATCCAAACGAATTTTATGAATACCTGCTCGATGTCTATTTCAGGATCGAACCCGACCGGGCGTCCGGCAGCCGGCTTTACACGGATGGGGAGGCTTTCCTCATCATGCAGCTACGTTATCTCCTGCTCGAGAACAACTGGCTTTTCGTGAGCGGACAACCGGTCACTCTGGCGAATTCGGTGCCCGAGGGATTATCAGCAAGGCTGATTGAACAAAACTACAAATATCCGGGGATCACCGTCACCAAGCACTATGAGAGGCGATACACTCAGGAGAGTGAATATGTAGGTCATGCCCTGGGTTATATCGGCAGCATCTCTCAGGTGGAATACAACCGTCTCAAGACAGCCGGCTATTCCATCAACGATTTGATCGGGAAGACCGGGATTGAACAGGCGGCGGAACCCTACCTGCGGGGAGTGGCGGGTACCATGACCCTCGATTCCTGGTACAGCGGGGAATCTGCCAATCCGGTGACCTTCCCGGGCGAGGTCTCTGTGCCACCGGTTTCGGGCAATGAAGTCAAGATGACCATCGATATGAATATGCAAAAGCTCGCCCGGCAGGAGCTCGAAACCAAGATTATGGAGTTTCGGGGGGGAACCCACAAAGACAGGCAAATGGAAGCGCCCGGCGGATGTGTCATTGTGCTTGACGCCAAAACGGGGGCCGTTTTGGTCAATGCCAATTACCCTGATTATGATCCTGCTGATTTTGTTTATCAATTTGAGGATTCCGAGGCGGCGCGACGTGTAAACGACCTGCTGACGGACACGGAATACCGGCCACTCCTTAACAGGGGCATTTCAGAGGCCTATACGCCCGGATCAACATTCAAACCCGTGACCGCCATGGCCGCGCTCGAAGCGGAGGTGATTACGCCTTATCGCAATCAGTTGGTGTGCCGAGGCGTCGAAGAAATTGGAGGCTTTGTCTGGCGCTGCTATGGATGGCACGGCCCCATTGACCTGACCCGGGCCATCGTCACTTCCTGCAACCTCTACTTTTACCAGATCGGTGTCGAGACCGGAATCGACCGGATCAGTCAATTCGCGAAAACTCTGGGCCTGGGGGAATCCACCGGTCTCGACATTTCATCAGAGACTGCCGGTGTGCGCCCTTCGCGGGCGGTGAAAGAACAGCTCAACGCGCGGCCGGAAGATCAGACATGGTTCGTGGCCGATACCTGCCAGACCTCCATCGGCCAGTTCTACAACAGCTACAGCATGCTCCAAATGGCCAGAGCCATTGCCGGCCTGGCCACCAACTCCTTACCCACCCCCCACCTGATCAAAGAAATTGTCTCGCCCGAAGGTGAGGTGATGGTGGCTGAACAGATCGAGTTGGTTGAGCTGGGCCTGGACCCTTTGAACGTGATCAGCCTGCGGGAGGCCATGGTGGGCTTGTCCAAGGACAGAGGCAACCGGACCGGGGTTCTCCTGCATGATTTTCCTGTTCGGGTCGCTTGTAAGACGGGGACGGCTGAGTCTTACAATGAGAAAATGGAACCTATCTCCAATTCAGTTTTCGTCTGTTACGCGCCGGCGGATGACCCGGAGATTGTGATCGCCCACGCCATCTCCGATGGTGCCTATGGCGAGTATTCCGCTGATATCTCATACAGGATTCTTTGCCAATACTTCGGTGTAGAACCCACCCACGCCCGGATGGGACCCTACGATGCTTACAGGGGCCGCTGAGTGGACGACTTGTACTCGTGGCGGCCATCGTTTACAATAATGAGCAGCGCTTTGTTGAACTTATAGATGGAAAGTAGAAGTGACGCGCCGGGAATGAGTGCGTGTCAAGGTATGCCAAATGAAAATTGTCTTGTTATCTGATATGACCAAAAATGAACTACTTGTCAATTTTTGTATTGCCTATAAGCAGATACTAAGCAAGCATGAACTCATTTCGCCGCTCAACACGGCGCGCCTCATCAAGGAAGCCACCTCTCTGCAACTGGAAACGTATTCTTCCGACATTGACAGCATTTACAGCCGGTTAGCCTCACATGCGCTCTACAACGAGATTGACGCGGTCATCTGTCTGCGTGATCCGGCCCAACCGGCGTCAGACTCCCAGCAACGCCTTTTCCAGGCCTGCGACATCAACAGCATTCCTTTTGCGACCAATACGGCGACCGCTGAGATCCTGGTACACGCCATCAATCGCGGTGACCTCGATTGGCGGGAATTACTCCGTTAATGAGAGCACCGACCACAATCACAAAAGAACTATCGTACGTCCCTGAGCGTTTCAGGCGCTGCAACTGCTATTTGCTGGACCTGGGGGGACAGATCCTGCTCTTTGATCCGTCTTTTGGACCTGATTCTTTTGAGGATTCAATTGAAGTCAAGGCCATCTATGCCAGCCATGCCCACTATGATCACATCGGCGGCATCAGCTCCTGGAAAGATCAATTCCCTCACATTCCTTTTTTGATGCATCCGGCGGACGAACCCATGCTGGAAGATCCTGCAGTCAACGCCTCACTTTTCTTTGGCCGGCCGCAAGTTTTCAGCAAGCCCGATCAGGCCTTAAGTGATGGCCAACTGATTCAGGCGGGCAACGCGTATACGATAGAAGTCATCAATACCCCTGGCCATACCATGGGTTCATCCTGTTTTTTGATCAACCGTCAGGAGGACAGTCAGCCGGTCCCGATCGCGCTGCTGACAGGCGACACGCTTTTCGACCGCAGCTGGGGGCGGACTGATTTTGTGACCGGGGATGAAGACCTGATGCGCGGTTCACTTGAAAGACTCTACCAGCTCCTGACTGCTTTGCCTCTCCACCTGCCGGTATGTCCCGGACACGGTTCGATAACAAATGCTCAGGAAGCCGCCCGTTTTCTGGCTTCAATGGGCTTTTCAGGCTGACCCGGTCAGACCTGGGACAAAAAGACTTTTCCGGACGATCCGCGGCTGACACGGATCTTATTTTTCGACTCCGTCCGGCTCATCATGAGCGGGAGAGGAGAAGTGTATGGGATTTTCACTTGAAGCACTGATTGCGGTTCCCTGTTGTCTTTCCCTGCTGGTTCACGCGACCGGGCTTGCGGGGCCGGTTGCCGGCAAGGTCAAGCAAACAGGCAATATCGCGGCGTATTCTGCGTCACGCAAGTCGGAATCCGGCTATACCTGCCGGCATACCACCATCTCACATAAGAGTTCAACCATCCCATGCGTGGAAACCTGCCCTCAAAAGGTAGTTGAAGTGCTTTCCTTGGCGCGCGATACCATAAGACAGTTGAATCCGGGGCAGCAGGAATCGAATCAGCCATGAGCAGGGATGGCAAGAGATCTGGCCGTCCACTGCGATGTGCGGGCGGCATCAGTCTTGCCCTTTGCATCATACTCCCGGTCGTTCTTTTTATGTTCAGCCATATTCTGATCCGTAGCCGACAGACCCGGGCCGAGGTCGATCTGGTAAGGGGAGCGGCCTTGACCGCGGAGGCGGTGCTGGCGCTTTATGACCGTGATCTTTACAGAGAATTCGGCCTGTTTGCTTTTGAGGCGAGGACGGCGGATCAGGCGGTATCCACCTTGATTGGTCCAGACGATCAGGTCGATTACACACTCCGGTTTCAAGCAGAACTGCTCGACCCGGACATTCTGAAGGACGGTGTCGCGCGCCACATGACCCTGCGGGCTGCGACTTCCCTGATCGCGGACGCCGTCGACAAGTTCCGTTCCATCCGGTCACTGACACAGACGATTCAGTTGGATCAACTGACTGATTTGGTGCCGCAGGCTGCCAACGCGGGATACAAGCCGGCGGATCCGGAACTGGATGTCGATCAGGACAATCCACCGGACTGGCTGGATGAATACAACACTTACATGGACGATCAGGTACGCGGGGTCTATCAGACGGGGCTGACACATCTGGCTCCCCTGATGATCCCCTCCGAAGAGGGGAGGATGGAAAGCCATCACTTCAACCCATTCGATAACAGCGGTCTGGATACAATCGGGACAGTGGTCGACCATACGCTCCTTGTCGCTCCGGAAGGCGTCCTGGACCGGATTATTCTCAGTGAGTACGCACTCTCTTATTTTAAAAGCAATACCCCCTTTGTGATCAGACAGGGTCTGCGTCAGGACGACCGGACGCCCGACGGCCGTTTGATTCCGCTTTTTCCATCCAACCGGGATCATGAGGTGGAAGAAATCGCGACAGGGCTTGAAGGCCGGATGGCTACACAAGCCATCGATCTTTTCATTGGGGCGATCCGCTTTGTTCTGCAGCTGTTAAATATTCTGACAGACGAAGCTCTGATGGCCTCATACAGGGCCACAGCCGAGATCATCGTCGTCGCGGTGGCGGCAATCAGTCTGGGGGAGGTGGTTTTGCCTCCCCAGGTTGTCATGTGGGTCCTGATCGCAGCGTCCGCCCTCGGGCAATCGGTCAGTGACACCATCCAATTGAAAAAAGGGTATGAAATCGACCTGTGGCCGGGGACAAGCCGGATCAATGTGCCCATGCGCTACCGGGACTATCTGCGTCTGCTTATCGTTTTACAATCACCGGATGTCATCGCCGCCAGGATGGTCTCCAAGATCGCCGGCAGATTCCCCGGCGCCTACTTTACAGAGATTCTCTGTCAAGCACAGTGGTCAGGCGTAAGCATCACGCACGCGGCGTCCTATTTGACCCGCAATTATCTTCCCTCACATTCATGACTCATGCCGGTCCGAAAAAAGGAACCCGCCTGTCTGCCATTTTATCTTTTGAGGCGGCTCTTGTGTTCCCCTTGATCCTCATGCTGATCTTCACTTTCATCGGAGGAATTCAAGGCGAGCAGGATGCCATGATCCTTTCGCACGCCCTGGACCAGACCGCCAGGGAAGCTGCTTTGTTATTGCCACTTGCCGATCTTTTGGAAAAATACGTTGATCCCAAATCTTTTATCGAGGAGGTCATCCCGGATACCACCCTTGCCGGAATCGCGCTTGACGGTTTGGCCGACATCGGGGCGACGGTGCTGGCCTCACCTTTTTTGCTGGAACGGGTGGATCGCTGGGCCCGGGCAACCGCGCAAAGTCAGGGCAGGAAGGCCCCGATTGGCGCAAGACGGCTGGCCATCGATGTCGATGGAAGCAGTCAGACAATCTGGCTTTGTCTATCATTCGAACAAACCACACTTTTCACCCGGGGCTGGACAGAAGTAAAATCCAGGATCCCTATCTGGAATGCCCATCTTTTTAAAGAAGAAGAGGACGAGAGCCAGCAGGACCGGGATGGGATCTGGCTTTTGCCTAATTTTGAGCGTGGTCAGGCTATCCGGAAGATCTTCGGTGGTCATCTGCCACAATTTTATCCTGTGATCGCAAGCTGGGATGGTCGGCAAGCCGTATCGATTAAGAGTATGGATCTTACAGCTCCCTCCTGGTCTTCGCCATCTGCGGTCAGTCAACGCATCAGTAAACTGGTACAGGACCTGGCGGTTTTTGAAGGCGCGGGCGGGGAGGGGCCGCAAGCCGGGCAAATCCGGTCGAAGAAACTGATCCTGGTCATACCGGACAATGAAATTGGCTGGAAGACACAGGGATTGGTCAATCAATGGATCCGCGACGCCCGAAATCAGGGAGTGACACTTGAAGTGCGCGAATATGGGACAAGCCACGCTCACCGGGTTGATGGATAGATGTCCCGGGCATCATGATCTAAAATGGAGTAAGATAAGCAATGTATGAAGATGACCGGAAAGAAATATTATGGGCTTGATTGACAGTATCATCGGAACCTATTCAGACCGTGAACTCAAAAAGATTCGCTCGCAGGTCGCCGCCGTGCTCTCTTTGCAGGAGCGGTTTGCCTCCATGTCCGAAACAGAATTACGCGGTACGACGGCGTTATTTCGCCGCAGGCTTGAGGAGGGCGAGACACTTCAGGATCTGCTCCCTGAGGCATTCGCGGCGGTTCGCGAAGCCAGCACCCGTGTGCTGGGAATGACGCATTTCCCCGTTCAGATACAGGGGGGGATTGTCCTGCATCAGGGACGCATCGCTGAGATGAGAACCGGTGAAGGGAAGACGCTGGTTGCGACCCTGCCCGCCTATTTGAATGCCCTGTCCGGTGAAGGTGTGCATATTATCACCGTCAACGATTATCTGGCTCGGCGCGACAGTGAATGGATGGGCAAAATCTACCGCTATCTCGGCCTGGAAGTCGGCCTGATCGTCCACGGCCTGGATCGGGTTGAACGCAGGCGGTCGTACGCTGCTGACGTGACCTACGGAACCAACAATGAATTTGGCTTCGACTACCTGCGCGATAATATGGTTATGTCCATTGAAGATTGCGTCCAGAGGCCATTGAACTTCGCGATCGTGGACGAGGTGGACAGCATCCTGGTTGATGAGGCCCGCACGCCCCTCATTATTTCGGGTGCCGGCACTGATTCATCCGAACTTTACCTCCGCGCCGAACAATTTGTCCGCAAGCTGATCCCCAAATACGTGATCCAGAAAGAAGCCATGCGCACGACCGAAGAGCTGGAAGAGGTGGAATCCGGCGCGGATTATATCGTCGATGAAAAGGCCAAAAGTTCTGTCCTGACAAAAGGTGGTGTCAAGCGCGCTGAAGAACATTTCGGGATCGACAACCTCTCTGATCAGGAAAACTATGAAATCAACCACCACATTTCTAATGCGCTGAAAGCTCACGGCACCATGCACGCCGATAAAGATTATGTCGTCAAGGACGGTGAGGTCATTATTGTCGATGATTTCACCGGCCGTCTCATGTTTGGACGGCGCTACAGCAACGGACTTCATCAGGCGATTGAGGCCAAGGAAGGTGTTGACATCCAGGATGAAAACAAGACCCTGGCGACCATTACTTTCCAGAATTATTTCCGCATGTACAAGAAACTGTCGGGAATGACGGGTACAGCGCTCACCGAAGAAAATGAATTCAGACAAATCTACAATCTGGATGTGGTGTGCATCCCGACCAACATGCCCATGATCCGCTATGACGCGCCCGATGCGGTGTATCGCTCCCTGGAAGGCAAATACAAGGCACTTCTTGAACAGGTCAGGGAGATCCACCAGACGGGACAGCCCATCCTGGTCGGGACCGTCTCGGTTGAGAAATCAGAACTGCTGTCCCGTCTTTTCGTCCGTGCGGGTATCCGCCACAATGTACTCAATGCCCGCCAGCATGAGCGGGAAGCGGAGATCGTTGCCCAGGCAGGACGCTTTGGTGCGGTGACCATCGCCACCAATATGGCGGGCCGGGGGACGGACATTCTGCTTGGCGGCAACCCTGACTTCCTGGCCAGACAGGACATGCGCCAACAAGGCTATGAGGATGAACTCATTGAGCAGTCAACCGCCCATAATCCGACGGACGACCCGGAAATCCTGAAGGGAAGACAGCTTTTTTCTTCACTGCAGGAAAAATACGCCGAGGAGATCGCTGAAGAAAAGAAACGGGTGATTGAAGCGGGTGGTCTTTGCATTATCGGGACCGAGCGTCATGAATCGCGCAGGATCGACAACCAGTTGAGGGGCCGTGCCGGCCGGCAGGGTGATCCGGGTTTCTCAAAATTCTACCTTTCGCTGGACGATGACCTGATGCGGTTGTTCGGCGGTGAGCGCATGGATCGAATCTTCTCAACCCTCGGCGTGGATGATGACATGGAAATTGCCCATCCCATGCTGTCGCGAAGTATTGAATCCGCCCAGAAACGGGTGGAGGGCATGAACTTCGCTATCCGCAAAAATGTGCTCGAGTACGACGACGTCATGAATATCCAACGCAACCTGATCTACCGTCAGCGCCGCGAAGTGCTGGAAGGTCATGACTTGCATCCCTACTACCAGCGGATCATCCCCGCCACCATGGAAACCATCCTGGCGGATTTCATCTCGGGGTCCGATTCGACTTCAGAATGGGATTTAGAGGCACTTTCGACGCGGATTATGGATTTGTTCGGTCCGCTTCCTTCCTTGGAAAGCTTCCTGCGTAAGCGCGAACCGGAAAGCGGCCTCCTTTTGCAGGATCTGTTGATCCAGGACGCGCTGGAGCGTCTGGAAGCCAGGGCTATGGAACTGGGTTCCATGGAGACGCTCGGTGTCGCGGAGCGGGTCATTCTCCTGCAGGCCGTCGACAGCCATTGGATGGATCACATTGATTTGATGGATGATCTTCGTGATAGCATCGGGATGAGGGGATATGCCCAGCACGATCCGGTCGTCGAGTATAAACGCGAAGGCTTCGAGATGTTTGAGGCTATGAATGAGGCCATCCAGATGGACGCGGTTCGTATGATCATGCGGGCCAGATTGACCCGGGAAGAAAAACCGGCAAGCCGTCGTCAACCCAAGCGTTTGCAGGAAGGGCGGGGTTCAAGCGGCTGGTTCCCTGAGGCGGCGATGACGGCAGCCCGTCAGCTGTCCGATGAAAATCGTGCCACACAGGAGGGGGCGCCGGATTCTGACAAACCGGGACCGGTCAAAGTAAAGCAAAGGCCCGGCCGCAACGATCCCTGCTGGTGCGGCAGCGGCAAGAAATATAAAAACTGCCACCTTGCGCAGGATGAAATGGAAATGAACTAATGGAGGGTGTTTCATGAAAAACAGATGGTTGGATGATCGCGCGGTCAATGCGTTAAGGGTTCTCTCAATTGACGGCGTCGAAAAAGCACGTTCCGGTCACCCCGGCTTGCCCTTGGGCGCCGCGCCGATGGCCTTCGAGCTCTGGGCGCACCATATGCGGCATAACCCCGCAAATCCCAAATGGCTGAACCGCGATCGCTTTGTTCTCTCGGCAGGTCACGGTTCCATGCTCCTTTACTCACTTTTATATCTTTTTGGATATGGGCTTGAAAAGGAAGACCTGGCTGCTTTCAGGCAGTGGGACAGCCTGACGCCGGGCCATCCGGAATACGGTTGGACAGTAGGGGTCGAGACGTCAACCGGCCCATTGGGACAGGGGTTTGCCACCGCATGCGGGATGGCCATGGCGGAAGCCCATTTGGCCGCTATGCTCAACACGCCGGAACACAAGATAATCGACCACCGGACCTATGTTCTGTGCAGTGACGGGGATCTGATGGAGGGAATCTCAAGCGAGGCGGCCTCTTTGGCGGGAGCACTCAAGCTGGGTAAACTGATTGTCCTTTACGATGACAACCAGATCAGCATCGAGGGGTCCACAGAGCTGGCCTTCACCGAAAATGTCAGCCTCAGGTTTGAATCATACGGCTGGCATGTCCTGGAGGTTGCCGACGGCAACGACCGTGATGCCGTATCGCGCGCGCTTGATGAGGCCAAATCCCGTGATGACCGGCCTTCCCTGATCCGGATCCATACCAGAATCGGCTATGGATCCCCGCTGGAAGGATCCGAAGCTTCCCACGGGGCTCCCCTGGGTGGAGAGAACGTAGAGGAGACCAAACGCAAGCTGGGCTGGCCCCAGGACTTGGAACCCTTTGAATTGCCAGCGGACGTTCTTGATCATTGCAGGTCACTTACCCTCGAACACGAAAAAGATGAAAAAGAATGGGATGACCTCTATCAAGGCTGGTCCCAGGCCAATCCCGACCAGGCGAAGTCCTTCGACAAGGCGCTTCGGGGTGAAGATCTTGATGGAGTAGAACTGGATGAGCTGGTGGCCCTCGCGGAACAAGACGAGGCCACAAGGGTTACCTCGGGTCGCGTACTCAACTATCTGGCAGGTAAAACACCTTACCTGTTCGGTGGAAGCGCTGACCTTGGTCCTTCCAACAATACGGTCATCAAGGGCGGGCTTTCCTTCTCACACGCTGTGCCCCAGGGGTCGACAATCCATTTCGGGGTCCGCGAGCTGGCCATGGCGGCCATAGGAAACGGCATTGCCCTGCATAGTGGATTGAGGCCTTATGTGGCAACTTTCCTGGTCTTCTCAGACTATCTCAAGGGTTCCATCCGGCTCTCCGCCCTGATGGAGCTTCCGGTGATCTATATCCTGACACATGACAGCATCGCGGTTGGTGAAGATGGGCCCACCCATCAACCGATTGAACATTTGAATATGCTTCGTTCCACTCCCGGAGTGACGGTTTATCGACCCGCGGGCCGGCATGAGACAGCAGCAGCCTGGTTGCACGCTGTTCACAACCGGGGGCCGTCCGTGCTTGCCCTGTCGCGCCAGGCCATCCCGTCAGCGGGTACAGACCCTTCAGGAGTCGCCAGGGGCGCTTACCTGGCGCGTGACTGCCAGGATCCGGATCTGCTGATGATTGCGTCGGGATCGGAGCTCCCGCTCTCTCTGGCGGCAGCCGAATTGCTGGAAGGGGAGGGGATCAAGGCCCGTGTGGTTTCCATGGTATCCATGGAGGTGTTCGAACAGCAGGATAAGGCTTACCGTGAAGAAATCCTGCCGCCGGCAATGCGCAAGCGCCTTGCCGTGGAAGCGGGTTCTGCCATTCCCTGGTACCGGTATACCGGACTGGATGGCAAAGTGCTGGGCATCGATCGCTTCGGCGCCTCGGCGCCCGGCGCGCGGATGATGGAAGAGTACGGCTTCACGGCCGAAGACATCGCCCGGGCTGCCAGAGAGCTGTTCTCGGGCGAGGAGACATCCGGGGCATGAGTGACTTTTGGCCCTTGAAGGCTTGAGTAAACAAGAGGACCGGGCGCAAGCTTATCGCGCCCGGTCCTCTTAAATGGAGCCGAAGGTGAGAATCGAACTCACGACCTATTCATTACGAGTGAATTGCTCTACCGCTGAGCCACTTCGGCGGCCGATACCTATCTTACAAGGCAAAAAAATACCTGTCAAGCAAAAGCCCGCAGACAGATAAAAAGGGCTGTCTCTCACGCTTTGCAGCTTTGAAAGACAGCCCGGCCGGTCAGGATCCTATACGGGATCAGACATCCAGATAGGGGATCTCGTCGGCTTCAAATTCACGGGCGGCATACTGCCTGTCAAGCGACAGAACCGCGCCCGGATGATCTCCTGCCCGTTTCCAGAACATGACATTGTCGTTGCCGTTCACTTCTTCTTCGATCTGCTCAAGGATGTACCAGTCGAGGAAGATCCTGGCGGCGCGATCGCCGTCCTCTTCGGCTGCCGCTGCCATTTTGTCGATAGAGTCGGTAATGAACTCTTCGTGGGCCAAAGCCGCTTCAAAGACTTCGAGGGCGTCGGCCCAATCACCACCGGCTTCCTCAATCGGAGCCAGCTCTACCTCTTCACCCCGCATCATCAGATAGCGGATGAAACCCTCAGCGTGTACGATTTCTTCCCTGTACTGGACATACATCCAGTTGGCGGCGCCTGGCAAATCATTCTGGTTGAGCCAATTGCTCAGCGCCAGATATAGGTAAGCTGAATAGTATTCCTTGTTGATCTGTTCGTTAAAAAGTTTTCTAAGTCTGTCAGTCATCTTCATCGTCAATACACTCACTTTCATATGGATTTCAATCTTGTTGCCATTATAACGGTTCAGGCGGTCCTGATTGTGTCGCGTGTTACTTCGAAACACTGCTTTTGCGCGGGTTTGACCTCTAATCCCTTAGCCGGTTCCTGCATTTCATGGTAGAGTAAAACAAGTAGGAAAAGTTAGGATTCCAAGCGGAAAAGCGGGGCGAGCATGCAGATTTCGGAAATCCGATGGGCGACCGGGATTGCCGGCGGACAAACGCAACGTTTCCGGATGCCAATCGGCCTTGGGGTCACCTGGATTCGCCTGGCTCCAACCGAAAAATCGGAACTCTTTTTTCCGCGTCTCCAATCAGAACTCATTTATGCACCAGACGGATCCGAACGCGCAGACAGCTGGACTCCGGATCAATACTGGCAGTTCATATTCCGTGAAGAAGATCTCTTCTTTTCGTATTCCAGCGATCAATCCACCCACCAGAGAGAACATTTCTTCAGACAATCCATTATTGGTTGTGAAAGCAGCACACTCGAAGGCCGGCTCGATTATTCCCTGCTGGCGGGCATGGCCGCGTCAGCTGATAAAAGAAGACATGTCGAGCAGTTGCTCCTCAGATTGGATCAGGCGAGATGTTACCTGTTCGACCGGCGCGGGCCGGCCGGAAGGATCCTGTCTTTGCAAGCCGATCTGGAAGATTGTCGCGACGAAATGAGTCGACTGGACGATGTCGCCGGAGAGTCTTCCTCGATTCTCCCCGTGATTGAACAAATGGAGAAAAAATTAAGCTCATTGAGAGCGGAGGACCGCCAACTGGCAGGTGAGCAAACGCTGATCAAACATCAGCTGAACAAGGAGGAGTACGAAACCCTGATACATTTGAGGGGACAATTGTCGGAAACGCTCGAGCGGGAAGGCGTGTATGGCGCCCGCATCACCGAGAAGGGACATAACATCACGGTCCATGAGATGACTCAATTGACCGGTTTGAGAAAAGAGATTGCCGATCTTCAGGCCAGGGTTCAGTCCCTCGAACAGACACTTCTTTCCACCAGGGAGGAACGCATTCAGGTGGAACAGGAACGTATCCTGACTGTCCGCCAATTGGAAGGGTACAAAAGGGAACAGGAAGAGATTGGGGAACAGATCCGTCAAAGTGGTGAAGAAGCGGATCATCAACTCGAAGATGTATCAAAAAATAAAAACGGTCAACGCTTCTCGACCGCTTCTTTTCGCTGGCTTCTGGCCTTGTTGGTTTTGTCCGCCGGCTTACTTTTTCTGCTTATTATTCCGACCCTGGGCTGGGTACTGGCGGGCTTGGGGTTGCTTGCCCTGGTCCTGCTGGGCGCTTATACGGTCTGGCAAATCCACGCAGTTCGTATCCGGTGGATGGCGCAGGGAAAAAATCAGGAAGCCTTGAGCTCGCTCCGGAGCCATCTGCACCAAATGACAGCCCGGATCGCGACCTTGTCGGTCAAGCTTGACCGGCTGGAAAACTACATCGCGGAACTGGATGAAAAGGAAGCGGAAGTCAGCCTGCAAGCCGAAACCGACGGCAGGCAACTCAGACGTATGGAAAGTGAATTGATGCGGTCCATCAGACCCTACGCGGGACCCAGCGAGAAGGTCGAACTGGATCATGTGCTCCAGGCGCTGTCCAGGCAGCGTGAATCCAGCGCTTACTATAATGAATTTGCCGCTGATCTTGAGCGGCGCATCGCGGAACTCAAGCACGGCCGGTCGGATGAGGAGATGAAACGCGAATACGAGCGCGCCTCCAAAAGTCTAAGTGAGTTGGGAGGGGCGCTGATTGTCGATGACCTTCACACGCGGGCCGGACAGCTCACCCAGTCACGGATCAATCTTGCGTCTGCCATGGATGAGTTGGAAGCTGAGCTGAAAAGGCAGCGGCAGATGCTGACGGATTCAAGAGAAGCTCTGGTCATGATGAGCAGTCTACAACGGAAACACGATACGCTTTCAGATGCGCTGATCGCTGCTCTTGATGACTTTCACCGGATGAACGCGGCGGCGGCCTGGCTGAAAGAGCTTCTGGGTCAATGGAAAGAGATTGATCCGGTCAGCTGGATGATCAGGTCTTCGGCCTATCTCAGCCGCATGACCGGAAGAAGGCCGGGGAGATCCCGCCCGACTCCGGTGGAAGGGAAAGTGAGATCCCCGAGATTGGCAGGCGCGCCTTTGCCCGGGAGACCCGCGGGTTTAATCGACCATGACCTCTTTGCCGCTGCGCCGCAATCGGCACGCTACCTGGCATTAAGACTTGGTCTTGCGGCTCTTGAAACACAAGCAAAAGAATCGACGTCACCCCTTTTCCTGCTTGAGCCTTCTATTCCGTCAGGCTATTCGCAAATTCAGTATTTTGTCGATACACTGGAGGAGTGGGCCATGGAAACCGGTCGGCAGCTGGTCTGTTTGACGGCCAACCAGGTCTTGATTTCCTTGGCTGAGGAACGGAAAATGAATATCTACTACCTGGGATGAATCGAGGATAAAGATATGAAAGATGGAATCAGAAGAATCGAAGACGCGTTGGAGGCTTTGAAAGCGTCCGGAGTCTACAGTGAGGAAAGGGTTCTGACGGTCCCTCAAGGCAGTCGGATTGACACCCTGGATAAGGAAGACCTGCTCAACATGTGCGCCAACAACTACCTGGGTCTGTCCAACAATGAAGCCCTGGTTCAGGCCGCCAAGTCGAGTTATGACAGATGGGGATACGGGCTTTCCTCCGTCAGATTCATCTGCGGCACCCAGCTCCTGCATAAGGAGCTTGAAGCCGGGTTATCAGATTTTTTCGGATTTGAAGATGCCATTCTTTACTCCTCCTGCTTTGACGCCAATGGCGGGCTTTTTGAAACGATTCTGACAGAGGAGGACGCGGTGATCAGCGACCGCCTCAATCACGCCAGCATCATTGACGGGATTCGCTTGAGCAAGGCCAAGAGATATGTTTATGACAACAATGATATGGCCCAGCTCGAAGCCCGGCTGAAGGAAGCAGACCAGGCGGGAGCCCGCACCAAACTGATCGCGACGGACGGGGTTTTTTCCATGGATGGGATCATCGCCGACCTCAAATCTGTTTGTGATCTGGCCGACCGCTACCAGGCGCTTGTCATGGTGGATGATTCGCATGCCTCCGGTTTTGTCGGTGCCAACGGACGGGGGACGCCTGAGTACTGTGAAGTTGAAGGGCGGATCGACATCATGACAAGTACACTGGGCAAGGCGATGGGGGGCGCGTCAGGTGGTTTTACCCTCGCAAGCAAGCCGGTGGTTGACTGGCTCCGTCAAAAGAGCCGCCCCTACCTTTTCTCCAATACCCTGGCGCCGGCCATCGCGGCCACTTCACTCAAGGTGCTAGAACTGCTGAAAGATGACACCAGCCTGATCGAACGTCTAAGCAAGAATACAGACTATTTTCGCCAAGGTGTCGTGGCGGCGGGGCTTGACGTGATCCCGGGCAGTCACCCCATCGTGCCGGTCATGATCTACGACGCGGTCAAGGCCATCCAGGTGGCTGATTATCTGCTGGATCTGGGTGTTTACGTAATCGCCTTCAAGTTCCCGGTTGTGCCGGAGGGCAAGGCGCGCATTCGGACACAGGTCTCTGCCGCCCACACCCGGGAGGATCTCGATTTTGCCATTGATTGTTTCGCCCGGGCCAAAGCAAAATTCGGGCTTTGACAAATGAAATAAGTCCTCTTATAATGACCCTTGCTCGCACCATTAGCTCAGTTGGCAGAGCAACTGACTCTTAATCAGTGGGTCCGGGGTTCGAATCCCCGATGGTGTACCAAAAAAGTGGCTGCCGTGTCCGGCGGTCACTCTTTTTTTTGCAATCCCGCGCCGCTTATCTGTATTCAAAACTTGCCAGGGCGCTGTCATCAACGACCGCGATCCAGGTGAGCCCCGGATTGAGGATCAGCTCCTCATCGTCGAGATAATAAACGATGGGATCTGTATGCGAAGTCTTTTCCCAACGGATGGTGTACTTCCGGGCTCCTGTCAGGTAGACCGCCTCCCCCTGGCCAATCCAGTTGATGCTGATGTGTACGCCGTTCGGCATCAGGCCGTGGGGGCGGTGCAGTACGATAATATTGGCGATGTCGACCGGCTGCCCGCTCTGTTCATCGGACAGAAGCTGATCATCGTTGTATTTGTGGTAAACCTTTCGATCGGGGTCGTATCTGAAAGATTCCCTGAGTCCGGAATAACGGTAATTAACCTGAGTTACCCGTTCCCCAATCCCGGGCCGGGCGTAATGATCCCGGACGTAAAGGCCTTGAACCGGTTCCTCCGGTTGAATGGTTCCATACTTCCTTTCTGCCCGCCGGTAGGCAGACTCCATGGTGGTATACAGGTTATGGGGGGCCACCCGGTGTTCTGTCCGGTAAAAAATATCATAATCACCTTTAAGCGCGTCAAGGATCCTGATTTGACCGACAAGGGGGCTGGCTTCGATGACCCGGTAGTTGCCTGCGTAGCAGTAAAAGGCCTGGTGCTGAGCCACCAGATCCAGGTAGGCAGGCCGAGCACTCCTGACAGGGCCGATAATGCCTTCCTGCGCGTCCGTCAGCAGGAGGAGGCGGGTGGTCCGGCCTTCAGTCATCATCTGGTAAATCAGCTTTGCCCGATCCAGGCCCGACTGAGGGCGGGCGGCGGCGACGTTGTTGATCATGAAGGCAATGGGAAAGCGGCCGGGGAAGAGGGGTCTGGCATCAGTCAAAGGTGGCGCCTGGGTGACCGGGGGCTGCGCAGGGGGAATCGTGGTCGTTTGCACCGTTGGCAGAGCTGGGGCGTTCCCGGTGTCTGTCTCTTCTGCCTCCTTGTTCGTGCATGAAAAAAGCGTCGGGATAAGAAGCAGGACAAGAAGGAAAACGGATGACTTCCTGATCAAGCGGAGACCGGTCCTCGCGTACTTTCTTCGCATACGGCATCACCTCCTAAATCAATTAAATCAATGATATCACGTCGCCTGTGCTATTATTCGAAGTGCCCCTTGTTCCGCATATGCCTGACGAAAGTGATAAGGAGATGACCAGAACCGATTTTCTCGCCACGCTGAACCGGTGGATCCATGAATCAACTTCGACCGTATTTTTCGGAGGAGCCGGGGTATCGACTGAATCCGGCCTCTTGGATTTCCGAAGCCCGGCAGGTATTTACTCCCAGGAGGGAGGGGCGGAAGCTTACCTGACGCTTGAATTTTTGAACGCGCGACCGGAAGCATTCTACGATTTCTACCGCAACTATTTCATGGTGACCGGCCTTGAGCCCAATCCCGCTCATCTCAAGCTTGCTGAAATGGAAAAGCTGGGCTTATTGTCAGCTGTCATCACCCAAAACATCGATGGACTCCACCAGCAGGCAGGCAGCCGTCGCGTCCTTGAATTGCACGGCAACGGAACCCGGTTTTACTGCCAGCGGTGTGGCAGGGACTACTCCATGGAAGAAGCCATGGCCGCTGAGGGTGCCTTCTATTGCCATGATCTGGATTGTGGCGGCCTGGCGCGCCCGGATATTGTCATGTACGGTGAAGCTCTGGATGCCGACACAGTGACCGCGTCAGCCCGGGCCATCGCAGAGGCGGAACTCCTGATCGTGGGGGGATCCTCCCTGACTGTTTACCCCGCCGCGGGGATGATCCATTATCGAAAAGGTGATTCCAGGTTGGCCTTGATCAATCTGGAGACGACCTCTTATGATGAGGATGCCGATCTGGTGGGTTCCTGGCCCATCGGGGCATTGTTTGCGGAGCTCCGCCTGGATCCCGTTGAATAATCGCATGAATTTTGCTAGCATATCTTAGGTTCTCGATGGATAAGTGGAGGTAATCACCTTTGGACGGCAATAGCTGTACCGGCCCTCTGATGAGGGTAATTCTGGAAACACAAACAATGGTCGCAGGCAATCGCGGTTCGCTTTGGTTCGATCTGATCCTTATTTTCATTCTCATCCTGATCAATGGCTTTTTTTCGGCTGCTGAAATGGCGGTCCTGACTCAGAATGACAATAAAATCCGACAGATGGCGGGGACAGGTCATCCCAAGGCCAAGCGGCTTCTGCGTTTCATCGACAACAAAAGCCGCTTCCTGTCGACCATTCAGGTCGCCATTACCTTTGCCGGTTTCCTGTCGAGTGCCTTCGCCGCGGAGAAAATCGCCGGCAGACTTTACCTCTCTTTTGACCCCCTCGGACAGACGCCCTCGTTGCGTACAGTCTTTGTAATCCTCCTGACGATTCTTCTTTCCTACATCACCCTGGTCCTGGGTGAGCTGGTTCCCAAGAGACTGGCACTTCGCAAACCCGAAGCCCTGGCGCTGTCTGTCGCGGGTATCCTGCACCTGTTCGATCTGCTCTTTTATCCTTTCACCAAGTTGCTGGAACTGTCCGGCAACGCGGTGATCCGCCTGTTTGGGATTGATCCGTTTGAGACAGCTAAACAGGTAACCGAAGAAGAGATCCGGATCATGGTTGAGGCCGGGGCGGGCAGCGGCGATCTTCACGAAGAGGAAGCCGTGCTGATCAATAATATCTTCGCTTTTGATGATAAGGACGCGTCAGAAATTATGACACCACGGGTATCCATCACAGGCATCCCGGCTGACGCGACTTACGATCAGGCGGTTGAGACCGCCGCTAACGCGCGTTACTCGCGATTCCCAGTCTACGGTGAGGATATTGACGACATTTTGGGCGTGCTCACCGTCAAAGATCTCCTGCGTGTTGCTAGAGATCAGGGAGCAGAGGGGTTTGAGCTTGGCCAAATCCTGCGGCCGACTTACTTTGTGCCGGAAGGCAAGAAGATTGATTTGCTTTTCAAGGAAATGAAAAGAAGGCAGATTACCATGGCCGTCGTTGTCGACGAGTACGGGGGAACCGAGGGCATTGTAACCCTGGAAGACCTGCTCGAAGAGATCGTCGGTGAGATCGAGGACGAATATGACGCGCCTGAGGCGAGCGTGACGGCCAACCCCGATGGTTCATACGTCTTCAGCGGTCTTTTGACACCGGCGGAGGCCGGCCGCTATGTGCCCGAACTGGACGCTTTGAAAGAAGATGATGATTTCGACACCATCGCGGGTTTTGTTCTTTCCCTGCTCGGCTATATACCGGATCAGGATGAGAAGCCGGAAGTAATCTTTGACCATCTCAAATTTACCGTCCTGGAAATGAAAGACAGACGGATCGCCAGGATTATGCTTGAAATCCTGCCAACCGATGAAGAAGACCGTTCCGACGGTAACAGATCCCGGAACCAGACCGGAAATGATGAACTCCCCTAGGAAAAAAGAATGACCCACGCAGAAGATTTGTCAGGCCCCAAGGCCGCTTACCCATCAGGCGAAACTGCCTGCCTCACCCCGCTTGATCAATTGGAGGATCTGCTGGATTCCGACCTCCATTCAGGTCTTGAATCCCCGGAAGCGCAGATCCGGCTGGACTTGTTGGGTCCCAATGAGCTGGAAGGGGAGAAGAAGACTTCCCTGGCGCTTAAGCTCTTCAACCAATTCAAGGACTTCCTGATTCTCATTCTGATCGCGGCGGCCGCTATTTCCGCGGCCCTGGGCGAAACCATTGACGCCCTGATCATTTTTGCGGTTGTCCTGATTAACGCGGTGCTGGGCGCCATCCAGGAAAACCAGGCGGAGAAGGCGCTGGACGCCTTGAAGAAGATGACGGCCGTCTATGCGCGGATCATCCGGGGAGGTGAGACGCTCCAGATTCCCTCGTCCCGGCTGGTGCCCGGGGATCTGGTCCAGCTTGAGGCGGGGGACGTGGTGCCCGCTGACATCCGCCTGTTTGAATCGGTTAACCTCAAGGCCAATGAATCCGCCCTGACCGGTGAATCAGTTCCTGTCGACAAGGACGCTTACGCGCTCTTTGCGGAGCTCCCTGATCTTGGGGACCGTCAGAATATGGTCTTCAGCGGCATGGAAATCACTTATGGGCGCGGAGCAGGCCTGGTTGTCTCAACCGGACAGGAGACAGAAATTGGCAGGATCGCCGACAGACTGAAACAAATCGAGACGGAAATGACCCCACTCCAGGTCAATCTGAATAGACTGGGTAAAGTCATCGGCCTTTTCTGTCTGTTGATCTGTGCTGTCATTTTCGGAGTTGGCCTGCTCCAGGGTGGCAAGCCCCTGCCACTCTTCATGGCCGCCATCAGCCTGGCCGTGGCGGCCATCCCCGAGGGCTTGCCCGCAGTCGTTACCATCCTGCTTGCCTTGGGCATGAAGAGGATGGCAAGGGAGAATGCCATCGTCAAGCGCCTGCTCGCAGTGGAGACCCTGGGCAGTGTCAACACCATCTGCTCCGACAAAACGGGAACACTGACCCAGAATGAGATGACGGTGACCCGCCTTTACGCCGACCAGGCCTGTTTTTCTGTCACGGGGGCCGGTTACTCAAGGCAAGGTGAGATCCGGTTCATGGGAGATGAAGAAGAGGAAGACACGCTCCAGCCGCTGGTCGAACGGATGCTCACCATCGGTGCCCTATGCAACGACGCGGTGCTGGTTGAGTCAGGCCCAGACGGAGCGACCAGCATGATTGGAGACCCAACGGAAGGCGCCATTTTGACGGCCGTCGCCAAAGGCGGCCTGTCGGTCAGCCATTTGCGATCCTCCTATCCTTTGATCTGGGAAAAACCCTTTGATTCCGGCCGCAAGATGATGTCGGTCGGTTGTCTGCTGGATAACGGCCGACCCTATTCACTGACCAAGGGCGCGCCCGACAACGTCCTGCTTGCCTGTGATCATGAAATGACGGTGAGCGGAATCATTCCCATGACGGATGAACGCCGGCGGCTGATCCTGGAACAGAATTCAGCCTTCGCCAGACAGGCCTTGAGGGTGCTGGCCTTCGCTTTCAAAATTCATCAATCTGATTCCTTTGAGAAGGCTGAGGAGGCCATGGTCTTCAGCGGTCTGATGGGCATGATCGACCCCCCCAGACCTGAAGCGAAAGAAGCCATCGAGGTCTGCCACAGGGCAGGGATCGACGTGGTCATGATTACCGGTGACCATGAAGAAACAGCCGCGGCCATCGCCAATGAGCTCCAATTGCGCGGACCGGAAGACGGGGTGCTGACCGGCAGGCAGCTGGAGGTCATGGACGATCAGGAGCTGTTTGAAAAGAGTGAATCAACCTCGGTTTACGCGCGTGTCTCGCCCGAGCATAAGGTACGGATTGTCGAGGCCTTGAAACGGGCTGGCAGAATCGTTTCCATGACGGGAGACGGCGTCAATGACGCGCCTGCCCTGAAGAGAGCAGACATCGGGGTGGCCATGGGCATCACAGGAACTGAGGTGGCTAAAGGCGCCGCCGATATGATTCTGACCGATGACAATTTTGGCACCATTGTCAAAGCGGTTGAAGAGGGCCGTGTCATCTACGCCAACATCAGGAAAGTAGTTGGTTTTCTGCTCTCATGCAACGTGGGCGAAATTCTGGTGATTTTCCTGACCACCATGCTCTTTGGGCCGGCTTACGCGCCCTTGATTCCGGTTCAGCTGCTCTGGCTGAATCTGGTGACCGACAGTTTCCCCGCGCTGGCCTTGGGGCGGGAGCAGTCCGAGCAGGGAGTCATGCTCCGTCCGCCCCGGGGGAGAAATGAGAAAATCCTCAACCGCCCCATGCTCTGGTCCATTGTCTTCCAGTCGATTGCCATTTTCCTGACCGTCTTTGCTGCCTTCAACCTGGGCCGTTATTTCTATCCGGACCTCCTGGCGGGTGGAAGCCTGGCGACCCACTTCACCTTGATGCCACAGGCGGGCGCCAGTCCGTCATGGGGGGCGCATACCTATGCTTTCGTGGCCTTGGTACTGTCCGAGCTCCTGCGCGTCTACTCAGCGAGATCAGAACGTTTGACGGTATTCAAGCAGGGACTCTTCTCCAACAAATCACTCAACAGGGCCGTCCTTTTATCTCTGGCTCTCACCCTGGCGGTCGTCTATATACCTCTGCTTGACCGCTATTTCAGAACTATTCCACTCGTTCTGCGTGATTGGGGCATCATCCTGCTTCTGGTGCTGGCGCCATTTATCTCCGGCGAGCTATTCAAAGTATTTTATTTCAGGAGGGAGGACAGCCGGTCCGATACTTGACGAGGCCAGCCTTAAAGGCTATACTCACACCCGTATAAGTAGAAGTTCCGCTTCTCACCTCCAGCGCGAGCGAAGAGGTTTACAACTACCGGCCTGGGCAGGCGGTTTTGATGGGCGGAACTGATCCGCTTTTTTGTTGCCCTAAAAGGAGGCTCGATATCAGACAATCAAACAGAGCCCACGCGATCAATGAGGAAATTCGTTTTCCCCAGGTCAGGCTCGTGGACGAAGATGGGAATATGGTTGGTGTTGTCCCGATCGAAGATGCCAGGCGAAGAGCGTACGACGCTAACCTGGACCTGGTACTTATTTCTCCGTCCCCGGATAATCCGGTCTGCAAGATCATGGATTACGGGAAGTTCATATTTGAACAGGAGAAGAAAAAGCGCGAAGCGAGAAGAAATCAAAAGATCGTCAATGTCAAGGAAGTCCAGTTGAAATTGACGACCGAAGAACATGATTTCGATGTCAAGGTCCGAAATGCCAGGCGCTTCCTGGAGGCGGGCGACCGCGTCAAGGTGGTGATTCGTTTCAGGGGCAGGGAGATGGCCCACACGGATCAGGGCTATGGCGTGATGGAGGACTTCGCTGAGGCGGTTTCAGACCTTGGAGCCGTAGATCGCCAGGCCAGGGCCGAGGGCCGGAACATGATTATGTTCTTGTCACCGCTGAAAGAATGATGTCGGGGGTTTGGCCCCGATGACCAATAAAAGGAATGAAAAGCTGAAGGGAGGCTTTATATGCCTAAGCAGAAAACACACAGCTCGTCCAAAAAACGGTATAAAGTGACCGGTACGGGGAAGTATCTCCGTTCACAAGCCTTTACGAGCCATATTTTGACTAAAAAATCACCAAAGAGAAAGCGCAAGCTACGCAAAACGACCCTGGTCTCCGCCCAGGACGCCAAGCGTCTGCGCCGCCTGTTGCCTTACAAGTAACAAGGTGGTCTTGATTTAGAAGGGGAGGATATACCATGTCCAGAGTAAAAAGAAGTACGGTCTTGCGCCGCCGACATAAAAGAGTGCTGAAGCGGGCCAAGGGCTATTTTGGCCGTAAGGGGACGCAGTACAGGGTCGCCAATCAAGCGGTCATGAAATCAGGTCAGTATGCCTACAGGGATCGGCGGAGGAAAAAGCGTGATTTCCGTCGGTTGTGGATCGCGCGTATCAACGCAGCCGCGCGAGTCAACGGCATGAGCTACAGCCGGTTCATCAACGGCTTGAACTTGGCGGGCGTTGCCCTCGACAGGAAGGCTCTGGCCGACCTGGCCGTCAATGATAAGAATGGATTCGCCGAGCTGGTCAATATTTCAAAAAGCGCGCTGAATCTTTCTTGATGAGAAGAACGAAAACCATGGTGTTGGGTGAAGGCGGATGAATCCGCCTTCATTCTCGATGCGGGTATGAATCGGAGATGTCATGAGACGGATCGAATCGAAAGATAACCCGGTCTATAAGAAACTGGCCGCGCTCAGGTCTGCTTCCTACGCCGCTAAAAACAAGCTGGTGGCAGTCGAGGGACTCAGACACGTGCTTGACGTATTGTCGTCGGGTTACGATCCGGCTTATCTTTACTTTTCCGATGATGAAAAAGGAAAAGACGCCCTGAAGGCTGTTCTTGAAATGGACCGGGAGACGGTCGGGGAGGGGGATGACCGGTTGATCCAGCTTCCCGCTCATCTTTTTCACAGGGCAACGGCTCAAAAGGCGTCGCAAGGCTTGATCGCTCTTTTTCCATACCGGATGGCTGATCTCGAAACCTTTCTGAGTGCCGTTGCAGAGGCGGGGTCGGCCTGTCAACTCCTGATTCTGGAGGCGATCCAGGATCCGGGAAATGTGGGCACTCTGATCCGGACGGCGGATGCGCTGGGCCTTGACGGTGTGCTGCTTGAAGCGTCCTGCGCAAGTGTATGGAACGCCAAGACGGCGGCGGCTTCAATGGGATCTCTTTTTCATCTGCCGGTTCTGGCTCCGTCAGGAAGCCTGGGGGAGACCCTGGACCGATTGAAGGCGGATGGTTTCGAGTTGATCGGAAGTGGGCTCAAGGGCCAGGGCCTGGCAGAGGCGAGGCTGACAGGAGCGAAGACAGCCCTGATGCTCGGCAATGAAGGCAGCGGTCTTTCCGACGAAGCGGCCTTGCGGGCGGACCGGATCCTGACCATCCCCATGAAAGGGGAGGCGGACTCCCTCAACGTCGCGTCGGCCGGTGCCATCTTGCTTTGGGAGCTTGTCAAACAGAGAACCGCGCCGGATCGCGGTC
>LSQX01382357.1_pt1 | contig 38129 bp, 28 predicted proteins | sample 654561 | NCBI WGS metagenome assembly LSQX01 (sample SAMN04489861, study PRJNA283612) | anaerobic digester metagenome | isolation source: 4 biogas reactors fed with cattle manure at either 37C or 55C with and... | place: Denmark: Kongens Lyngby | collected 2014 | reverse complement strand
CCGCTGTGGTTTTCAAAAAGGAATTCAATGTTTTGGTTTCCATTCCATTGGAATGTATTACTAAAAGGATAAACGTGCCAACCGCTATCGTTGTAGATTACGTCATCTTGATAAACAAGCTGGAATCCATCCAGACCGGGGTATGCCAAATAGTCTCCAGAACTATAATCCATATCGTCGGTGTGGCGGGCGTAAATACGCTGATCTTCTTTTACATAGTTATCCGGTGAATTGTTTACTTCCAAGCCCAGCCCGATGATGCTGGAAGCACCTACCAGACCGGCGGTATTAATCTCTTGCTTTGTCCAGATCACTTTGCTCCAGCCATAATCAAAGTTGCCATGGAACGGGATATTTTGCGTAGTGAAAGTCCCGGTGCCGGTACCTATGGTGTAGGTTTCGGCCACGGCAAGGCTGATGAGCACAAGTGACAGAGCTAATAAAAGGTATTTTTTCACAATAACTCCTTGATTGGGTTTATCTGAATTTAATACTGCAAAAATCGTAAGGGGGGATTTTGGGTTTGGGATATCACAAAATCCCCGATTTGATTTTGACATGAAAAAGAATCAAATCTGTCTATCAAACCCGTGGCTGCGTGTAAAGATGTGTTGTTGTGCGATGTTGACATATAAAACGCTCAGCCATGGGTTCTTTTTGATTTGATATAAAAGGTGGTGGCAGATTCTGCAACCGTTTGATTTTGAAGCATATAATTCCAATACTCCCGGAAGCTGGAGGGATTGCTTGGCTGGATACCGCCAAAACCACATCTGCTATTCGCAAGGCTTTGAGATACCGGCGTCACCGGTGAAATCAAAACCTGATCCAGAGGGCGTCCCCAGATACAGTCTTGATGGGCTTTGCTTTCTTGGTTTGCAGCTTCCATTGGAGTTCCTTTTTTAGTCTATATTTTGTTGCACTACTTATATTATACTTAATACATGGCTTCAATTATGACAATCAAGGATGCAATGTCAAGAAAAACGAGTTTTGGTGGATTTGAAAGTTATGCACCTGGAAATGGTCTCTTGGCAGTGCCAGAATGCTGGAATTGTTGCCCTTGAAAACCTTAGCAGATACAGGCTTCAATACCGAGATCATTAGCACGGATATTATTGGCTGTGAGTAAATATCAGATCTGATTTGATGGCATAGCAACGCGAGAAGAGAATATTGTATCCATTTGAAATATTAGATAGATACAATGTAAACGAAAGGGGTTTGTTTTCCAGACGACAGAACCGGTTTTTGGATAAACTTATATGTAAGCTGGAAAAAAGGGAGCCCTAAAAGCAAGCAGATAAAACCGACCTAAAAGGCTCACTGTTTTGCTACTTATAGCATTGAAGATATCGCGAGACCGATGGCTGCCTTTGCAGGCCTTACCTTAATATGTGAACTGTGTAAACAGGAATCACTTGTGAGGCGCAGAATCCGTATTACCATTATGTTTTGAGCATGTAATTATATAAAATTGAACACTAAAACATAATGAAGAGACAAAGATGAAATCTGTCAATAGCAAAAAGACCTTGATACGGGCTTTCTGCCAAGCATAAGTTTAAGAAAGCATATTGTAATGGTATTTATGAGCATTAAGAGTGTCTAAAATCATTTGCTTACAACTGGTTGGCAAGCCGTCTCATCTCTGCTGCTCAGACGATATCCTTGAACATTTTCAGCATAGTGGGGTAGCTGATCTTGAGTTGTTTGCTAAGCTGCATTTTATTATTGTTGTGATGCTTGATCAAGGCATTGAGTGCGTCTTTTTGGAAGCAGAGATTTGCCTCCTTCCAATTTTGCTCTGTCACGCTTTGGCAATACTCTGCAAATTGGGGATCAAGTTCAAGCTTTTTCTGGGCTGCATAACTATAGCGAAAGTCTGGAATATCAAAACCTGCTGAGATCAGCTTTTTGCGGATGGCTTGAAAGGTGCAGAGCTTGAGATCAAGGTGGCTTAGCAGCTCGCTAACGCTTTTGCCCTGGGTAAGGTGATGTATTATCAGGGAGTATTGAAAGGTATTCTTGCATTGCTTCCAATCCTTATCCAGGCAAAATGCCATGTTTCCGACATCAATTGTCTTTTGGCCATGGCTAATCCAAGGTAGGTAGTATTTTTCCATAAATTCTGGATACTCCCTGGCGATGCGGGCGGATCTGGAAAATAGGTGAATCCCCTGTTCCTGCATATCCATCGCCGCATCGTATCCTTTTTTCATGTAATACCTTGCCATTTCGAGGTCCTGCTTTTCCTCCCGATAGTAGTGTCCCAGATAGAGGCACACCACGGGTATCTTTTGCATGATATTATGTTTTTCTGCCTTTTCCAACATTTTCATCAGGGCTTCAATGCGCTTATTGTGGCTGGGATTATAGCGTTCATACAGCGAGGCAGTATTCTCAAAACACAACAGTTGCCGATAATGACTCTCGCTCATCTCGTAGGCTTCCTGATAACATTTTAGTGCCTTTTGCCACTCTTTATTCTTTGCATACCACACGCCCAATGCCAGGTGAAATCCGGATTGAAACGTATCCAGACCAAGCTTTTGGCAGATGCCCATGCCTTCAAAATAGTTATCAAAAGTGGCATCCATCTGACCCAGAGTGATATTGATGGATTTGCGTAAAAACAGAGCCTTTACCAACGCATAATCAAGTCGGTTTTGCCTCATATATTCCAAACCCTCATCAAACACACTCATATCCCCGGCAATTACATCCATAAAAAAGAGATTGCGACTGAATGCCTGCTCAAAAGTAGCCGTTATCACCTTTAAATGGTTTGAGTGTGCAAAAGATTGTGCCCTTTGTATGTAGTTACGGGTGTTTTTGATATCGAACAGACGGTAGAAAAAACTGGCTATTTCCAATAGACCGTAAGAAAAGAAGTCATTTTTGGGGATGCTATCACCGTGGACTTGGTGAGTAAGCTCCAAAACGCGCTCCGCTTCCATCAAAAAAAGGTAGCCCTGTAGCATATCTCCATCCTGATGGTGAAACATCCCCCACAAAAGATGATGGCAAGCCCTGATGAGGGGATCGGGATTATCTTTGTTTGCAGGCAATTCCAAATCCTGCAAAATCCTTGCATCCACCAGATTCAGGTTCTTCCAATCTTCTTTGAATAGGTTAAGATGCTTTTGCACATAGCCACTGCTGTGAAAGCAAGGGCTGTTATTGGTATCAGAAAAATACACTACTTCGTTCATAAGACATTTCAAATCCCACATCACCTATTTTTGTCAAGGCAAATCGACCCCCTTGTTCCCTGACCCCTAAGGCACACGCAGCGGGCATCTTGCCTGTTAACCACCCTTGTCTCTCCTTTGTGTAGACAAGGGTGAGACAAGGGTGGTACAAGGGAGGCTAATGGGGAAGGACTGGGAATTTTTAGCTGGTTTCGTCTGGGAAATCTGTTTGTTGGCTGTCTTCTTCCATATTTCCAGATTCAGGTGTTTGGTTATCCACAGGAGGATCTTCCGGGCTGGCAGGCACGATTGGGGTGCTGGATTCACTAATAACACCTTTGGATGCACTTTTTTTGAACATATTAAAAAACATCAGGGCAAGAACAACCACCACTAAGCCAATAATAATCCAGGTCAGGGGAGAAGATTTCCTGCCAAAAATGGCTAACTTTTTGGGCACTTCATATTGCAGATAAATGGAATCTGCCGGAGCGCCTTTGATATCCCAGGTGTAAACGCCCAAAGAATCGTTCTTGGTGCTGGCATTGGTGGCTATCACTTTAAAGGGCACTTTCCACGTGATTTTATGCTCGAAAGTGGCTAACATCGCCGCCATTATGTCCTTATACTCCTCATTATCTTCCTCGATTTGGCCGCCGCCAATCAATTCCATCACGTTGGGAAGATATGATATCGTGTAAAGATCGTGGGTGGACGTTTCTTCCTTCCTCACCACGGAAGGCTGGTTGGTGCTGCTGGTATCTGCCACCATCGGGAGCTTGTTCAGTTCAAGGATATTCTGTACCTTGCCTATGGATTCTGTCCCCCGATATTTATCGTTTTCCCAAGCTTTCACACTGAAGTTATATGGCACATAGCGCAGCGAATCTTCCTTCACCATATCCTCGGTCTTTTCCCCATCCTGGCTTTTATCAATTCCCTTCATAAAGCGAAAATCAACCGAGTTGTCTTTGTTAATCGTAAATTCAGACTCTGTGAAGACACAGCCCGTTAAAATAAACAAAGTAAGCGCCAAAAGTAATATGCGTTTCATAATTTCTCCTTTTTTGTGTGTTGTGGATATGGCGTAGAGCATTGTGCTTTATATCCATTGGATCCGTCATCTATCCATTTGGTCCATGCACTCTTCATAGACGATTCGCATTATTCTCATTGTGTTACTTTCTGTCAAGGAGAATGCGCTTGCCAGCCAGAGGCCAGAGGCCAGAGGCCAGGGAGTGGCGTCCCGCCACTTCACTGAAACCTGGCACCTGCTTGCGCGGCAAGCCTATTTGAGCAGCAACATCCTCTGTGGAGGCACGTCACTGCCACGCAGTTTCTGCAAATATACTCCCGAAGGCAGGCTGCTATCTGCATTCCAAACGAGGTCGTTATTGCCGGATTTGACGTTATCCAGGGTGATGCTATCCACCTTTTGCCCTTTCAGGTTGTAGATATCGATGATGGCATTGGTGAGGGGTTTATCGCTGCTGAGGCGGAGGGTGGTGCTATGTTTGAAGGGATTGGGGCGAGGGGGCTGGAGACTCAGGCTCGCTTGGGGAGCCAGCGCATCATCAGCAGATACCATATCGCTGGTGCGGTATTCGAAGGGGATGCTGTAATCGCCAAGTTCGGGGCTATTGATCACATAGCGGAATTTGCCGATACCGCTGGAATAAACCATCAGATTGAGGTGGAAAGCCTTGGCGGTATTGGGAGGGATCACGTGGGGCATGGCAAAGCCGCCGGGGAAGCAATTTCCCTCTTCATCACAATAATTGAAGTACCAATCATCCGGAGCATCATCCACTTCGATACGGGTATTAAAATCCGAACCCATGCCCAGGTTGAAAATCCAGAAAGGCTGGGAAAGATAGTTTGAGACAGCCGGATCTTCCACAATCTCTGTACTCCAATCCATCGCCGCTCTGATATGTGTTTCCGGCAGGGGCAGGCTGTGCGCCGTTTGCAGGATGGTGTTGTTATCCGTTTGTATAAATGCCGCCACCCACAGCTTGTCATTATCATAGTAATCCCGGATTTCAAACTGAGCAGTGAAGTTCAATTCGCCAGCATCCAGGCTGATAGTTTCGCTGAGAATCTGGCGCGTAACGTGGGTATCCTGGTCTGTCACATCATTTTCCACCAGATATAACAGCAGTTGGGCACTATCGAGGGCAAAGCCCGGCGTTACAATCCGGGCGGTGCCATGCATCAGGCCACTATTGACATTAAAGCTGGTGACTTTCATTTTGAGGGGAGATGCGGCAAAGCGGTAAGGGGCGAGCGCCTCTATAATGGGGGCTCCGCTGGCTACACCGTCAATATTGCCTTCCAAGTAAGTCTTGCCATTGAAGATCACCGTGGGGATGCCAAATACTTGGTAATGATCAAAGCGGTCCAGCACGTCCTGATTGGTGAGGGGACCGCTCTCCGTGTAAAGACGGGTGGAGATAAACTCTCCAAAATGGGTCTGCGCATGCACCGCATCCAAACCCTGGAAAACCAGCTGACAACCGCTGCACCAATTGGCCCCAAAATCCTCCGCAATGGTGGTGAGAGGATAATATTCCGGCACGTCTGCCACAAGGTTCCACGCGGCAAACAGCATGATAAAGATAACTATATATTTCATGGATTTCTCCTTAAACTAATGGTTAAAAACGGGTGGCGAGCTCTATCCTGAGCCCGGAAAACGGCGCCACATAACGGCACATTCCGTTGCGGCACACCTTCCCGCCAGCCTCACGGCCGCCAAAGATGAGGATATCGCTCTCGTTGGAAAGAGCCAAACGCAGCTCTGCGCCAGCCCAATAGCGGCTGGTGAGTATGGAGTCAAAATCCGTCCACTTGCTTTCTGCAGCCAAGGAAATGCTGTGGCCGCCCAAGGCTAGATCAAGCTGCAATCTGGGTTCATAATGGCTCTTTAGCTCATAGGCACTGCCTTCAGCATTCAGGTTTTCCTTATCCACCAGCTTGTATTGGGCAATCACGCCGAGGGGCGTGCCAAAAGCGGGAAAGTCGAAACTGAGGGCAGGGGTGATTTCCCTCTGCCAATAGTGGATTTCCTGGTTTAGGTGATCCAGATCGCTGCCCTTCTTTTCCACATGGGACCAGGAGGCTTCGCCATTTAGGTCGCCGATTGTGTATTGCACTGCCGCGTATGCATCATTCATGCGCTTGGATTTGTCCTTGTTCCACGCTTCGGCATAGTTCAGATCAAAGCTGGTATTGCCCAAACCCACGTTTGCCCAGCCCTGCCAGCCTCGCTCGTCCAATGCGGAGGCTTGGGTATCGCTGAGGGTTTCCCCGTGGTAATTGGCAAGGGGAACATCCTGCTGGCGGAAGTGGAACTGGTCATAATCCTTGATGGCTGTGCCCAACATCAGCGGGCCGATACTGTAATCGGCAGTGACATAGAGGGCAGAGCCGGAGACGGATTCAAAAGTAGGGGAAGCGGGATAATCCAGATCGCGGGTGGCATATTCGGTATTGATATTCAGGTTTGCCAGATTTATGCCCAGCCTGCCGGAATAGATGTCTGTGCGGCTGTAATCATTGAGCGGAGTGAGGTTGCGATAGCCAACACCGGCGATGCCTAACTTCATAAACCAGAGGGGATATTCAAAATCCAAGCCGTAAGCCAAATCCAGAGCATTGCCATTTTGGGGACTGGCATTGGCGCCATAAATGGCTTTGAGACGGAAAGCGTCGTCATATTTGAAGTGGAATCCATCCAAACGGTGGTCGTGATCAAACTCCAAATCCTCATAACTGCGGAAGACGAGGCCGCTGCCGAAGGTTTCATACATCGTGCCACCACGCAGCATCCAGGCATCCTTTTCATAGGCCACAAACAGCTCTTTCCAGCCCACGCCGAGGTTTTGGGCATGCAGGTGATGCACCAGCTGGCTTTGGTCGTTTTGATATTTGGGCAGCTCTGCCACAAACTTCATGCCAAAAGCGAAATTGCGATAGCCCATTTGGAAGGAAAAGCTGTCTTTGAAATAGAACCCAAGCGAATCCTTGGCATCACGATAGATGAGCTGGGCTTCGTTGAGGCCATTGATGGTGAGATTTTGCTGGGCAAACAAGAGGCCTGCCAAGAGGAGCAGGAACAGCAATAAATAGCGTTTCATACAGTTATTCCTGTTTTTCTCCCAGCTTCTTTTCTGGCTTTTGTCCGGGTTTTTCACCCAGCCCCGGTTCCGGCTTATCGCCTATTCCCGGTTCTGGTTTTTCTCCCAGCTCTGGGACGGGCTTTTCTTCCAGTTGAGCACCAGGTTTCTCTTCCAGCTGGGCACCTGGCTTTTCTTCCAGCTGTGCGGGCGGCTTTTCACCAAGCTTGAGCAGGGCTATGATCTGTGCCTCGTATTCCTCCATCACGCTGGGATCAAAACCCTTGTGGGAATATACAATCTCGCCTTTGCCATCCAGGATGAAGGTATGAGGAGGGATGCTCACGTTCAGCTTTTTTGCCAAAGTCATATCCGGATCAAAGAGGGTCACAAATTTGAAGTTGTTTTGCTTCAGATAGTTTTTGGCACGCTGCTGGTCTTTGGGTTTATCGATGGAGATCATCACCACGGTGATATCCTCGTAACGCTGTGCCAGATCGCTCAATAGCGGCATGGATTGCTTGCAGGGTTTGCAATAATCCGCCCAGAAATCGATGATGAGAGGATTGCCGTCCAAAAGCTCAGAAAGAGTCACGTTCTTGCCGGTGGCATCCTGCAGTCTAAAATCCGGCATGGCATCTGCCCATACAATCGCGCTTGCCAGTATCAAAAGGGTTATCAAAAGTATGTTTTTCATCTTTGTCTCCTAAAATTTAGTTATGTTTAGCGGCACTTCAATGCCACCGTAAATGAAGGCGTCGTTGTTGAACGTGCCAGGTCTGTGCTGCACAAAGATCACCAAGGCTGTGTCATCCGGCAATTGGGCGTCAACGCTCTCTACGCTGAAGGAAACAGCCCCATCCAAATTGTTGCCATCCAGAGGGATGCATCTTTTGCCGCGCACCACGTTGTGCAGATTCACCTGTTGGGTGTTTGTGTAGCTGGAGGTTTTTTCTATCAAAACGGCACTGAGATACATATCCTGCAAGGGGGTTCCTTCCACTAAGAATTCCAGTTCCACACTGCCGGAGACGGTTTGTCCATCTTGGGTGTAGAGCAGGTTTTTGTATTCAATGGGTTTGTTCATCTCGAGATAAGTGTGAACCCAGTGATCAAAGGCGTCCAAACTCTCCTGGGAAGAGCCGTTGATGCGGTTGGTGCCTTGTACCATGGCTGCGGGAACACCGGACGCTCCGTAATAGGCAAATGTGGGATCACCAGTCACAGCCAGAGGTGGGGTGGTGTGGTGTTCCAGATAGATCAACTGGCCGGGATGTTGCTGTTGCAATTGGTGTAGTTTGGCTTCCACGGGCGGGCAGTTGGGACATCCCAAAAAGGTGAAGTATTCTATCACCACGGTCATCTTGGGATCGGGAACGCTGCATTGGGCACCGTTTCCCTTCAGCAACCAGCGGTCGTTTTCCTTGATCAAAGTATCGCCGATGAAGGTGCTGTCTGCCAAAACACCACGCTCGGCACTGCTCAGCTTGAGCTGCCAATTCACGTTGGCGTGGGTGGGAGAAGTCTGTTGGGAAGCCAGCATCTTCACTTCCACAAGTGGATTGGGGTCTTGGCTAAAGATGCCTTCCAGCCAGGTGTGGCGGTCGGTTTTGCTCTGCCCATTGTGCATAAAATCATCACTGAAATAGCTCATCGCTTCAACCACATCACCCATCACCAGAGCTTCCTCGAGGGGAGCAAAGACTATGGGGGTGAAATCCAGCTTATCAGGTGGTTTGAAGCTGTGATCAAAGCGATCACAGCCGCTGAGGGCAAGCAGAGCCAACAGGATAAAGACAAGGTGTCTATATTTCATTCGGTCTCCTTGGGGATCTGCGCCAGAGCGTCACGCACCCGTTTGGCGCTGATGAGTTCGGGAAAGAGGATGGGCTCTTTGCCGGGGATATAAAGGGCGTTGAAGGGCACTCCCGCGCGCTCGTGAGCCTGTATCCATTTGAGGAGGGTCTCGTCTTTACGGGTGAAATCTCCTCGCAGAAGGGTGACGCCATGGGCGGCAAATTCTTTCATAATATCAGGGGTAAAGAGGACGGTCTTTTCGTTTGTCATACAGTTTTTACACCAGTCTGCACCGATATCCAAAAACACCGGCTTCCCTTCATCCATCAGCTTCTGATGCAGCCCCGGCGTGAAAACAAACCAGCCTTCCGGAGCATGCGGAGCGGGGATCATCCCCTCTGCATTGGCAACCAGCTGCGTCTCTGCCTGCAGATATTCATCCTTGATGGGCAAGAGATAGATAGCGGATGCCACTATCACCGCCAGGGCAATGACGCTGAAGACCCATTGGGTGATGCGGCTGTTTTCCGCCCGTACAAAGCGTCCGTACATCCACAGGGCAAAACCAAGCAGCACCAGGAAGAAGATTACATTCATGAGATATATGCCGCTGGTGAGGGCGAGGGTGGTCTTGAGCATGGTGTAAACCAGATAGAGCAGTACAAAGCCCATCACTTCCTTGAAGATATTCATCCATTCGCCGGGCTTGGGGATTAGCTTCATGGCAGCGGGAATCAGCCCTATCAGGATGAAGGGCAAGGCAAAACCCAAACCGATGATGAGGAAAAACAACAGCAATAGAGGAGAAGGCAGGCGGAATGCAAAGGGCAATGCCGCACCCAGGAAGGGTCCTGTGCAGGAGATCGCCATCAAAAAGGCAAAGATGCCGCCAAAGAAGGAACCGCTGTAGCCACTACGGGAAGTGGCGCGGGAAGCGGTGTTCATCCCCGGAGCGGTAAGGACAAAGACATCCAACAGCGAGAGGGCAAAGCCGAAAACTATGCTGAGGAGGATCACGCTAAACATGGGGTTCTGGTTTTGGAAGCCCCAGCCTTGCTGTTCTCCGGCACTGCGCAAGCCGATGAAGATGGCTGCCAATACTCCAAAGGATAACATCACGCCCAAGGCATAGATCAGAGTGTGTAACAACACCTTGGCACGGTCTTTTTGGGCTTGATTTACAATCGCCATAATGCGGATGGGCAAAATGGGCAGAACGCAGGGGGTGATATTGAGGATCAACCCTCCCAAAAGGGCAAAAAGCATAAACTTGAGGATATCAGAGGTGCCGATATCGCCCTTGGAAGCGTCCGTTTCGGCTGCGGCAGGGGTCTCTTCTGCATCTGTGGTGGAGGTGGCGATGGCATCGTCATCCTCTCCCGCATCCCGATCATCTTCGCCTTCCATCAGGGCGGCTGCTGCCGTGTCCTCTGCATCCGCTGTGGCAGACAGGATCTCCAGGCGCACTTTCCCTTCCGTATCTTCCGGAGGTTCACAGGCGCCACCATCCAAGCAGAGGTTGTAGCTCAGGGTGGTATTGATGTCGATCTTACCCGCCCGCGCGTCCTTTTTCACGGTGAAGGGAAGCCGGAGGGTAACGCTCTTATAATAATCCCATTGATCAGCAGAAACCACCTCATGGGCTTTGGGATAGATGGTTTTACCAAAGCTGAGCGAGGGGTGGCTGGCTTCCAGATAGAAATAATCCGGTTCCTGGGGGTCATGGCTCTGGTGTTTGCCCTCAGGGATGGTCATAGTGGCGCGTATCTCTCCCTTTTCACCCGGTTTGAGGGATGTGGGCGAGATGCTAAACTTAAAGCTTTGTGCCGCTATCAGGCTGATAAATAGGAGCAAGGCGGCGGTGAGAATCAGGTTTTTATTTCGTAGCATTGTCATATTCCTCTATATAATACTTCTGCTTTATTATATTATGCACTATATATTCCAGTTTGGCAAACATATTCTATGCCTTCAGCCGTTTGCGCAAAAGGCGCAGATCGGGATATTGGGATAAAAACAGACCCAGAATAGTGAGAGCAAGGCCGATGCTGGAAAGAAGGCAAAGACGATCTCCCAACATAAAGTAAGCCAACACAACGGTGAAAACGGGGATGAGATTGGTAAAGATATTGGCACGCACCACCCCCAAATCTCTGATCACTCCGGTATATAAAAGAAAAGCACCCACCGAAGCAAAGACACTCATTCCGGCTACGGCGCCCAGGGGAATCATGCTATGCGGAACTTGTGCGAAATGCTTCCATTCGAAGATGGCAAAGAGAGGCAGGAAATAGAGCATCCCAAAGAAGCTCTGCCAAGCAACCACCGTGAGAGCGGAATAGCTGTGCGTGAGACGCTTGACAAAGATGGCATAAAACATCCCTCCCACCACTGCCAAACTCAGTAGTGCCAATCCCTTGAAGGTGGCGCTAAAATCCCCTGACGCCATGCTCATTGCCGCCACTCCTGCAAATGAAACCAACAAACCCACCAGCAGCCAGCGAGTGATCCTTTCTTTCAAAAGTAACCATGCCACCAAAGCTGTAACCAAGGGAATAACGGAAATGACAAGTGAGCCAAGGGTGGAGGAAACGTACTGCAGGCCATTGGTTTCACCCATGAAATACAGGAAGGGCTCACAGAAGGCTACCAGCATAAACCTGCCCCAATCCTTTGGCTCTATCTTTTGCCAATGTCCGCTTATCAACATCACAGCAAAGAGAATCACACAGGCAAGCACCAGCCTTATAAATACTATTTCCATGGGCCGATACACCTCGAAGGCGAATTTGACCCACACAAAGGTCAGTGCCCAAAAGAGCATCGCCATTGTTGCTTTGAGGTAAACAAGTCCGTTTTTCATCTATTTAAGTATTCTCCATATTAAATACCACATATGATCCATAACCCTGCATCTGAATGCGCTTGGCTACACATATCCCACGTAACAGGGGAAGTCATGCACCTGCATCTTGTAGATAGCCTCCGGACCCAGCTCTTCCCAAGCAGAGAGTTCAAAGGATGTAACACAACGGGCAAGCAGTGCCGAGACCCCACCCACCGCTACCAGATAGATGGCATTGTGCTGGCGGATAGCCTTTTGCACCTCCTCACTGCGGTCACCCTTGCCAATCATCACCCGCAGGCCATGTTCCAGGAGCGTGGGAGTGAAAGGATCCATCCGCGAGCTGGTGGTAGGTCCTATAGCGCCGCAAATCTTATTGGGCGGCACTGGTGAGGGTCCACAATAGAAAAGAGTGCTGGATGAGAGGTCGAATGGCAGCCTCTCCCCTGCTGCGATGAGCTGGAGCAAGCGCTGATGCGCCTTGTCTCTTGCCGTATATAAGACGCCGGAAAGTAACAGTTTATCACCGATATCAAGAGACTGAATGATTGAAGGATTGAGGGGAAGATCAAGTTTTAGGGTGCGCACATTATCTCCAATGTTTCACGTGAAACCTATAAAACGAAGCGGGTATGCCGGTGAGCATGACAGTCAAGATTGATGGCAAGGGGTAGCGAGGCAATATGGCAGCTCTTCGTTCTGATGTGAACAGCCAGTGCAGTTGGTCCCTCCCCCATCCCCATCACACCTCTCCCCCGGGTATTGATCAATGTCAATATATCATTCTCCAGGGTTGCATAATCTTTATCCGGATGTCTTCTGCCCAAGGGATCAAAGAGCGCACGTTTTGCCAATAACGCAGATTCCTCAAAGTTACCGCCTATCCCCACACCCACTATCACGGGTGGACAGGGTCTGCCTCCGGTTTTTACCACTTCTTCAACGATATATTCCTTCACCTCATCTACAGTGGCAGTGGCAGCCATCATCTTCTGCACGCTCATGTTTTCAGCACCACCGCCTTTCAGCCCTATTATCACTTCTACCCTGTCTCCGGGTACCAGCTTCCAATGAATAATCGGCACCACTCTATTCTGTAATACCCTTCTTGAGATAAGAGGCTCCTCTACATTGGAGCGACGTAGATAGTATCTCTCCCAGGCTTCTTCCAATGTGGCGCAAATAAGCTCAGTTACATTGCCTTGATCAAAACTGATGTCCTCTCCCAGCTCGATAAACATTACCACAGAGCCGGTATCCTGACAGCAGGGAGTTCCATCCTCGACCGCATAACGGGTATTATCCACAATACTTTGCAACATATCCCTGGCAAGGGGATTGGACTCGCTGGAGGCTGTTTCTTCGATCAATCTGATCACTTCAGTATCGGGTTGACAGTATATTTTACCCACTGCCTGCATCAGCTTCTCGCTTAACAGAGAAACAGGGATGATCCGCCTCTTTCTCATAAAAGCCCCAAATCTCGCCTGAGAGCGTTTTTGATAGTGCGCAGCACATGATACATCAACTTCATCCTTTTCTCCTCTTTAAGAGGTATTTTAGGAGGAGGTCATTGAGGGGTATCGCCGTATTGACGGGGTTATATTCAATCTGATATTGGTTGAAGCCCGCCCTCAATTCCTCAAAATGCTCTTGATAGTATTCCTGATAGCGCTTCTTGATTTGCCAGGCGGTGGCGATCAGCTTCTCCCCCGTCTCGCTATCCACAAATTCCGTCTCTCCACGAAAGTCGAAATCCTCTTCCATGGGATCAGTGATATGAAACACCAACAGTTCATGATGGCGGGAGCGGAATTGTTTTAGCCCTTGGATAATGCGCTCCGGATCATCCAAGAGGTCTGAGATAAGCACGATGAGGCTGCGCTTGCGGATGGATTCTGCCATCTCGGTAAGCGGCAAGCCCAGATCGGTCTCCCCTCCTGCTTTCAGCTCTGCCAACACACGGAATATCTGTGGCAGATAGCCTCGGTATGCCTTGGGTGCCAGCTTGTTTGTGATCTTATGATTGAAGCTAACCAGCCCCACGGCATCCTTTTGTGAAATCATCAGCCAGCTCAGTGCCGCTGCCACCTTGGTTGCATATTCAATCTTGCTGATGCCCTTGTCCTTATAAAACATGGAATGACTGTGATCGATGAGGATATAAGAGCGGAGGTTGGTTTCCTCCTCATAGCGTTTCACATAATACCGCTCCGTACGCGCCACTATCTTCCAATCCACATCCTTCAGTGGCTCCCCCTCGTTATACTCCCTGTGGTCGCTAAATTCCACGCTAAACCCATGATAGGGAGAGCGGTGCAGCCCCACCAGGAAGCCTTCCACAATGCCTTTGGCAAATAGCTGCAGTCCCTTTAGTTTGGCTGCTGTTTCATCGGAAAGCAGTTTCACTGGCTACTTTTTCTTGGGTTTATACAGTAAGGCGAGGGGAATCAAGGCTGCATACACGGCTGCCAGGATCAGGGGTGATATACTTATATCATTGTAGGACATAATAATATAACCCACAATAAGCAGGATGGCGGCAAGCACCAACAGCAGATAATTGATCTTTGTAAGGCCAAGGCGGTTCTTATCGTCTGACATCACACCACTCCTTTATCTTGGTGATAGGTGTTTAGGATCAGCTCACGTGTCTGAACTGAAAGTTGAGAGCGCTTGAGCTCTGGATTATACGGTATGGGCGGCAGGAAGGTTACCTCCACCTCCACCCGGCGTTTCAACAGCTTCAGAAAGTGGGGCACAAATTCCATCTCCCCATACCAGCACACAATGTCGCGGTTGCCATCATCCATGGGTTGCCCATCGATGGTAAGATAGCGGATGCAGACGGGCTGGATGGTGGTTTGGGCAGCCACTGCCACCTGAAAAAGGGAGGAGCGAAAATCCCTCACCGTCTTGCCATCGGTGCTGGTCCCCTCAGGGAAGAGCACCACCTTGAAGCCCTCATTGACGGTATCGGCAAAGCGCTGTATCTCCTGATGCAGGGCAACCGGCTTTTTCCTATCCGTATACAGGCATCCCCCCACGCGGGTGATCCTGCCCAAAATGGGATTGTTTCCCATCTCCACGCTGGTGATAAACACCAAGGGTTGCAGCGAGGAGAGCACCAAAATATCGGTATAGGACACGTGATTTGCCACCACCAGACAGGGTTTATCCTTCAGTGCCTCAATGTTTTCCCAGCCCTTGGTGGATACATCAAAGCCCAGCGTCTTCATATACACCCGGCACATGGTGCTGGTATAGCGGATGGCGCGTTGTCTGCGCCGCACCGGATTGCGGGTGCAAGCGTTCAACACCCATGCCCACACATAATAAGCGAGCAATACAGAGACATTGATGATCAGATGGGGAAGGGTGCTTATCCTCATGAGGATGCTTTACTCGCTTTTATATTTGCGGTGATAAACCTCGCCGATATCCTGCACGCTGAGCAGGGTGAGAAAATCGATACACCTGAAATTACGGTCCAATGCCGGATTGCCACACACTTTGGCGCCCGCCTTCAGATAGGAATTCAGTAGCGGCGGAATCTTATCTTTATGCACCTGCACTTCCATGGCGGGAAAGCGGTTTTTATATTTACGGATGTAACGGTCAAAGCCCGGTACCTTGAATTTTCCACGAGGTCTCACGCGGTATTCCTTGGTGAGGTATCCGCCCTCTCTCAGAAAGTGGTAGATCCCCTTGATATCGTTGTTATCCGTGGTATTGATGCTGGAACAGCCAAAGAGGTATTCCGTCTGGCTGGCGGTCATATAGGCATGAATCCCTGCCCACAACAGCGCTATCGTCACCCCATTGCGATGATCAGGATGCACGCAGGCGCGCCCTAATTCCAGCTTGTTCCCCGGCAGCTTTTTGGTGATTTGTTTGATATTAAATTCGGTGGCGGTATACCAGCGTTTGGTGTGCAGGGAGGATTGCAGCCTGTAGGTGCCTATCACCATGTTGTTGCGTTTGTCGATTATCAAGAGATGGTCACAGGTCTTATCAAATCTATCCACATCGAATCCACTCTTCTTTTTGCGCTGCAACAGCTCTTCCAAAAACACCTCATGTCTCAGCCTCAAAGCTGCCCGCAGCTCCTCGGCGCTATCGGCAGTTTTCACGATGAAATTACGCTTTTCCAGATATACGGGGATGTGTGCACGAAAGTTTTTCATGCGGTTACCACGGCGCTTGAAGCCAAGCCTCAGCGGCACTTGCAGTTTAAGGGGCTGGGTCATTTATGGATACCTCGGTGATTTTTATACATGAAATGGCAAGATAATAGAGCCTTGTTTGCTTGTCAAGAACATTTTACCCGCATCTATCATGTCTCTATAACACAGCCGGATGCACACACGACAAAACCGGGGATAACAAGCTAAATAACCGTTATCCCCGGATCTTCAATTTATATGGTTGCTGTCTTAAGGATTCACAGCCTGCACCTGATAGAAGGCACGCGGCAGAACCGCATTATCGATATAATACTGTTGGCTGGTGCTGCCAATTTGGACATAGCTGCCCAAGGGATCATCCGCTCTGAAGATCAGATAGCGGCTGGCATTGGGAACCTCTGCCCAGCTCAAACGACGGTTGGCACCCACCATCTGGATTGATACCACCGGGCTCTCCAATTCAAGCACAGGATCCTGCAGGGCAAAACGGATATTATAGCGCCTGGATACCGCTGTACCGCCTTCAAAAACATCAGTTTGATCTATGGTATTGTTCCAGGCAAAGCGATAACCAGCTGTCATGGTTTCATAGCGCATGGTGCCCGTTTGACTGAGTTGGCTCACCAAACCAAAGGCAGTATCCACCAAGATATTATCCACCCCGTTCCAGAGGAAGGGAGTGTGGAATTCCACCATGGTCCATCCGCCGGCAGTGGGCATATAACTGGGATTGTTATAGGTGGTCACCAGTCCCGTGGCATCTTGCCACACATTGCCATTGACGGCGCTCGTATGTTTCATTCTCACGATAAAGTCTGGCAAAGGCAGGGCGGGCGCAGTCACCAGGTCAAAGCCCAATCCAGTGATCAGAACAGGACCCGTCACTCCCGCGGCGTTCATCTCGGCAGCGGTATAGATCAATTGGCCGTGTACGCTGTTATTACAGATATTGAGCGGTGCATTTTGCTGTCCCCCGGTGATTTGTGTGCCCGTGCCAATGATGACATAAGTTAAGGAGCTGGGAGTAGCCTCCACGCTGTTGGAGGGGGCGGATTCACCCGCAGGATTGGTATAAACGGTGGTCACATAGTAGGTATAGGTGACGCCATTCACCACAGCATCATCGGTATAATTGGTGCCTGTCACCGTGCCCAAAGCGATGCCATCACGATACACCTTGTAGCTGCTAATCACCCTTTGCGCTCTGCCTGCCGTCTCCAATTCCCCGTCTGCCTCGCGTCCCTCGGCAGCCATCCAGCTGAGAGCCACTGTGCCATTGCCAGATACTGCCTGCAGGTTGGTGGGTGCCAGGGCATTGGGTGTGGCGTCCACGGTTTCCGTTGCCACAGATTCCGCCGTGCCATACATCGCCTTCAGGTAATAGGAATAGGTGTTGCCATTATTCACCGCCGTATCGGTATAGGTCAAGGTGGTGACGGTGGTCAAAAGCAGATTGTTTCTGTAGATCTTATATCCCGTGGGGCTGCCAGAGGCGGGAGCCTGCCAGGAGAGCCTCACCGATCTATGGCTGGCGCTGGCGCTAAAGTTACGCGGCGGCTGATTTTCTGCATCTGCACTTACAAAGTTGATCTTGAGGTTGGGTCTATTATTCTCTACGCTCCCACCACTGAACATATCGGAATAATCTGCGCTATCACTGCGCATGTATCTATAGCCGCTGGTGACGGATGTGTATTGCACAGTGCCAGAGCTCGACCAAGCAGATGTCAAGCCAAAGGCTGTATCCACCACGATGTTATCCGTTCCATTCCAGAGGAAGGGCGTTTGCAATTGATACATCTCCCAACCGGTTGCCGTTGGCTGGTAGGAGGGTGCAATCCACACCTGGGTCAAACCGGTGGAAATCCAGCTGGAGGCATTGGTAGCACTGGTATGCCCCATGCGAATCTTAAAATTAGGCATCGCATAGCCTGGCGTCCCAGTAATATTAAAGCCGATATGGGTGATGGTGGAACTGCCGATAATGCCTGCCGCATTCAGCTCTGCCCGCGTATATACGCTTTGCCCATGCAGGCTCTTGTAATATACGTTGATAGGCGAAGCCGTCGAACTGCCAGTGCTGCCGGTTCCCGTTCCTATCACCACAGAGGTGATGGGGTTGGGCGTGGTGCTCACCGTGTTCGAGGGTGCAGATTCACCGGCGGGATTTGTGTAAACAGTGGTCACATAATAGCTGTAGGTATTGCCATTGGCTACGTTTTCGTCCAGATAGGTATGGGTGGGAACGGTGGTGAGGGCTACGCCATTACGATAGATTTTGTAGGAGCTAATGGCACGGCTCTTGGCGCCCATCCGTTCTTCGCCACCGCGCCCCTCTGCCAGTTCCCACTCCAACAGTACCACGTTATTACCAGGAGCCGCAGTCAGGTTGGTGGGCGGCATCATATTGGGTGTGACGGTGATGGGTTCTGTTGGGTCGGAATCGCCATCGTCAAACACGGATTTCAAATAGTAGGTATAGCTGGTGCCATTGCTCACAGCTAAGTCTGTATAAGACAACCCCGCCACCGTGGTCAAAAGTGCGTTGTTGCGGAATATCTTGTAAGCGCTGGGATTACCCACAGCCGGCTCCTGCCACTGTAAGACCACAGATTGATGGCTGGGGAAAGCCTCAAAATAGCGAGGTGGCAGCTGGGCATCATATTGCGGGAATATCCTGAGCTGGAGATTGGGCAGGTTGCTATTGGCACTCAAGGAAACAGGCTGAGAACCGTCGCTGCGTCCATGCCTGGCACGGGTTGTGGTGGTGGTATATTTCCAATAGGGGTAATTAGTAATATAAGATTGATGTCCTTTTAGCACCAGGATGGCAAGGTTTTCCAAGCCGTCATAGAAGAACATCTCATCCAGAGTCACTTCCATCCAGCCGCTCGTGGCAGTATTGGGGAAGTTTCCGGTATAGACCAATGTGTACCCTGTGAGGTCATAGCTACCGGAAGCAAGGCTGGTCTCAGAGGTGTTTTTCATATAAATCTGCACGTTTTGGATGGGATTGGTATCGGCCCCGGATGTCTTTTCATACGCCAAAGTCTTGATCAGGCAGGGCATATTGATTTCTGATGACAGATAAATCCCTTCGCTGCTGCTGTAATTGTAATATCTATCCAAGGGATAGGTTTGCTGATCGCTTCCACTGCCGATATAAAGCACTATGGGCGCACCCACTTCCAATACATTCTGTTGTGTATAGGTCAACATCCCGGAACTGATATTGAAATTGAGGTTGATCAAGGAGCCAGTGGTAATCGTTTCCGCAGCACTGAGGTTAAAATTGAGCGTGGCATAATCTCCGGGTGCAATGGCATTAAAGCTGGAACTGCCATTATTGATGGTAATTCCCTGGGAATTGGAGCTGAGGGTTGCACTACCCGCCGCCGCAGCCACCAGCCCATCATTATAGAGCCGGATGCTGAGGCTCACCGTCTCCCCCGGATCTAAAATTCCATTGTTATTGCCCCCGCCATCGCTGATTATCTGGTTTTGCAGGGAAAACTCTGCCGAGTGTACCGTCAGCATGAAGGGCAAGGTCCAGGAGGCACCAACGCTGTTTACCTGCAACACAAATTGCGCCCTGTGCCCCGTGGGACAGTTTGCCGCCACACTCACGCCAAAGTTTTGCAGGGGAGTCCCGCTGGCCTGGGCGTTGATATTGCCATAGGAGCTATAGGAATTGTTAATGGTGATATAGGGATCGGTGGTACTGAGAGTGGCAGATACACCAAGGGCATTTTGCAAGCCATAGTTATTCAGCACGGGCACCACAGACGCCGTCTCTCCGGGCTCCAAAATCCCGTTGTGGTTGGGATCCAGCACCTGCACATCCAACAGCCCCAAATATGCATAATCAGGCAAGATGGGACGTGTGGTAATCAGCAGCGCCATCTCATTTGTCAGTATCTTGGCAGTATCAGGATAGCTATTGTTGAAAGTATATTCCAAACCCACTGTACCGGTGTGATTTTCAATGCCCACTGTAGCATAATTGCCATGCGGTCGGTTGCCTTCTCCGGCTGTGCCGGTATCGATGTTGTTGATCACCTTGTATTGCAGTTTGATCTGCCCATCATTGGTGTGGGTGGGATGATAGGTGGGATCATAAAGGATGGCTTGGAACGTCTCTTCGGAACTGCGGTCATAGCCGGAACGCAATTTGTACCATTCCACCACAAAGTTGTGATTCACAGTATCGTGATAGGTATATACCCCGCTATCACCGCCAAATTCCAGATCATCCCAAAATGCTGCTATCATCTGGTTGGGTCCGCCGGCATCGGGAATGCGCCAGTTGCGCCAGTCTGAATTGGTGGTTTCCCCAAAGGAGATAAACCCGTTTGAGGAGATCGAGGCACGGCTGTATTCCACCCCATAAAACCTGAAATTGAAGGGCAAATCCACCGTTTGGATGGTTGTGGCTCCCAATTGGTCTCCCTCGTCGCCATGGATTCCCGGATCGGTGATATTTAGTGCCACGCCGCTGCCACCTTCCGCAGGGGCAATGCCCACCCATTGATAAATGGGGCACTGCTGGTAGAAGGTATCCCCATCATCGAAGATAAAGTATCCGTAGGTGTCCTGACCCAGGGGATGTCCCGCTCCGGGCTCACCCACCATGATCTCAAAATTTAGTGTTTGAGAAAACCCGCCAAAGCTGCTCAGTTCCAAGGTAAGGGGAACGATCATCCCCACGATGCTGGAGCCACGGGCGTGCACGGTGAAGGTATTGCTGCTGTTGCCAAGGCTCTGCCCTGCCGCGATATTGCTATAATACCCCAGGGAATCCGGCACTGTAAAGAAAGGATCATCACTGCGCAAGGTGGCATTCAAAGCGCCTGTATTTACAGAGCCGATATTTTTGAGGGTAATGGTGAGCGGAAACTCTTCGCCGGGTTTGATGACATTGCCAGAGGAGCCAATTAAGGTATGAGACATATACTCAAGCTGGGGGCTGCTCACGGTGATGGGCACCCACACATTCACGCTCTGCAGGTTGCTGTTCATTTGCAGGTTAAAGCCTGTTTCATAGTTATCAGGGCAGTTTCTTGCCACGCTGAATACGATGGCATTGGCATGCACGTCCGTCTGCCCCGCAGCTATGGTGGGATATGTAACCCTGTCCGAACCCACTAAGGTGAGGTAAGGATCATTCATGATCACATAACCTGTAGGTCTGTGACTAACACTGCTGTTGTTTTTGAGCTGGGCAAAAAATTCTATCGTCTCCCCCGCGTTGATGATCTGGTTGTTATTACCGGAGGATGGAGCCGAATTATCGTCATCAATCAAGCCTGCATCATACACCAAGCCGCCACTTGCATCAACGCTCACGCTGCTGGTATATGCCTTAAAATCATCCTTGCTCACGGTCAGGTTCAGGCTGCCCGTAGCACCTGCCGGCAAAGCCAGGCTCACCACGCCATCCGTGCCGGAAAAGCCAATGATCTGAGCGCCAGCGGTGTTGGTAAGCGTCACTCTGGCGCCAGAGACGGGTTGCAGGTCGGCATCTTTTACAGTGACCGCCACGTGGCTGGTGCCGGCGGGGACAGAGGTAGGTGCCGTCACATCGAAGCTGGAGGGTGCCCCCACATACACGATGCCAGTGGGGTCACCAATCAAGTTACAATATTTGGCAGGCTCCTGGGCATAGCTGGGATTGCTGACACCATACACGGCATGCAGATACAGCTTGGCATACAGCATGGCAGACCCCATATCACGCACCCCCACATTCATGATGCTGTGGAAGATGCCCATATCCAAACAGTTATTTTGCGGGGTGGTGGTGGATGCCCCATACATGCCAATGGCGGTGTAGGCACCGCGCGGATTGGCTTGATCCCCGTGCCTCACCACTTTTTCCGTGGTGGATTCAGTGTTATGAAAACCACCGGTGGAACAGGTAAGAAACACGGCATGGAACAGTTTATTGGAGTTGTTTAGGTTGGAGATATCATTGGGCCAGCCATTCATATTGATCCAACCCCGGTAATTATAAAAAGCCACACCTTGGTTGATGGAGCTGGTGATATTGGAATTGCTGACGCTGCCACCATATTCCTTGGTGTAAGTATAGTCAGGATTTACGGCACTGGAGATATCTGCCACATATTCATTGGTATAGATGGTGGAAATGCCGGAGGGCGAGGTGTGCCCCACCAATACCATTCTATCCAAAAAGGCACTGTTATTGAGGTTCAGGTTTTGTTCCATCACCGCCACTTTTGCCATGTAATTGATCATCTGCGCCGTATTCTCCACGGAGATACGCCCGATGATCACGTCACCCAGCTGATCATTACCCTCCAGCCAGGTGTATTCATAATCCACATAGCTACTAAAGGTGGGAATCTGCATATTGCCCGTGCCAGAGTCGCCAATCAAAACCACATAATCCGGACGGGTGGCGGTGTTGTTGTATTGGGTCTGAATATAGGTCTTGATGGCGCTGCTGCTGGTGCCCGTAGTGGCAGTGCTCACTGCATTTACGATGAAGCCGCGCTGCTTTTTCCAATCCACATATTCATTCACTTTGCTCTGATAGATGGTGTCGTTATAATTGCCATAAATCACTAACATCCGGGGAGTGCTGAAGCTGGCATTGCGGTTTAACGCCTGCTCGTAATTCAAGATGAGATCGCGATAAAGGGGTTCATACACGCTGGAATAGCTGCTGGGCGCCTCCATCTCGTTTATGGAAGGGGTGGAAGTGAAATTGAGCACGATCTCCACAGATTCATTCACCCGCAATTGACGCTCTTCCTGATCATACTGGAAGGGATGCACGTTGATATGCACGATGCGAAAATCCCGCATTATCATCGGTTCACCCAAGATTACGCTTTGCGCGGGGTACAGCTGTTCCAGATGGCGTCCCATGGCTCTTTCCCGGCTCAAAAGCACGTCAAAATCTGTGCCATCCAAAGCTTGCGTTTGGCTGGCTGTGTTTGCTATTTCCAAGCTCACTCCGCCCTGATAGGGGATGGCGATGCTGGTGCTAAAGACGGGAAGAGTCTCTGTTTCATCGAGGTACAGATATGGCACCCCCTCCATCTTCACCCTTTGGCGGGTAATGCCATCATCATCATTGGTTTCCTCCAGTTTCCACGTGGGAAGCTGAAAACGAAGCTGGATGCCGTCATCAGAACTGCGCATCAGTGAAAAAGAAGAATTTGCCACCTGGGTTTGTGCCCCAAGAATGGCTGGCAATGCGATAAAAGCTATCAGCATAAGCGCCCAAAACTGTCTCAAATTCATTTCTCGACCTTTTTACTTAATTGATTTTGCCTTATCCATTGCAATTTGTGGTGCAAAAAACTTTATTTTATTGCCAAATATTGCACATCATGGATATCTGACTTCTGTGGCGGAGTGTTTTGCCCCCCGATTTACCATATATCACAAGATCTTATCCAGCTTCTGATAGCCGGGAATCTCTGGCAGCAAACCCCCTTCCACCGCCGTTTTGATGCTGCGGCAGGGCAGGGGAGTATCCTCTATCATCTGCCGCGTCAAATCCAGCACGCTTATCCCCAAAGCCTTGGCTTGCCCATACATAAGCCTGATGTATAGCGAATATGAATTGCTGAGCGGTTTTTCACCTTTCTTCAGATATGCATTATGAATCTGGCAATATCTTTTGCAATCCTGCATAAAAAGCTCTGTTGGCTGCAGGCTCTTCAGGTGTTTGGCTCCTTCTCCCAATCTCTGGTTGGCGCTGGAATAACGCGGTTTCACATAGCGCCTGGCTATCATTTTGCGCAATCTTCTGTTGTAATAATACACCAAGCCGTCACATTTGCCCCTGTAGGCCCATTGTTCAAATGCAAGTTTTACTTCCATGTTTTTATCTCCTTTTCTTTGTTTTTTTTGAGTACATGTCACTACCCGCCCTTTCCCCACCTTTGTGCCTCCTTTGCCCTGACAAGGGAGAGACAAGGGTGAGACAAGGGTGGTTAATAAGACAGCCTCTACTATACATAGGGAAACGCGGCACTATTTGCCAGAGGTAAATAGTTTTACAGTGTAACGGATGAGATGGGTAAGGGTATATATTCACATATGGTTAACCACTCCCATTTTACCATATAAGAGAAAGTAGCAATGGTTTATTCGTGCAATATTATATGCCCGGGGATAATGGGGTGTAGGGGTGGGGGATTGGCAGCTTTTGGGGGATACAAAAACGGAAGCTTGATGCTTGGTTTATTGAGGTTTTTATTGACATAAAAGCAGTTGCTTTATAAACGTCATTGTATTGTAGTAAACACAAGAATGTATATCAAGGACAAGATAAAATATGGAAGCGACAGACTTTATAAGTATCAGAGACGCAAGTAAGTGGGCAAGCACATATCTGCAAAAGAAGGTCACGCCCTCCAATATCAGCTATCTGGTTCAGTATGGCAGAATAAAAAAATTCGAAGAAAACAGTTCTGTGATGATCTCCAAGGCAGAGTTGAAGGAATACTATCAAAACTATCACTCTAACAAAAGAGAAGAATGGACAGAGATTTTGGGCGAGGACCTGAACTGGGCGCTTTCTTTTGACCAGTATCGGGAAGCGGAAACCACAAAGCATGTCCATCGCTTGCATCCTTATAAGGGTAAGTTTATCCCTCAATTGGTTGAATATTTTTTGGATACTCATACCGATAAATTCAAGGATAAAGTCTTTTTTGAGGCGGGTGATATCGTGTTAGATCCTTTTGTGGGCAGCGGCACCACCCTGGTGCAAGCCAACGAGCTGGGTATTCATGCCGTTGGTATTGATATATCGGCATTTAATATCATGATGGCTGCATGTAAGATTAATGAGTATAATCTTGGCCTGGTGCAGGCTGAATTTGATAAAATCACTGCAATGCTATCCCAGAATCCCGATACCCTCAAATCCATTGCCTTTGAAGAGAAGCTGTTGCAAGCGTTGAGCGGTTTCAACAGCAAGTATTTTCCATCTCCTGAGTATAAACGTCAAATCAGAACTGGAGAAATAGACGAAAAAGCCTATGCATTCCCCAAAGAAGCAGAGTTTTTACCACAATACCAAGCACTCATCGAGGAGTATGGGATAGATTTATTGACTGATAGCCATCAAGGCTTTATTGATAAATGGTTTATCGCCCAAATCAAAAAAGAATTGGAGATGGTGAGCAGGTATATCAAATCAATAGCCGATGCTAACACCAAAAGGATTGTAGCTCTTACCTTAAGCAGAACTATGCGCAGTTGCAGAGCTACCACCCATGCAGATTTGGCAACCCTGAATGAACCTGTGACCACCACCTATTATTGTGCCAAGCATGGCAAAATCTGCAAACCTCTATTTTCCATTTTAAAGTGGTGGAAAACCTATTCAAAAGACACCATCAAACGCCTGAAACAGTTTAATAAACTGAGAACCAACACCAAGCAGGTGGGCATTACCGGAGACAGCCGCAATATAGATATTATCGAGAAGGTGAACAATATCGATCCTCAATTTGCCAAGCTAATCCAAGAGAATAAAATCAAAGGAATCTTTACTTCTCCGCCCTATGTGGGGATGATAGATTATCATGAACAACACGCTTATGCTTATGAACTGTTCGGTTTTGAACGTAAAGATGAGATGGAGATTGGACCTCTTTATAAAGGGCAAGGCAAAGAAGCTCAAAACAGCTATGTGGAAGGGATCTCGCAGGTTCTGATCAACGCCAAGCCATATCTGAAAGAAGATTACGATGTATTCTTGGTGTCCAATGATAAATACAATCTTTACCCGGAGATTGCCAAGCGTGCCGGCATGAAAATCGTGAACCAATTCAAAAGACCCGTCCTGAATCGTACTGAAAAAGACAAAGGCGCGTATTCAGAAATAATATTCCACCTAAAACAAGATAAGACAGGAAGTAAAGCATGAAAGACAGCCAACTATTTGCAGATATCAAACAAATACTGATCGATAGCCTAAGAAGCAAGTTTGCAAAATACAATCCAGAGCCACGCTATATGCCCTTTCACACAAGACTGCTTGGCAAAGACAGAATGGCATTGTATTCATTTATCCAGTCACTAAATACAAACTTTGGCACCTCCATTTATGAACCGGTGGCTGTTCGCATTGGCAAAAGCAGATTTGAAACCTCAGAAAAACAACAAACTGCTGGCACCAAAATCTCCTCCGAAGCTCAGACCGTGATTCAAAATATCATGGACGATCTTAGCGCTGCTGACATCGCACCAAACAAGATTTCAGAAATTGAACGGATTCGTAAAGTGTGTCAAAAAGGGCAGATGAACACTGTGAAGCTCACCAAAGTTGATCTGAAACTTCAATCCGCATCCGGTGATATCTATCTAATTGATATCAAGACTGCCAAACCAAACGCCGGTGCTTATCGAGAATTTAAACGAACAATGCTGGAGTGGACAGCGGCTATGCTGGCTGATGATCCCAACGCCAAAATCCACACCTTGATAGCTATTCCATACAATCCCGAGCATCCCAAGAAATATGACAGATGGACAATTCTGGGGATGTTAGAAATTGATCAGGAATTATTGGTGGCAGAAGGATTCTGGGACTTTTTGGGCGGAAAAGGATGTTATGAGCAGCTTCTGGATGTATTTGAGGAAGTGGGCGTGGAGCTAAGGGATGAGATAGATGAATACTTTGCAAAATATGTGGGAGGCTGATAGGTTAGTATGGTTTAGATAACTTATGACGCTCTAAGTTTATTGATATTTTCTGTTTCCAGGCGTTTGCTCCAGGGTAGATACTGGGCGTTTTTACTAAAGATGGCTTCAATATATTCAGCCTTAACAGCACGCTCAACGTCATTTACTATGGCAAGAGCAATCACTTTTTTGTTTGAAAGTCTCTCGCGCACGGGCTGTATGTCATTCCAGGTAAAAAGGAATTGAGGTAAGTTCATTTTGTTTATAGTGTTGAACGCTTTGATAACAATCTCTGTATGTTGGTAGGCGATTTGGAAATCAAAAGTAAACTCCAGCCCCGTGCTGCCTTTGGAGATAAAGTGTGGGGTATAGATAATGCCTTGTTCATCCAAGTATTTCTGTACATCTTCTTTAAAAACTGATTCCACAGAATGCTTTGAAAGTACATAAAGATCATTGGCTTCAGAAATGGCTGATAAGAGATTGAGCTTTTTTTGGGCAAAAGACTTTTCATTTGCAACCACAGTCAATTCTGAGGCACCAGCAAGGGTTATCCCATAATTGTTTAATATGTTATCCAGGTATTGTTTACGCTTTTGTGATCTTGTGATTGATGCACCACCTAATTCAAGGTTATAAAGCGTTTCACCATCATCGGAGAGTATTATTTTATCACCTTCTCTTTTCGCATATATCTCAATGCTATCGTTAAATGTGTTCAAAAAAGGTGTGGATATCTGGGTCCACTCACTTTTTGTATCTGCCGTGATAAGTGTATTTTTGCGTAGAAATGTGTAGAACTCTTCTACTAAAACAGAGATGGAGCTTTTCATAATGCCTCCTCTTGAATATCAATATGCAGTTTTGTCTGCAGATTTACCAAATTCCCCATGGCAAGGATAGCTTTTTTGATGTCCTCTAATGAATCAATGCTTTTGATGGGAAAACCATCTTGTGAAAGCGGTATTGCCCATCTTAACGCATAGCCTTCCACATAATAGTGGATATGCGCCTCATTATTTTCAAATCTCTTACCCTGGTATTGTATTAGAGTGTTTGGAACGTTATTTGTACTAATTTCAGGGTTCTTATGGCCGGCTCCATAATCAATCCGAATCAAGGGGATGGAATTATCAACCGTCTGAAAATGAAGCGTGAGTTTGAGATACATCTTTGGGCTTTGTTTTATATGTAATACAAAGCGCATATCTTTGTCTTCTAAAGAGAGCATTGTGATAAAGACTGGAGATACCCCACTGATCAGTACATCAAGATCTTTATGTTCTTTCTTTTTATCTATGGAAATCTTGGGGCATTCAATCAATTGATCTGCTTCTTCTTTGGTTAACATTAGATAACTCCTTTTTTTTAAACACGATTACATATCTGATAATGCCAAGTTTTTGAATAATTCAATTGATGTCAATGAAAATATGGGTATTGATCTTGAAACAGTGAAGAGAAGCGTTACAAGGGGATTTATCGTACTGGTGGCTCAACAAGTGATAGATCTAACCCAATCTCCCATGCTTGAATAAATCGATTGTTTGAGTAAATATGGGCACTCCAGACGGTGACAGCAAACACCCATGAACACAAATCACTCATTATCACATAAACTTTTCACTTTACAATACATGTAACCCCGCTTAGATTATCTACCAAAAAAGGAGACGATCATGGTAAAACTCTTTCGTAAAGACTTAATAGATAAAAAACCTTCAGTGGTGGATGTTCCTCAGCGTAAACGCATGATGTGCCTCAACGAGAGCTGTATGAATCCCTTTGAAGTGGTTCAGGATGATTTTCTAAAGCGTATGCAGGATATACAATTAAACCGTTATATATCGCCCGTGGCAGATGAACTAAGGCAGAAACTGGCAGATTATGTGGGGCATGGGATGCAGCCGGAAAACCTGGTGTGGGGGAACGGTGCTGATGATATGATTTTTCACACGATTTTGAGCGTTAGAGAAGATGAACGCAGCTTTGCCGTGAGCCCGGCACCCTCCTATTTTGATTATAAAACCTATACCGATATGGTGGGCATGGGCATGCATTTTGTGGAATTAGACGAGGATTTCCGCCTGGATCCTGCACAGTATATTGCCGCTGCCTCCCATCCGGATTGCAAACTGGCGATACTTTGCAACCCCAACAATCCCACGGGCAATCTCTTTCCCAAAGATGATTTGCGCACCATCGTGGAGGCCCTGCCCGATAAACTGGTGCTCTTGGATGAAACATATTACGAGTTTTCCGGCGAAAGCCTCATCGACGAGCTGGAGCGCCATCCCAACCTGATCTTGGTGCGCAGCTTTTCCAAAGCCTTCTCCGGAGCGGGCCTGCGCTTTGGCTATGCCATCTCTTCCGCCTCCAATATCTACAACCTGCGCAAGGTGTTTATCACCTTCCACAGCAGCGTATTGGCACAGGCATTTGCCCTCAGCATCCTGGATAATATCCCCGCCTTCAGACAGCAGGTAGCCCAAATCAGCGCCCTGCGCCAGGACGCCTATCACCAAATCAAAATCATGCCCCAAATGACGGTGCAACCCTCCCACACAAACTTCCTGGCTTTCACCGTGGGAGAACAAACCCCGCAGCTCTTCCAATACCTCAAAACCCGCGATATCGCCCTGAGGGATATCGGCGGACAACCCCGCCTGAAAAACTACCTTAGAGCCACGCTCAGCTGTGAAGATGACACCAAAGAACTGATCAAGGAGATGTGGAACTGGCTGGATATGAACGAAATCAGGAGACACTCTGCGGACATGGAAGAGCCGCTAAGGGAGGGGATAGCGGGGATGTAAAGATTATTATGGTTTGGGCAACTTACCCTACCTCCAGCCACCCTCTGACTGTCTCATAAATCGCCTCCTGGAGGTGTCGAGAGCGCCATTGAGCGTATGCGCAAAGAAGAGGCTGGCAAAAATCTTTCTTCTGTACATGGGTGCAGACATCATGTAGGGGTACTACCGTGGGTTTATCCGCATTTGATTGGCTACATTATTCAAAATAGACTTGGCATTTGTAACATCTAAGCGAGCGAAGCGAGCTTTAAGCATTGACAAAAAAACGAAACATAAATATTAGTTAATCATGGATTACCATGAAACATGGGTAGCGATAAACAGAGCTTGTTTTTTAAATATAAAATTAATTTGCACTGGCTTTCCTTTGCCCGGCTTCAACTTTTATGGTGCGGGAAAAGGGTGCATAGAAAAACGTATAACTTGATGATTAATAAGGAGTAGAAGTGGTGTATAGGTTGTCAGTCATTTGCTTGTTTTCAATTTTGTTAATTGTTTCATCTTGCAATTCTGTAAAACCGGAAACGCAGGAAGAGCCTTTTTCGATTGAAATATCACTCAAAGACTCGAGCTCCAAACCATTACATGGTTATAAGGTATCAATCTTTCAAAAAGATTACAAGAGCTTTGTCACGAGTTCCCTTGGCAGCGGAGCATCCACTATAGTTAGGTGGACCAACGCTGACACATGCCGAGTGGAGGTTTTAGTAAAAGATTATTTTGGTAATATAGTTAGAAAGTTACTAAATGAAGTAGTCCAGAGAGGTGATCATACGACATCATGGGATGCAAAAAATGATGCTGGAGAAAACGTTAGAGATGGGATTTATAAGATTATATTAAGCTACTATAATGTTGCTGATTCTTTGCTTTTTTCCAAATCAAGTCTGGCGTATAAGTTTGGTGAGTTTTTGACAGAAGAAGCCCAGTACATAACCAATCATAGGGGCATGATAGTAAGTGATGATATTGTGCCTTTTCCAGTGTTGTATTGTACAGATGAAATTCGTTTGTATGATGTGTTTGGGAGAAATATTGGAGGTAGGAGTTTTAGTAATACTTCAAACACCATGGTTGTATTGGTGTCCACCCCAGATGGGGAAGAAACACGACAGCATTTTTTCAATATCAAAAATGGCAGAAATAGGTTGGACCTGAATTGGGATCTTATGAATTATAGTAATTATGATTTTGAGTCAAGCAGTGGATCGAGGATGATAGGTTTATCAGATAAAAATGATTCAAAAGGACTTAAATTGCTGGCATTTACGGTTTCACTAACTGCACAGCATTTTGTCAAACTTAATTGGATAACAGAATACGAAACGGGAATGATTGGTTTTCGCATCTATCGTTCTCAAAATAACAATCAAGAAACTTCTATGATGATAACTCCTATAATGATTCCAGCCACCAATAACAGCAGCGTTCAAACCTATGTATTCGAAGACCGCGAAGTGGAACCTGGGACTTACTATTATTGGTTGGAAGCAGTTGACTACATTGCTTCACAATTTTATGGACCGGTACGGATTTATATAGATCCTATTGAGCCACCGCCAGCAATAAATAGTGCTACGCATAATTATCCCAATCCTTTTAATTGTTATTTTGATGACGGTCCTTGGTGATCCTCTCTTGCTTAAAACTCGAAGGGTCTATGCCAAGTCTATTTTGAATTAAAGAAACCCTTGTAATTCGTGAATTTCATAGTTCAAAACTCTTTCGTGTATTTTGGTATTTTTCGTGGTTAAATAAAAGACGCCGGCAAGCGGCTGGCTTAGGTTTCGGGTGTATTGTACCCCCTGGCTTTTAGCCGGGCGTTTCACCGGTTTTAACCGGTTTTTTAATTAAAGCAACATTTCTATTTTTATTATATGTTTCATTGATAATATCCCTCAAAACTATCACCTGTCCTTAAAACAAATACCTGTCCCCATAGCTTACAGGTGTTTCGTAAACAGGCTAAAACCAGCGGGGTTACTCTTGCGTAAGACCATTGCTACCATGTTGTTAAATAATTTTGCTCGCATGCTTCAAAGACCGTCTAAAGTCCCAGAATTAACAACGGATTACACGAACTACAAGAATTAGGTTTGGAAGACAGACATAGGTTGATGATTTATGTTTTTTAACACGGTGTTAAAAAAGTGGTAAGTCCTTATCTTAAAACCGGTTAAAACCGGTGGAACGACCGGCTGAAAGCCAGTGTTACCCAAAATCACTTCTTCCTTGTTAACCACCCTTGCACCACCCTTGTCTCACCCTTGTCGAGACAAAGGAGAGACAAGGGTGGTTAACAGGCAAGCAAGGGGAAAAAGGGGAGCAGATTGAGGGGAAGAATCGCAGTATCGGTATATGGGGCAAAAAAAGACTTTACTAAATACGGCACTTCAAAGAACTTGTTTGATAACTCAATTATGAGGTGGAAACGCGCATGTCTTTTAAACATATCTTGTTGAGCCTGTTGCTGTTGACGGCTTTTATGAGCTTGGCAGCACAGGGTGAAACCATATACTCCATCCGGGTGGAAGGTCACAAGACCATCTCTCCAGAATTGGTCACCTCTGCCATCGGCATCAGGGTGGGAGACCTCCTGGATCCGGAGGCGGTGGCACAAGCCATCAAAACCCTTTATAAAATGGGTGTGTTCAAGGATATCCGGGTGTTTTCCGAGGAATATCGCACCGGGGTGAATCTCATCTTTAGCATAGTGGAAAACCCCGTTTTGACCCAGATAGATTTTATCGGCTTCAAGGCCATCAAAAAAGACCGGATAGACGAGCTTTTGGGGCTCAAAATAGGCAGCTTTTGGAATGATTACCAGAATACCCGCATCCAGCACAGACTCTTTAAAGAGTATCAAAGCAAAGGCTTTAGCAATGCCAAAGTGATTGTGTATGAACATCTTTCCGAAGACAACCGGATGCGCGTGAAAGTGGAGGTGGAGGAAGGCAAGCGGGTGGCAATCTCCAGCATCAGCTTTATCGGCAATGAAGAGATGGATGCCAAAGCCCTGCAGAAGAGGATGAAGACCAAACCCGCCTCGCTGCTGCGCTCCGGACGCTTTGAACAGGAAAAGTTTGATGCAGACTTGGTGAATCTTGCCAATTATTACAAGCAGCGCGGCTATGTGGATGTGCGCATCGGTCCCTGGGAGCTTACTCCTATCAATGACAAGGAATTGCATCTGGAAATACAGGTGCGGGAAGGGGAGCGCTATATCTTGGGCGATATCGGTGTGAAGGGCAATGATCACTTTACCACGGATGCCATCCTCGGCAAATTCACCCTCAAAAATGGCGAGCCTTTCGACGAAGAAAAGTTTGAAAAGCAACTGGGCTTGGTGTATGCGATGTATTTTGATGAAGGCTTTATTTATACACAAATCGAACATGAAAAGATAAAGCGTGATAACGAGCTGGAAGTGATGTTGATGGTAAATGAAGGTCCCCGGGCACGCATTCGCCAGATACACATCACGGGCAACCGGCGCACCAAGGAAAAGGTGATCCGCCGTCAGCTGGAAGTGGCTCCCGGAGATTATTTTCGCCAGAGCCAGGTGATCCGCAGCCAGCAGAATATCTATAATCTGGGCTTTTTTGAGCCGGATATTTCGCTGGATTATCGCCCCATCAATAACGACGGGGATATCGACCTGTATCTGGATGTGATCGACAAGGCCTCCGGTATGGCAAACGGGGGTGTGGGCTATAACAGCCAGGATAAGTTTGTGGGACAGCTTTCTGTATCTCAAAACAACCTCTTTGGCAATAATTGGTCCAGCAACCTCAGCTGGGAATTTGGTAAGAACACACAGAATTTTGAATTTGGCTTCACCAATCCCAATCTCTATGATACAGATATGCTTTTGGGCACCAATATCTATTATACGGAGAGGGATTGGAGCTCGTTCTACTATAAAATCTACACCCGCGGCGCCAGCCTCAGGTTGGGGCAATACCTGCCTTGGGTGGATAGAACCCGCTTGGTGGCAGGATACTCTTTGTATTCCAAAAAATACCGCATCACGGATATGGATAAGGTGTTGGGAGATCCCCTGGCAAATGCCACTCTGATAGAGCTGGATTCCCTTAGCTGGCGCTACACTTCCGCGCTCAGCGGCACCCTTAGCCGGGATACGCGTGATAATGTCTTCTTCCCCACCCGCGGCACACAGATTACCATGTTTTCAGAGGTCGCCGGCGGTCCTTTGGGCGGAGACTTTGATTATTTTAAACAGATCTTCCAAGTGAATTGGTATGCAGAAGCGTGGGAAAAGCTGACCCTGCGCAATAAATGGCGCTTTGGCTATGTGGCAGCTTATGGACGCAGCAACGATGCCCCTCCTGATGAGAAATTCTATCTGGGAGGAACCGGAGTGGATGGCATCAGAGGCTATCCGGATCGTTCAATTGGACCCGCAGGCGGAGGAACGCGCGCCATTATCTTTTCCACAGAAATGGGATATCCCATTGCCGGAGATCAGATTATCGCCGTTGCCTTCTTTGATGCGGGAAATAGCTATAACAAACTGAGAGACTTTAACTTTTTGGAGCTGCGCAAAGGTGCCGGAGCCGGCGTCCGCATCCGCAGTCCCTTTGGCTTGATTGGTTTTGATTATGCCTACAACCTCGATGAAGGCGGCTGGGAGCCTCACCTCCAATTTGGAACCACATTCTAAAGTGAAACGCTATCGCCATCTCTTTGGACCTGTTAATTCCAGACGGCTGGGGCTGTCTTTGGGGGTTGATCTGGTTCCTTATAAATATTGCCCCCTAAACTGTGTGTATTGCGAGGTGCAAAACACCACCCATCTGGTTACCATGCGCAATGAATATATCCCCATAGATGAGATCTTAGAGGAGCTGGATCACTTTTTGATCAGCCATCCACGCTTGGATTATATCACCTTCTCCGGAGCAGGAGAGCCAACCTTGAATATTGGCTTTGGACGCGTGGTGCAACACATCAAAAGCCGATATCCAGAGTATAAACTGGCACTACTCACCAATGGCACCCTGCTCTATGATCCCGTGGTGAAAGCAGAGGCATTGCCCTGCGACCTGGTATTACCCTCCCTGGATTCTGCCACCCAGCGCGGTTATGAGATTATCAACCGTCCCCAAAAAGACCTGTTGGTGCAGGAGCTGATTGCCAGTTTGATAGCATTTCGGCAGGAGTATAAAGGGGAGATGTGGCTGGAGGTGTTTATCATCGCCGGTATCAACGACAGCCAGGAAGAGCTGATCGCCCTCTCCCGTGCCATCTCCCAAATAAGGCCGGATAAGGTGCAGCTAAACGCTTTGGACAGACCCGGTGCCGAGGAATGGGTGCAGGCGGCGCCACTGTCTCTACTACAAGAGATCAAGGCATTCTTTCAAACCCAATTTACCACTCCGGTGGAAATCATCGCCAAGGCTGCGGCACACCTGGAATATGAAGGTTCCGCGGATATGTTGGCTCAAATCTCCTCCACGCTGCAGCGCCGTCCCTGCACTGCTGAAGACCTCGCCATCACCCTGGGAACGCATATCAATGAGGTCTCCAAACTGTTGCGGGAGCTGAATACAGCTGGCAAGATAGAGCATAAGCGTGAGGAAAGAGGGGTGTTTTATCTATGGAAAGCTTGAACACCGCCATCATCACCGCAGCCGGCAGCGGCACCCGCATGCTATCCGCCATCAAAAAACAATTTATCGAGCTGGCGGGCATCCCCATCCTGATCCGCACCTTGGAGCGCTTCTTTGCCTCTGCCTGGATCTCCAACCTCATCATCACCGCCCCCGAAGAAGACCTCGAATATACAAAAGCCTTGATCGAAGAATACTATGGACAGGAAGAAAAACCCTGGATAGTGATACCGGGAGGCAGCCAGCGGCAGGATTCCATCTTTGGGGCATTGCAGCTGTGTCCGGATGATACCAGCTTGGTCTTTATCCACGATGCCGTGAGGCCCTTTATCTCCCTGGAGCTGATAGCGGAGCTGGGGCAACAGGCGGTTTCCCAGAAGGCTGTGATTCCCGTGGCAAAGATCAAACACACAGTGAAATCTATCCAGGGCGATCACATTGAAAACACCATCCCGCGGGAGCGCTTGGTGCACGTATTCACCCCGCAGGTTTTTGATTTTGAGCTGATCACCAATGCCTATGAAAAGGCTTATGAAGATGGATTTGAAGGCACAGACGATGCCTCGCTGGTGGAACACCTGGGGCATCCGGTGGGCTATCTGTATGGCTCGGATTTGAATATCAAGATTACTGATGAAGATGACCTCTTTTTGGCATCCCAAATTATAAAACACTCCATGATATAAAAGGACGCAATATGTTTACTTACAAATTATTACATCTTTACAACAAAGCGTTGGCAAGCCTTGCCAAACGCCTGCAACCAGTTACCCTCAGGATTCCCGTGCCTATCTTTGGCGTGGGCTGTGGAGTATTGGGTCTATCCTTGGGCAAAGTATCCGTCAATATGGGCAAACACGCCTCCACCCTGCTTAAATCTCTGGAATACCGGGGGTTTGATTCCACCGGTGCTGCTTTTCAAGCCGATGGGGAGGAAGTGGTGCTGCTGAAAGACGTGGGCGCACCCAGCACCTTGGTCAAGACCTTGGGCATCGAAAAACAGAAGGGAAGCCTCTTTTGTGGGCAGGTGAGATGGGCCACCTACAGCATGGTGAGCAAAGAAAACGCCCAGCCCTTTGTGGTGAATTGCAAACAGCATATCTATGGAGCTCATAATGGCAATATCACAAACACCCGCGAGCTGGAAGTATTCCTCACCAAGGAAGGGCACAATCTGCAGGGCACCAGCGATGGCGAAATGTTAGTCCATACCGTGGAGCATTACCTGGATATCGAGATCAAAAAAGCGGGACGCCCTACAGACCACGAATCCCGCCGTGCCTGCATGCGCAAAGCCATCATCGCCATGTCTGAAAAGCTGGTGGGCTCTTATGCCGCGGTGATCGTAGACCCCGTCACCCGCTATAGCTGGGCCATCAAAGCTGGCAGCAGCCTCTATTTTGGTGTGGGAGAATTGGATGACAGCAAGTTTGGGCTGGCATCCTCAGACCTCACCTCCGTATTGCGTTTTACCAAGATGATCGTAAACCTGCGCGAAGGTGAATTCATCGAGTATGCCCACGATAATTATCAGGTTTACGCCCTCAAAAACCTGCGGTTCCGGCACCTCAAGAAAGCCGATGAGGTGTATGTGAAAGGTCAGGAGATTGGCACCAAGGCGGTGTATTCCCGCCTCAGAGCGGAAGATGTGGAGCTGATGCCCGAATTCGACTATTTTATGGAGCAGGAAATCTATGCCCAGGTGGAATCCACCGGCAAGCTGGCAAAGCTCTTTGCAGGAGGCTCCAACAGCGGAAGGACGATGCTGGAGCTCCTTCGCGAGGCAAATCTGTTCAAGAAGCTGACCTCCATCGTGAATCCCATCCTGGATACACCGGAATTTGAGGAGAAACAAAAGCTGTTTGATGAATACTGTGAAAGCGAGGAATGGAATGAATTTTACAAGTCTTCCCGCAAGCTGTATCCGGCGTTTTTTGATGTGGCAGTGAAAGAAGACTTTGCCAAGAAATACTTCTTTTCCAACGAGATGAATATCTTTATCGATCTCATCGGCAGCGAATTTGATTTCCGGAGGATCACCCTTGCCAAATCCTTTGACGCCATCTGCGAGCAGCGCAGCGTGCAAGACTTTGAAAAGAAGGTGAAAGGCTTTTTGGACCTGATCGTAAATACAAACCGCAACAACCGTATTGCCTATACCATCGCCTGTGGCACCAGCTTCCATGCCACCAAGGTGGGAGCCCTCTTTTTCAACGAAATAGCGGGCGTGGAAATCATCCCCATCCTGCCGGGTGATTTTAGAGGAGAATATTCAAACTGCGTGAAAGACCACGACCTCGTGATAGGCGTCTCGCAATCCGGCGAAACCAAAGACCTCATCGATATCTTTAACGATATCGAAGCCAGCGGACTCAATATCAGCCGCGTGGTATTGGTTAACAACGTCAATTCCACCCTGGGACAGGAAAAGAGCGATATCGCCATCCCCATCCTCTGTGGACCGGAGATTGCCGTTCCCGCCACCAAGAGCTTTGTAAACCAGATCATGCTGTTTTACTACCTGGCAATCCGCACGGCAGAGGCAATGCTGAAGGAACACAAAAAAGACTGGGACGCCGCCAAAGTGATAGCGATCAAAGAACAGATAGAAAAGCGCAAACAAAGCCTGGATCGCATTCCCGGCCTCTTGAAAGAGACCCTGGAAAGCACAGCGGATATCATCGATTCCGTAGCTGCCAAAATATATATGGAGCCCTCCTTGCACATCCTTGCCACCAAGATCACCGGCGTGGCAATGGAAGGGGCGCTCAAGATTCGCGAGACGGTACTCAACCATGCGGAAGGGCGTGAAGCCAGCGAATTTAAACACGGACCCAACACCATCTTGGGCAAAAACACCGTCTT